>WOR8_10004399_pt1 | contig 13696 bp, 4 predicted proteins | sample DeeMarSeWOR38_10_FD_19890 | JGI IMG/M metagenome (IMG submission 19890) | reverse complement strand
CATCCCGCAAATATGGTGGTACCGGATTAGGTTTGGCGATCAGCAAACGCTTGAGCGAATTAATGGGCGGCGAGATGTGGGTCGAATCGGTTGAAGGTGAAGGGACAACCTTTCATTTCACCATTGCAGCTCCATCGGGACCCGATATAAAGGGCCGGGATGACCTGCTGATTGAACAGTCACAATTGCGTGGTAAACGCGTGTTGATCGTTGATGATAACCTGACTAATCGACGCATTTTGACACTGCAGACGCGCGCCTGGGGTATGCTTCCCCGTGATACCAGCGAACCTAAAGAAGCGCTGGCGTGGATCAAGCAGGGGGATCCATTTGACCTGGCGATCCTTGATTTTCATATGCCGGGGATGGACGGAATTGAATTATCGCGCGCAATCCGTGAAACTCGCCAGGCTGAAGAACTACCCCTTGTCTTGTTTTCTTCTATCAATGCCCGTGAGATTGCGATGGAAGAAGGTTTATTTGCAGCGTTCTTGATGAAGCCGCTGAAGCCTTCTGCCATGCTGGATACACTGATGAACCTTTTCGCTGGGGAGGGCACGCGGATTGATGCTGCGGATGGACCTGAGAAAGGTAAAATCGACGGCCAGATGGCAGAACGCGTACCGCTCCGCATTCTACTCGTTGAAGATAATGCAGTCAATCAAAAATTAGCACTCCGTTTGTTAGCTCAAATGGGCTACAAGGCTGACCTGGCTGGCAATGGCCTGGAAGCTATCCAGGCAGTTGAACGACAAAAATACGAAGTGGTTTTAATGGATGTGCAAATGCCCGAGATGGATGGTTTAGAAGCCTCTCGACGGATTTGTGCACGCTGGCCGAGAGGCCAACGACCATACATCATTGCCATGACTGCCAATGCCATGCAGGGCGACCGCGAACGCTGCCTGGAAGCCGGGATGGATGATTATGTCAGCAAGCCAGTCAGGGTAAACGAGCTTGTAGCCGCAATGGGGAAAGCGAAGCCCGTTGGGTTATCCAGCGAGAAAACTGGATAACTGAGGAGATATATATGGTAGTTAATGTGCACGAATCGACTAAAAACCGGGCAAAGAATAAAACGAGTAAGGTCGAAGCCCTACTCCTGCAAGCAACGAAGGCGATCTCTGGATATGAGTATTCCGAGGCGCTTAAATACCTTGATGAAGCACAAGGGGCAATAGAAAATTTAGTCCGGAATAATGGAGCGAATAAAACTGCATTGCTCGAATACCAGTACGCGATTCACGATGGCCGGGCAGAGTGCTACAACTGGATGGCTGAATCCAATCTCGAACTTGAACAACTAGAGGAGCTGGTGAAGCTCGCCCGAAGGATGAAAGATCGAGGCAGAGAAGCAAATGTAATCAACCGCCAGGCGGAAGGATTTTTTCATGTTGGGGAGGTAAATCGAGTTGAAGAGCTCTTGTTATTATCCAGGAAGTTATCTCGCGAGATTGGAGACAAGAAGGAAGAAGCACAAAGCCTGATGTTGCTTTCCTTAGTTCAATTTCATCGAGGGGATGCAGAAAAAGCGAGAAGCAATAATGAACTGGCATTATCCTTGTTCAAGGAAATCGGTAACTTGCATGGTGAATCGCGTGTTTTACGGAACATGGTATTTAATGGTTATCGTTCAGGCCAAACAGAATCTGTCGAGCAGAATGCATTAAAGGCACTAGAATTAGCCCGGCAAGCTGGTGACCATAAAGCTGAAGCCTCCGCATTAAATACCTTCGGGATTATCAGCAGCGACCTTTCCCGCACGAGAGATAGTTACAAGCAGGCGTTGGAAATTTATACCGCAATTGGAGATGTCAGCGGACAGAAGACGATAGCAAATAATCTCGGGCTATTGTTCTGGAGATTAGGTCTTTACCAGCAAGCAAATTTCTATGCTACCTGGGCTGAGAAATCAGCAAGATCCCTGGGGGATAAGATTGGCCTGGCAGTCAGTCTGGATGGTGTTGGACGGAGCTATCTGGAACTCGGGGATATTGACCGGGCTGAACAAATTTTTCGAGAAGGACTGGAGCTTTCTAAAGAGTATGGAAGCGCATTTGATGTTGCAGCCTGCGAATTGGGTCTTGGGAGAGTTGCTTATGCAAAAGGAAAAAACCGCGCAGCGCTCATACACTTCAATAGGATATTAAAAACCTTGGAGGGATTGGGGGATACCCCAGAGATAGCAGTGATTTACGCTTACCGCGGATCCACACGTCTTCAATCTGGAGATATTGAACGGGCTGAGAAGGATACTGCCGAGGCGGTGCGAAGGATAATGACGACTCTTCCAAACTCTGACCTGTTGGACCAGGAGGTATGGTGGTCGCGCTACCGGGTTCTTAAATCGCTTCCTTCCGGGGGTCAAAGCCAGGTTGAAGAAGAGAGTGCCTGGTTGGTGTTGGATAAAGCCAGGGTGAGCATGATGGATAGTATTACGAACCTCAGTGATATTGGTTTACGCCGCAATTATCTCACCAAGGTGCCAGTTAATCTCAAAATTACTGAAGAATGGGCGCGAGTTTTCCATGCACGTCCTGAATTCAAGTTGTTTATCCATCCCGACATAGCCACAGGAGATCTACAAGAGCAATTCAAGCGGCTCTCAGAGATCGGTACCCGATTGAGCGCTCAACGTGATCCAGAGAAGCTACCAGAATTCATTTTAAACGAGGTAGGGGAATTGAACGGTGCGGAACGAGTTTTCCTGGCGACCAGATCAGAAGATGGAGATCTAGATGTCGTCAGCTCGATTGGATTGACCAAAGAGCAGGCAACCCAGATTCTCATCGATGGAATAAGCCAGATTGATCAGGCGATCGATACTCGCTATCCGGTTCTTGAAAATAGTATTGGCGATGTTCCAGAGGGTGAAGTCCCAGAGCTGTATCTTCGTTCAGTCCTGGTCGTACCTTTCGTCTCCCAGTCGCAAGCGCTCGGTGTTATTTACGCAGACCTGAGACAAATTTTTGGCAGCTTCAACCAAAATGATGTCGATCTGCTGACCGTGCTGGCTAACCAGGCTGCTTCAGCACTGGAGAGTGCAAATTGGACCCGTACACTTGAAGACCGGGTGGAAGAACGCACGAAAGAGCTGGAGCAAGCAAATGCAAAGCTTGAACAGCAGAATGCTGACCTGGCAGTGATCAACGAAGTTCAGCAGGGATTATCCGAGCAGCTTGAGTTCCAAAAGATCATCGATCTGGTCGGGGATAAATTAGTAAATATTTTCGATGCTAAAAATCTGGCCATCTTGCTTTACGATGCAGAAACAGATTTATGTCATTATCCTTATGCATATTTTGAGGGGAAAAAGCACAATATTGATCCATTAACCCCGAAAGGATTTTCAGGTCATGTGATCAGAACTGGAAAATCCGTTGTGATCAACAAAGATATTCAGGAGATGGCGAAGAAATTCGGATCAGAAATGTTGGTTGATGATCTCGAGTTTCCGAAATCGATTGCCTATGTACCCATCATCGTCGAGGGAAAAGTAATTGGAGTGATCGGATTTGCGGATACGGAGCAGGAAAATTCCTATGCTCCGGCAAGTGTTCGGTTAATCGAGTCGCTTGCAGCCAGCCTGGGAATCGCATTATCAAACATACGCCTGTTTGATGAAACGACGCAGCGGGCATCTGAGCTGGCTGTGATCAATGAAGTCCAACAAGGTTTAGCAGCGAAGCTGGATTTTCAAGAGATCATCGACCTGGTTGGAGACAAGCTGCGCACAATATTTTCTACCTCCGAGCTCTCCATCATGTTGTACGATGCGGATACAAATCTTTGTCATTGGTCATACGCACATTGGGATGGAAAAAGATTGTATATTGATCCCTTGCCGCCAGCAGGATTTTCCGGACATATTATTAATACCGGGGAACCGATTGTAGTCAATGAAAAATTGGAACAAACCGCAAAGGAATATGGCTCAGAATTGCTGGCCGATGTTGATTTACCGAAATCAATGGCATACGTGCCGATTAAGACAGAGGGAGAGGTGATTGGTTTAATCGGTGTATCCAACATGGAGATAGAACACGCATTTGACGATGCAAGTGTGCGCCTGATTGAATCTCTTGCTGGCAGCCTCGGAATTGCTATTTCAAATGTCCGTTTATTCGAAGAAACCAATCAAAGGGCAGCTGAGCTCGCTGTCATCAACAGCGTCCAGGAAGGATTGGTTGCTGAATTGGAAATTCAAGCCATATACGATCTGGTAGGTGACCAGATTCGTGAATTGTTTGATGCGCAGGTAGCAACCATCGGGACTTTCGACCATGCGAGAGGCCTGGTGCATGCGCACTATATCTGGGAAAAAGGACAGCGGTATTACATAGAGCCCCACTCGATCTCACCTTTGCTGGCAAAGATCATTGAAACCAAGCAGCCGTTACTGATTGAAACATTGGAAGATTTTCAAAATCTTGGTGCCCAGGTTGTAGAAGGAACAGAATCGTCCAAATCTGCTGTATTTGTGCCATTGATTGTGGGTGAAAAAGTCATTGTTGGAATTTCGATCCAGAACATCGATCGGGAATATGCCTTCAAACAATCGGATGTTGATTTGATGACAACTCTGGCAAATTCGATGAGTGTTGCCCTCGAAAACGCCAGGTTATTCGATGAAACCAACCAGCGGGCAGCGGAGCTGGCAGTAATCAATAGTGTGCAGGAAGGCCTGGCTGCAGAGCTGGATATCCAGGCTATCTATGAGCTGGTTGGGGAAACTTTACGTACAGTTTTTGTTAACAGGGGAGTGGCTATCTCCACTTTCGATCAAGGAAAAGGTGTTGAAATTATTCACTACTTGTTTGAACTGGGTGAACGTTATTTCCCGGAACCTGCGCCGTTGAGTCAAGCTGCTCAATATTTCATCTCCAATCGCAAGGCGATGAAATTTAATAAGACAAAGGAGTATTTTGATATCGGGGCGACTGTTGTTGAAGGCACAATCGCAGAGAAATCTGGTATGTGGGTGCCGTTGATGGTTGGTGATGTCGTCCGGGGCCAGCTAAGTGTCTTTACACATGAAGAAGAAAATGCTTTTAGTGATGAAGACCTACGCTTGCTGACCACCCTGGGAAGCAGTATGAGCGTGGCGCTGGAAAATGCGAGGCTATTCGGCGAGACAAACCAGCGAGCGGCTGAGCTGGCGATCATCAACAGCGTGGGCGAAGCAATGGCCAAACAACTGGATGTTAAAACGATTGCCAGAATTGTGGGTGATAAAGTTCGTGACATATTCGAAGCAGAAGTCACAGATATTCGTCTCTTTAATCCGAGAACCAATACAACGAAAGATGCATATAGTTATGACCGTGGGTATGTCTTCAACGACACAGAATATCCTCTAGGTAAGGGATTGACCTCGCATGTTATCAAGACCAAAAAACCTCTCGTGCTTGGCAAATACCAAGAAGCAGTGGAATTTGGTGCCTACTTTGTTCCTAATGCGGCTGGAGATGATGAACAAGTTGAATCTTACATGGGAGTACCGATCATTGTTGGTGATGAGGCGATTGGTGTTGTTGATGTCCAGAGTTATCGAGCAGATGCCTTTGATGAGGATAATGTCCGGCTGCTGACAACCCTTGCAGCTAATATGGGTGTGGCCCTGGAAAATGCGCGGTTGTTCCAGGAGACCAATCGCAGGGCAAATGAGACGGCCGCATTAAACGAAATTGGGCGTGAGATTTCGGCCATGCTGGATCAGAACGCGGTTTTGGAACAAATCGCTGATCGTGCAAAAGAAATATTGAGCGCCAAAGATGTTGTTTTACGTTTGCTTCAGCCGGATGGCAGCTTACCCGCAGTTGTCGCTTTGGGTGAAAACGCAGAATCCTTCCATAATAGTGTGCTCCAGCTTGGTGAAGGAATCACCGGTAACGTGGCTGAGACAGGTGAAGCGGAAGTGATTGCAAGCTCACAGGCTGATCAAAGAGCTGCCCATGTTGCTGGTACAGATGAAGAAGAGGATGACACGATCATCTTCGCACCACTGAAAGTCCGCGATAAAGTGATTGGTGTGATGGGGCTTTGGCGAGATATATCAGTTTCCGGACCGTTCGGGGATACAGACTTAAGCTTTGCAGTAGGTTTAGCACGCCAGGCCGCAATTGCAATAGAAAACGCACGCTTGTTCTCAGAGGCAGAACAGCGGGCAAGCGAGATGACTGCCTTGGCGGAAGTGGGCCAGGATATCTCAGCTACGCTTGACCTCCAAACGGTCATGGAGCGCATCGCCAATCATGCCAAGGAGTTGTTGGGAGGGGATATCAGCGCGATTTTTATGCCAGAAGATAATGGTGAGAAATACAAGACCTACGTGGTTTTGGGGAAATACGCGGAAGAGATTCAAGATCTAGAATTTGAACTCGGGGCAGGAATCTTAGGTGACCTGGCGAATCGAAAAGTTGGGGAAGTGATCAATGATGCCAACAATGATCCCCGGGTAGAACAGATTCCAGGTACAGAGATAATACCTAACGAACACATGATTGTTGTACCCCTGCTAGCTCAAAAAGAGCTGCGGGGATTAATGACTGTCTGGAGGAATGGTAAGGGCAAGGAATTTGACCACGATGATATGAGCTTCCTCCAGGGGCTAGCCAGACAGGCTGTGATCGCAATTGAGAATGCAAGACTGTTTGAACAGGCTCAGGAGGCCCAGCTGGCTGCCGATGCGGCGAACGAAGCCAAGAGTGCTTTCCTGGCAACGATGAGCCACGAAATCCGCACCCCGATGAATGCTATCATCGGAATGACCGGGTTACTGCTCGATACAGAGTTAGATATGGAACAAATTGATTACACTGAAACCATCCGCGACAGCGGGGATGCGCTGTTGACCATCATCAATGATATCCTGGATTTTTCCAAGATTGAAGCGGGGAAGATGGAACTCGAGGAGCAGCCTTTCGATTTGAGGGACTGCGTTGAATCGGCTTTGGACCTGATGAAAGTCAAAGCTGCGGAGGGTAATATCGAACTCGCTTACCTGATGGGAAGCGAGGTGCCAGGTGCATTTCTCGGGGATGTTACCCGGCTGCGCCAGATTATGATCAACCTGATCAATAATGCCTTGAAATTCACCGAACAGGGGGAAGTCGTACTTTCGGTTAGCTCGCAAAAAAGCAGCCGGCGTACTAAGCTGCATGAATTGAAATTCTCTGTTCGAGATACCGGGATCGGGATTCCACCGGAGCGCATGGACCGTTTGTTCCAGGCGTTCAGCCAAGTAGATGCCTCAACTTCACGCAAGTACGGCGGTACAGGTCTCGGACTGGCGATCAGTAAACGACTGGTTGAAATGATGGGAGGCGAGATGTGGGTGGAAAGCGAGGTGGGTGCTGGTACAACCTTCTTCTTCACCATCCAGGCTCAGGAATCACCTGAGCTTAAGAAGCGAAAGCATCTCGAGAACAAACAAGCAGAGCTGAGAGGGAAACGTCTCCTGGTGGTGGATGACAACGAGACCAACCGCCGCATCCTTGACCTGCAGGGTAAAACATGGGGTATGCACGTCCGAACAACGGAGAGTCCCCGTGAAGCCTTGGATTGGATCGAGGGAGGCGATCCGTTTGACCTGGGTATCCTCGACATGCATATGCCGGAGATGAGTGGAGTTGAACTTGCAGCAGCCATTCGAGAATTTCGCAATGATCAACAATTCCCCTTGGTACTCTTTTCTTCTCTGGGAAGCCGTGAAATTGAGACAGGGGATATAGAGTTTGCAGCTCAGCTGCAAAAGCCGCTCAAACCATCTGCATTGTTTGATGTCTTAATGGAGATATTCGCAGGCCAGGGAGCTATCACGCCGGATGTGAAGCCAAGTAAGCCAGTTATGGATCCTCAAATGGCTGAAAGAAACCCGCTGCGAATCCTGCTGGCCGAAGATAATGCAGTAAACCAGAAGCTGGCGATAAAACTCCTGTCGCAGATGGGATACCGGGCAGATATAGCTGGCAACGGATTGGAAGCTATCCAGGCTATTGAGCGGCAGAAATATGACGTGGTATTGATGGACGTCCAGATGCCCGAGATGGATGGTCTTGAAGCATCGCGGCAGATATGTACACGCTGGCCACGCGGTGAAAGACCCCGCATCGTGGCGATGACCGCCAACGCAATGCAGGGGGACCGGGAAAAGTGCTTTGCGGCTGGAATGGATGATTACGTCAGCAAACCGGTGCGAGTCGGCGAACTGATCAGCGCCCTGGAGAGGGTGCAAATCTTAGATTAAGGAGCAAATCCGGATGGGAAACGTGGAAGTTATCGATAGGGCAGTGCTGGACAGCTTATTGGAATCGGTTGGTGGTGATGGTGAGTTTCTGGCTGAATTACTGGATACGTATTATGTGGATACACCACAACAATTTGCTGCGATGCATGAAGCTCTGGATACAGGCAACACGGAAGATTTCCGCAGGGCAGCACACAGCTTAAAATCCAACAGTGCTAATTTTGGTGCCATGGGCCTCTCAGCAAAAGCAAAAAACCTGGAAGAGATGGGCAAGACAGGCCGGCTTGAAGATGCAGCAACCCACCTCGAAGATGCTGAGGCAGAATACATGGAGGTCAAATCTGCATTGGAGATGATCCAGGAAAATGGTTAGAAAGCAGGCCCCTGGCGGGCACATCCTGGTTGTAGATGATAATAAGATCAACCTGATGATGTTGACCCGCGCCTTGCGTGAGCAGGGATACCAGGTGACCACAGCTGAAAATGGGGGAGAGGCGCTGGAGATCCTTTTCTCTCCTGCTGCTGAATCAATCGACGTTGTGCTGCTGGATATTCTGATGCCAGACCTGGATGGATACCAGGTCCTGGAGAGGATCAAACAAAGAGAGCAACTGCACCACATCCCCGTGATCATGATTTCAGCCCTGGATGAAATTGACAGTGTCATCCGTTGTATAGAGATGGGTGCAACCGATTACCTGCACAAGCCTTACAATCCAGCTCTACTGGAAGCCAGGATCAATGCCTCACTGGCTGATAAACGCCTGCGCGACCTGGAGATCGAGTACCTCGAACAGGTAGGGCATGTTGTGGAGGCTGCGGAATCGATTGAAAGCTCGGCATATGATCCTGAATGCCTTGATCAGGTAGCGGGACGAGAAGATGCCCTGGGCAACCTGGCGCGTGTTTTTCAAAGGATGGCAGCAGAGATTCACCTGCGCGAGCAACGATTGAAGCAGCAGCTAGAACAGCTGCGCATAGACGTCGAGGATATGAAAAAGACCATGTCCGAGCCTTTGAGCGTCTATATCCCCATGGACCGCAGGCAGGCGCTGGTGCATGGTACTACATTACCAGAAACTACCTTGGGAGCTGCTCTTTTCGTGGATGTATCGGGATTTACACCCCTGAGTGAAACCCTGGCTCAGCAGCTGGGTCCTAAACGGGGAGCTGAAGAGCTCACCCGCATCCTGAACCAGGTCTACGGTGTCTTGATCCATGTCGTACACCAGTACCACGGCGCAGTGGTTGGTTTCAGCGGAGATGCAATCACATGCTATTTTGAGCAGGATGAGGGTATCCTGGCAGCTGCCTGCGCAATTGAGATGCAAAAAGCCATGCAACAATTTTCCGCGGTCCGAACACCAGATCAAAATACCTTTTCACTGGGAGTAAAGATTTCTGTTGTAGCAGGTCCTATGCGTCGTTTCCTGGTAGGTGATCCGCAAATTCAAAATATTGAAGTCCTGGCTGGTAGAACCGTGGATTTGTTGGCAGCAGGCGAGCACCTGGCATCACGGGGAGAAATTCTCGTGCACCAGGATATCACCGAGCGGAATTTTGAATTGTTCATCACCCACGAAGAAAGAGTCGATCCAGTCAGTGGGGATTACTTCACCATCCTTACAGGCTTGCAGGAACATGTTGCGCCTCAACCCTGGATAGAGCTACGCAAGGATGTGCTGCGTGATGAGCAGTGCCGACCATGGCTGCTGCCAGCAGTTTATGAACAATCCAGGAGCGGGGCAAAAGGCTACCTGTCTGAATTCCGGCAGGGGGCGGCATTCTTCCTGAGTTTTACCGGAATTGATTATGACCAGGATGAGCAGGCCGGAGTGAAATTGGACCGCTTCACACGCTGGGTGCAGGGAGTGGTCGCCCAGTATGATGGATCGCTGCTGCAGCTAACCATGGGGGACAAAGGCAGCTACCTTTACGCTGTCTTTGGAGCGCCGGTAGCACATAACGATGATGCCCTGCGGGCGGTTTATTCTTCCCTGGCATTGCTGGATATTCCCGCTGAGTTTGGATGGATAAAGCAGGTGAAGATTGGGGTAACCCAAGGCCAGATGCGCACCGGGTCATATGGCAGTTCGACGAGACGGACTTATGGTGCCCAGGGAGAGAAGGTGAACCTGGCAGCACGCCTCATGCAGGTTTCTGACCAAGGCATTATCTGTGATCGATCGATCTTCCAGGCCACCCAAGCCAGGCTGGGATATGAAGAACTCGAACCAGTCAGTGTGAAAGGTGTTGCTGAACCGGTGGCGTTGTTTCGTCCCACTGGAGAGAAGCTGCGTCTCGAACGAAAGCGAGTTTCCTTGATAGGGCGTGCCGTTGAACAGGTCGAGCTAGGCAGGAGTCTGCAATCTTCAAGGCTAGGCCCCAGCAAAACGGTGCTGCTTGAAGGAGAAGCTGGGAGCGGAAAGACCCGGTTAGTCGAGAAATTTTCCAGCTACAGCAAGGAGATGCAAATTCCTGTTTTGTGGTCACACCCCGATCTGGTTGCCGGTAAATTACCTTTCCATGCCTGGAGAAGTATATTCTGGCAACTATATGACCTGGAGGCTATTGGAGATGATAAAGGCAGATTGGGGCGGCTCGTTGAGCATTTGAATGGCGCTGGGGGTGAGAAGCTACAAGGAGCGGATGCGGTGTTTATCGAGTCCATTCTGCTAGGGAACCAGCAAATCGGAGATCTAAAACAGGATCTTGAGATTCCCCGCCAGGCAGTAGAGATCCTGGCCAGGTTATTGAAAGCCAGAATAGACTCCAATCCAACGGCAATCATTTTTGAAGATGCACACGAGTTGGATGCATTCTCCTGGGAGCTGATCCAGTTTGTCTCATCTCAGGTCAACCACCTGGTTATCCTGGTTGCCTTTCGTCCTCTGACAGAACCGGGGTCTCCTGCTTTAACCCAGCTCGTGCGCTCCCCGAACACTGCACTGATCAGCTTGAAGGGCTTATCCAGGGAGGAAGCATATTTGCTGGCCTGTGAGCACCTCGAGGCTGTCAGCCTGCCGCAAGAGATGGTTGGAGTCCTGGATGGTGCTTCAGGCAACCCGCGTATGATCGAAGAGATGGTCTATATCATGCGTGATGATGGTTATGTCGAAGTCGTGGCAGGTGCGTGCCATTTGCTACCACACGTGGATCTGGATTCGATCGTCTTCCCGACAACCCCCGAAGGATTGATCAAAAGCCGGCTGGACCGGCTTACCCCTTCTGAACAGCTGACCTTGAAAATCGCCAGTGTGATCGGCGAGCAATTTTCGCTGGATGTATTGACAAGTCTTTACCCGCTAGATTTGGATCGCCCATTTATCATCAAGCACCTGGAGACCTTCACCAACCTTGATCTTGTTACATCGTTTGGGGGTAATCATACCTTCACTTTCAATGATGAGGTTACTTACCAGGCTGTCTATAACTCCATGCTGTTTTCCCAGCGGCGCCAGCTGCACCGCCAGCTGGCAGAATGGATCGAGAGGAACGATTTGCATGACCCGCCTGGGGATTATGCTCTCCTTGCAAAACACTGGCGGCAGGCTGATGATACTGCCAAGGCGATTGATTACCTGGAAAAGGCAGGCCAGCGAGCACTTCAGCAGGGTGATTACGAACTAGCGGAAAGGTATTTCCGCGAATGCCTGGAGCTGGATGCTACAGCGGCAGTGCTGAGTACGGAATTTTTTAAGAAGAAACTGCAGGGAGAAAATATCCAGGCAGACTAGAATTTTCTTATCCACGGGGGAAAATGACCAAAATTATTTCCAGTTGCAAGACATGCAAGTAAAATAGATCGCGGGAGTGTATTCAAAGTCCCGGCAACTGTTTTGGAGGGATTATAGGATCTTTCTAACAGGCGCCGATCTAAGGTGAATACCTGATGAGGAGGCTTATTGGATGAATAGTAACAAACCAAGCAGCTATCCCTATATCCCTAATTCAGCTCCAGGGATAAAACGGGCCATGCTGGAAACGATAGGCGCTGAGAGCACTGAGGAATTCTATGTAGATATTCCCGCAAAGCTTCGTGTGCGCGGCAATTTGAACCTGCCTGCCGCGTTGCTTTCTGAATATGAGCTGATCAGGCACGTCGAAGGCATTCTTGGGCGCAACCAGACCTCCGGTGTGTATCTCAATTTTTTGGGTGCTGGTTGCTACCAGCACCAAGTACCGGTTGTGTGTGACGAGATCAATTCCAGGGGTGAATTCCTGACGGCTTACGCCGGAGAGCCCTATGATGATCATGGGCGCTTTCAAGCACTCTTTGAATACCAGAGCATGATGGGCGAGCTGCTCAACATGGACGTGGTCAATGTGCCCACCTATGATGGCTTCCAGGCTGCAGCTACGGCACTGCGCATGGCAGTGCGCATCACCGGGCGTAAACAGGTATTGTTGCCAGCTGCGCTAAATCCGGATAAGCGCTCCAAGATCCTCGATTACCTGAAACCCGATATCCAGGCTCATTTTTTTGATTTCACACCTGGGACAGGCCTGAATGACCTTAACGATTTGGATCGGCAGATCTCTGAGGAGTGTGCAGCGCTTTATTTCGAGGTGCCCAACTACTTTGGAAGCATCGAAACCAGGGCAGACCAGATTGTTGCATTGGCACATAAAACTGGAGCCCTGAGCGTGGTTGGTGTAGAACCCAATTCTCTTGGTGTGCTGAGTCCCCCGGCGGATTACGGTGCGGACATTGTTTGTGGGGACATCCAATCGCTGGGGATGCACATGTCATTTGGAGGGGGACAGGCTGGATTTATTCCCACCCGGGATGAGCAAGAATTTGTAATGGAGTACCCATCCCGCTTATTCGGCATTGCCCCAACGATCGTAGAAGGAGAGTATGGTTTTGGAGATGTGGCTTATGAGCGAACTTCATTCGCCAAGCGGGAAGGCGGCAAGGAATGGGTCGGTACAGCAGCAGCGCTGTGGGGCATCACGGCAGGGGTATACCTGGCGCTGATGGGTCCCCAGGGCATGGCAGATCTGGGGGAGGCGATAGTCCAGCGCACCCGTTATGCTATGCAAATGATCAACAGAATTGATGGACTGCGGGTTCCTTTCTTTGAAACCCCACATTTCAGAGAGTTCGTGGTGAATCTTGACGGGTCAGGAAAAACTGTTAAGCAGGTCAACGAGTCGTTATTGAAACGCGGTATTTTCGGTGGGAAGGATCTCAGCAGCGATTTTCCTGATCTGGGTCAATCAGCCCTGTACTGCGTGACGGAAATACACAGCCAGGCAGACCTCGACAGGTTGGCAGAAGCTTTGACGGAGGTGATGCAATGAATATGAAAATTGCTAAGAAGCCAACCGTCAGGCTTTTCCACCAGGCCAGGTGGGATGAACCGGTGATTTTCGAGCTCAGCCAGCCTGGGCAGCGTGGCGTGCTGGTGCCGCAGGTAGAACCCGGAATCCAGGAAGAAGCAA
>WOR8_10009871_pt1 | contig 13702 bp, 12 predicted proteins | sample DeeMarSeWOR38_10_FD_19890 | JGI IMG/M metagenome (IMG submission 19890) | reverse complement strand
GGAATCAATAGTACTAAAAAGGTGGCAAGACCTGCGGGAAATCCCGCCATCCAGGTAAGCCAACGCAGAGACAGTATAATCTTCTTTTTCTTCGGGACTTTGGCATTTTGTAGGTTGTGGACGTTACCGACGAACCATCTTTGCCTTTGCTTTATGAAGTCTCTAATGTTTTTTGCTGGTTGCTCCTCTATAGTTCCACCATGCCAGCCGAATATGCCTCTGCCGAGTTTCAGGGTTGCCTCCCAACCGAATCTCTGATCTTCTGAAGCGTCAACTTTTTCATGCGCCCATCCGACTTGTGCTTCAACATCGGCTCGAACCAGCAGATTTGAGCCGTGCATGTGACTTGGCATTCCGCCTGAGCTCATTTGGGTGACGCAGTCATAGCATACGTATGTGCGCAATGTTTCGCCTATGGAACAGAGCAAGTTATGATTGAAAAAGTTGTTTGGGTATATGATGCCTCCTTCAGCTATTGGTTTCGCATCTTTTTTTGAAATGTACTGTAACAAGGCTCGGACGGTTTGTTCGGTTACCATGCTTTCTTCGTCTAAGAGGTAAATCCATCTTCTAGCATTTGCTTGGCGGCGCTTTTTCCGTTGGTCTACAGCGTATTGGAGGGCTCTGGCTTTGTATTTTACGGGAGGTTTAGTCTGATATTTTGAAGGTACAACCACATTTCTTGCATTGGCTTTCTTGACAACTTTTTTAGGAACTTTTTTGTCAGTCAGAAGGTCGACTTGGTATTTTGCGTATCCAACGATTTTGCAGACATCGTGTACACGTTTTATTGCTTGGCAAACAACTGGTGGTGCGTCCCGACTGCAGAATTGAAACACTATCTTCTTAGCTGACCTAGTTTTGTAGTTGAATGTTTTCTGTTCGTATGCTTTGTGATTTTGGAGCGCTTTTATGAAAAAATAGATCATTATAGGTGCAGAGGGAAACCACAATAGCCACAAATATTCAAGCATTATTCCGACCTTCTGAGTGCGTCATTTATTTGCCGAGTAGCTTGTAGTAGTGTTGGTTCTATGCCTTCTGCTTTGTAGGTTTTTATTAGGTTCACAAGGTCTTTTGGCAAACAATTTCCGTTAAAGCTCTCACCGAACCATTTTGTTCCATGTTTGCTAATTCTTTTGTCTGTCGTTACTATCTCAGCGAGATCTTTAGTGCTAATGTTGAGTCTTTGGGCTAGCTGATGAGCTTGGTTCCAGAACGATATCATCAGTGCCAGGTAGGAATTGGCAAGTAGCTTAGCGGTTTCACTTGTGGTTGGATCCACAAAGATTATTTGACGGCGCAAAGGTTTGTAGAGTGTCTGCAGCTGTTGTCCGTGTTTCTCACAGCATTGGCCAATTACTATACGATCTGGACTTAGTGCATCTTGTAATGAAGTCCTTTCCTTTAAGAACTCTGGATTGTGGCAGATGTGAAGACCATATTTTGCCATGAGAGTTTTGGTTGTCTCAGGAACAACTGAACTTTTGATCACTATGAGTCCTTTGTATCCAGAGGTCTTCAGTTGCCTAACGACGTGTTCAACTTGGCTTTCCATAGTGCATATGAAGGTAATGTTGCTTTCAGCGAAGATCTTGTTGGCTGAGAAATTAATGTTACTAGTGGGGGCTTCCTTGAGGAAAGGGTCATATCCGTAGACTTCATATCCCAGTTTTTTGAGAACATGAGCTTGAGCTTCTCCTACTGTTCCTAATCCTATTATTTGCACGAGCGGACTCTCCCCAGTCTCGCTGCATATATGATGGACTGGTTCAAGTGAGAAATCAATCATTACATCTGAGTGCTCTAGCATTGTTGTCTTCATCTTCGCTGAATCTATAGCTGTCTCTTAGTTCTAAGTTCTAAAGATTTATGAAGTTAGAATCTGAATATGAAAGAAATTTGATCGTCAAAAGCTTATCTTTAGAAAATTCTCTTTTGGATTAAAACTTTATAGACATACCAAAAAACATTGAAGTTTCACGCAAACTTATGCTAGAATGGGATAGTCCAGAATAAAGAAAGCCTTTGAAATACTTCCAAGATAAATTATAAATATTTCATGGATACAACCTATCGTCACGGAAAAATAGCAGGGAAAAACATGAAAAAATCAATATTATTGGCGTTTCTTTCGATTTTGCTTTTAGCTGCAATGGTAGTTCCAGCTATGGGTCAATGGGATATTGGCGTCGAGGTTGGCGACTGGTTTACGTATGAAACAGAACTCATCAAGTGGGAAAGTGGAGTTTCCTTGGATGCAACAGGAGGTTACATGCTTGTGGGTGATGGCTCAGTTGATTGGGGTTCTACTGAGGGTACAATTTCATTTTGGGTGAAGATGGATGATGCTGTGCAAGGTAGGTTCTATGGACAAGATGGTGACATGGAGATGCGATGGGCAGGATCCAATCTTGTCTTAGATTGGGGAGGAGATACTCTTTTGACGAGTGCGACTGAGTTTTCTGCTGACATGTGGTATTTTGTAGCGGTTGCTTGGAATGAAGACACCGATGATCTATTCTTGTACGTTGGAGACGCTGCTAATCCTCCAACAGCAGATGATAACAGTCTCACTGGAACCTGGACTGCTGAAACACCGCCCGTAACGGAGAACCATTTCTTAAATGGACTGGGCGCCGATGAACCAGTTGACGGTAAAGGCGATGATCTTAGATACTGGAACATTTCAAGATCCTTGAATGATATACAGAGCGATTACAATGTTGAACTCTCGGGTGCAGAGGAAAACTTAAGATCTTACTTTAAGTTTAACAACAATTTTGCAGATAGTGGGCCAGATGGTAATGATGGTTCGGCTTCGGGCAGTACGGCTTTCTCCTCGGATTTGCCGTTTAGTCAGGGTGTTCCGTTTCCTCCATGGTGGAATCCAGGTTTAGCGGCCATTAATGCCACTGATTATGTGACGTATACTGTTACTGCTAACCTGACTGAAGGAGAAGAAGTTCGAGGCACAACACAATATTACGGTCCGATGTACTTGAATGCGTCGATAATGCGTACGTACGCTAATGACGTTACGAGAGAGGCGAACGTGTTGAACTACACTGGGTTCGGTATTGACAACGAGTATAACTTTGATGCAATGACAGGAATTCTAGTATATCACTTAACTGGTGGACCGGAAGTTTATGACTTTGGCACGCAAAGTTATGTTGAATATTGGGCGAGGATGGAGCTAACAGATTCAAGCGTCGAAGAATTGGAGATCGTGCCTGACCTGACAGGTGCAATTCTGATATCAACAATATTGGCAATAACCATTCCAATAGCTGTGCTACGTAAGCGAAAGAGAAAATAAACCTGAAATATTCCTTCCCTTTTTTTCTTCCAAGTCCTTTAGTATTGGACAGATTCTACGGAAATACATTCTTTTCACTATCAAGAAGAGTAGAAAAACTCGCAGAAAATGAAACGAGTGAGGTTCACGGGTGATATCTCCACTGTGGTGGGGGTGCAAATCCCCACCGGTGCACTGTAACATGTATTTTTAGTTACATTTTGAATTTATTTCTGGGAAAATCATATTTCCTGTTTTAATTATTATGCGTTAGATTGATTATGTCGGATATTGATGGTTCGCTTAAATCTCTTAACGAGAAGCTGGACTAGATAATAAACCGTCTTAATTACTTGGAAAACGTTCTTACAGAGAGCCAACAATATCCAGAAGTTGTAACTTTTCTTCAAAGCTTAAAGCTGGGAACCGCGCTATATGGAGAACCCTAAGGACCCTGAACCGCTTGGTTTCGATGTGTGAATTTTGGTGGATGTTTAGCGAAAATGTCATAAATTAGATGCGTATATGATAAACTTAGGTCTAAGTTTGCTTGACGAACAAGAATCCTACCCGACTAAGGATTGTTGAGATTGTAAGCGCGACTGATCGTCCTTTGCACATAAAGGCGGTAGCTCAAGCTTTGGAGAAGGATTACGCAGCTGTCTATAGACATGTTGGTGTTTTAATCCAGAGTGGAGTGGTAGGTGTTTATGATGTTGGGCGCTCGAGGGTGATATATCTGAAAAACGCGAATATTGTTGAAGAGTGCTTTCAAATGGGGAAGAAAATGCTGTGAATGCACTAATATAAGTTATCAAAAAAGATATTTTATTTTGCAAAAAACATAAATATATTTTAGCATACACCATACTCAACTCTATAGGTGGAGTCCACTTGCCTAAATTAGCCACAAAAAAACTTGCATTAGCCAGCATATTGGGGGCTATAGCAGCAGCATCCGAAGCAATAAGAGGGCCGCCTTTTGACATACCCTTCCCACTTTTACCCATTGTTTCTTGGGACTTGACAGGGATACCAATGATGATCAGCCTACTCATGAATGGTCCAATAGGTGGAGTTTACACGTCAATTATCGGCTGCTCAATCATTTTCCTCAGAGGAAATATTTCCGGTGGCATCTTCAAACTTGTTGCAGAGCTTGCAACCATTCTGGCGTTTGCACTAATTAAGAAGGGTGTAATTGCCAAAACTGTTGCTGCTGTTACGTCCAGAGTTCTCGTAATGACTGCAGCAAACTTCTTCCTACTTCCGTTCTTCTATCCTGAATATTATTCGTCAGGGGCAGCTGTGGTTGTAATTTTGCTTCCCTTAGCCGTGTTCAATGTTACGCAAGCCTTGCTGAATATCATTCCAGCATACCTAATTTTCTCTAGGTTGCCTGAACGATGGCGTTTTGCAACGATGGAATCCATTGATTTGTCTTAGACGCAAGATGTTAGGAGCCTTTTTTCATCAAGGTTAAATGTAACAATTTATAATTCAAGAATTATGACGACAAAGCGCGAACTGATTGAGGCAAAAGCAATTGAGCTTCTCAAAAGTACCCCCCAAGGAATGCGAACTTCTCAGCTAGTCAATACCATAAGAGAGAATTTGCCAGATGTTCACCCTAAAACCATAAACGGAACAGTTTGGAAGCTTTCCGAGACAAGACCTGAAGAAGTTTACAAACCAGGTAGAGGTCTTTTCCGGCATGTGTCTTTTCGAGAAATTCTATGATTGACTTTGATGTTTTCGTTTTCAAATCTACTGGGTTTTCAGTATGTAAGTTTGGAGTTAGGTCTTAATTCCTAAGCCCTCTCTCCTATGCCCTCTAACTCTTTCTCTAAAAACACAAATAACACACACGCATTGAAGCAAAAGAAAGTACTTGCTTTTGCTTGTCAGAAATCTTGTTTCGTTAATTTTTTAAATACAGAAGCCTTAGGTAAGAATGGGGTTACTTCGCCAAATTGAGCTTACTAACAAAACGTGTTGGAATTTCAGGCAGAAGGCTTTTTGCTATATCCCTCATTAATGCAGGAACCCTTTCATGGTACATGTTTTTCAGCAATACTGGCGCTGAAATTGTGTTTGAAAACTTCACAACCGATTCATCTTTGGTTGCGGTAGGAAGCGCTTTGTTCTTTTTAACTGCTGGTGTTTCAGCCTTGGTTGGAGTACTCTTGAGTAAGAGAATAAGCAATAAGAGATTCTTGTGGGCTTGGATACTGTTCGGAGTATTAAGTTCCGCCTTTACACTATTCTTCAAGGGGGACATCTTCATCTTCATATTTGGCCCATTGCTGGGAATTGGCATGGGACTGGGGTTCCCATATAGTTTCTCGCTCCTTGGTAGCCACACAGATCTCGAAGAAAGGGGACGCGCCTCAGGAATTATGCTCTTCGCAACCTTTGCTTTTGCAATGCTTGCTGGGTTTGTAACCCAGCTTCAGTTCAATAATGATATCATTGCAACTGTAGCGGCGTTAGTTATACTTAAAAGCACAAGTTTTTTGGGTCTTGTAGCAGCCGATATTAGTTCTAGTAGCAAATCTGCCAATCAACTACCATCTATGTCTCGAATTCGTATCCAGGAAAAAAACAGAAATTTCCTAATGTACTTAATTCCATGGATACTGTTTATCATTACAACTGTACTGATAGACCATGTCGTTTGGCCTTCACTTGAACAAGACCCTCTGATTCGCGAAGTTTTGAGCGGCCCCCCATATGCTTATGTTGCAACCACAATTGTCGCCTTAGTCGCAGGCTATTTAGCGGATAGGTTTGGGCGAAAAATCCCGATTTTTATTGGATTGGCAGCGCTTGGTTTTAGCTCTGCCTTGTTAGGCTCTATTGTTATCCCAATAACCGCGTTTATTCACCGCATTGCAATCGGAGTTGCTTTTGGATTCCTAATGACTGCTTACAGCGCTATTCCTGGTGATTTGTCAGAAAAATCTAATGCGGAGAAGCTCTATGCATTAGTAGTAGTTGTACCTCTTCTAGTCTATTTTGGCTTAGGTGCTCTTCCACAATATTTTGGCGCAAGTGCAACTGCCATAAGCGTCTCTTGGATTCTAACTTCGTTGATTCTCTCCTCAATCGTTCCTGTATATTTGGCAAAAGAAACGCTGAAAGAAGCGAGAATTCGCGCAAGAAGAATCAAGGAATATTTGGAAAAAGTATGTAAAGTGGTTGAGGAGTCCGACGAAACCAAAAAATAGCAATCACGAAACCCCCATTTCTCACATCAATTATCGAGGATATCCAGCTACGCTGAGGTACAGCACACTTTCCTCTAAGCCGTCCACCCCTAATACTTGGTTGATTTCATCATCAAAGAAAGCCCCGACTTGGCAAGTTCCCAAACCAATACTTGTCGCGGACAATGCGAGGTTTTGTGCTATATGCCCCGCGTCCAAGTAAACGTATCTGTACGCTCTTTGCCGATATTTCCATTTCGACCTTTCAAAAATTGCCGTCCAAACCAGCACAACTGGCGCGTCAACACAAATTTTCTGTCCCAAAGCGGCATAAGCAAGTTCCTCTGCAAAATCTCCAACCTTCAATTCTTCGAGTGTATGAGCATGTATGTTGTAGTGGTAAAGAGCTTTCTTTAGGTCTCTTACGTTGTTAGCGATTAGGTAGGTTTCGATTGGGTACAGTGCTCCAGCTGAGGGAGCAGTTCTGAAATCGTATCCGTGTTCTTTTCTTTGAACACCTGTGGAAGCCCAGAGAAGAAAAGACAAAGTATTCAGGGACAACGGCTTAGATAAGAAAGAGCGTGTGCTTCTGCGTTTTCTTAAGACTTCGGTTAAGGGAAGAACTTGAGTGGGAAAATCTTTGGAAAGGGGGATTTTTTTGGCTGAGGGATATTTCTTGTAGGTCTCTGGCTTGTTTGCCCAATTAAGATAGCCGCCGAGAAGTCTCGTTCTCAGGTATTTGGTTTCCTTTTGAAATTCATCTCCAATCCCTCGGGACATCATTCGCACCAAGGAAAATTCAAACTTTCGAGTATTTAACTGATTGTTCAAATAGTGAAAGCCAGAGTTTGTATAAGAAATCCTTTTAGAACACCCAACATCAGCTATTTAGCATGATTTCGATTAAGAAAATGGTTGTTGATTGGAAGGGCAATCTTCGTTTGACTGCAAAGAACGAGAAGGGATTATCTGTTAATTTTGATGCGCCAATTCCTCATGGTGGAGAAGAAACGGCTTTGTCACCGATGGAAAATGTATTGGCTAGTCTAGCTGCATGTAGCAGTTTTCATGTTTTAACTATTCTTAAGAAGAAGAGGTTGACGGTTACTCGTTACAGTGTCGAAGCCACGGCAGAACGAAGAGAAGACCCGCCACCTAGAGTCTTCACGAAGATTCATTTGAAATATATAATTAAAGGCGAAAACATCACTCCACATGCAGTTGAAACTGCAATTAACCTCTCTGAGGAGAAGTACTGTTCTGTAGGTGGAATGTTAGAGAAAGCATTACCTATCACATCTTCATTTGAAATCCTGAAAGAGTGAAAATCATAATTTAAGCTTGGTTAGTAGTCCTGTCATCGCTTTAACCATTGCTGGAGGACCACAGGTATAGAAGGCTCTGCTTTTGTAGTCAGGTATCTCTTTTTTTATCATTTGTGCATCAATATATCCTGCGTATCCGTGCCAATTTTCGGAGGGTTTTGCTATAGTGTATACGACTTTGAGGTTGCTGTTCTCTTCCTGTAGCTGGTCGAGTTCTTCTTTGAAGACTATGTCTTTGATGGTGTTATTTCCATAGAGTAGAATGATGTTGTTCTCCAATTGTAGGTCACTCACATATTTGCAAATGCTTCGAAGAGGAGTGATTCCTATGCCGCCTGAAAGCATTGCTATCTCTTTGAATTTTTCATCAAGAGTGAACCTGCCATAGGGTGCTTCAATCTTCACTTTGTCGTTTAGTTGAAGAGCATTTAGAGAAGTTGAATATGGGTTTCCGGTTAGTTTCTTGGTGAACTCTATGAACCCTGTTTCTGTTGGGCTGCTTGATATTGTGAAGTGTTTTTTTAGTTCATCGTTTTCACCTTGTATGGTTACGAACATGAACTGCCCTGCTTTGTACTCAAAGGATGATGGGCGCGGAAAACGGAAGCTTTTCACGTCATGAGTTCTCTCAATAGTTTGAACGAGATTGGCTTCAAATTTCATGACATTTACCATCTTATTATTTATGCTGTTTAAGCCCTGGTCAATATATTTTTGTTACCTTTGAAGTTATCGCTTTGTCTTTAAATCTTCTGAATATCATGTTAAAAGCTACTTCAAATGTTATTCAATAAAACTAACTAACTTCGATCCCTATGTTTTTATGCTTGATAGTTTAAAACTGCAAAGAAAAATGAAAAGGTGTTCTATTCTCATAAACAGTAAGAGGATTAAAACAAGAAATGAAAGAAACCCGAAACCTCGATCCAATACTAGTAATAATATTTACAGTTTTTATCGACATAATAGGCTACGGAATAATTATTCCTCTTATTGCAAAATACGCACAGACTTTCCAAGCTGGACCATTTTCTATTGGAGTATTAATTGCGTCCTTTGCAATAATGCAATTTTTCTTCTCACCATTATTGGGTAATGCATCAGATAAATTTGGAAGAAAAACCATACTACTACTTTCTTTGATTATCTCATTTATTGGTTTTACAATCTATTCTTTTGCAAATTCCTTCCTCCTTTTGCTGCTTTCTAGAATAATCGCTGGAATGGCAACGGAAAGAGCAATAGCTCAAGCCTACATCGCCGATCTAACCGATAATAAAACAAGAACTAAACAAATGGGAAAAATCGGGGCTGCTGTAGGAGCTGGATTTATCATTGGACCAGCACTGGGGGGTGCTCTTAGTGTTTTTGGATTAACAGTACCTGGATATTTATCCATGGCTCTAACGGCACTAAACATTCTATTTGTGCTTTTCTTTTTACCTGAACCTAGACAAAACCAAAAAAACCCAAAACAAGACGCAAAAAAACTTAGTTACACTCAAGGCATACTTGACACCATAAAAAAACCACTAATAGGACCAATACTGCTAATCCTTTTCATAATCACATTCGCGTTTAGCACAATTCCCGTAATACTTCCCTTGCTAAGCTTTGACTTCTACAATTTTACAACTTTTGACCTATCACTTATCTTTATCTACATAGGAATAGTTCAAATCGTAATCCAAGGATTTCTCATAGATAGACTCACAAAAAAACTTGGTGAAGAAAAACTAATCATTATAGGTCCCTTAATTATGGCAATAGGCATATTGTTTATACCTATAATCAAAAATCTTCTATTTTTCTACTTCAACAACGCGCTTCTCGCAGCTGGGTTTGGAATAATGAATACGGCGATCCCCTCGTTAATATCTAAGAAAGCCAAATTAGATCAACAAGGAATTTACTTGGGAGTTGCCAGCTCCGTAGCTAGCATCGCAAATATACCTGGTCCATTACTTGGAGGATTACTGGTAGATTTGGGAGGAATAGCGACTCCTTTTCTAATAAGCTCGATTCTGCTGCTACTCTCTTTAGTTATAAGCTGCAAAGTATTCAGCCAATGCGTTCTCAAAAAACGAAACTCACATTGAGAACGGTCAAGTTTTGCTGTTTTTGAATAACCCGGTTGTTGCTACGAAGTCAGCTTCTAGCTGGCTTCAATTCTTAATTATTTCCAGTAGTTTCTTTTGGAGAACTCGCTAGCAATAGGGTCTAGCTCCACTAGTTGCTCTGGATAAGGTTCTAGGAAAGTTTGGTTAATCAGATACTCTTCTTTGAACCTTATAATCCAAGCTTTGAGAATGCTCAAAACAGCACTTAAAGCAAGTCTTTCTTCTCTATATTTATCAATATATTCTAGAAAGAATGATTTCTCATCTCTTGAAAGCTGATGTGAGAAATAACCCATTATCTTTTGCATGACGTTTGTGTATGCGCCGATACTAGGTGTTCGTGCCAAAGCTAAATGCAGGTGGGTTTCATAGTTCTGAAGAAGATCTGGAAGCGCTTCTCCTTCTTGGTTTGCGGCTATCTTTCCGAGTATTCTTAGCTGTTTCTGATTGTATGCAGTTAATAGATACTTGTTTTCTGAATGAAATCGAATTAAGTCTCTAATTTTGGTAGATTTTCTTACCTGCCTAAAGCTAGCCAACGCAAATAGCTTTGTAAGAAAATGATCTCTTATTCTAATGTTAAGCAGGCGAAGCTCATCTTCTATAGCTAAATCTGGATACGTTTGGAGAACTGCCTTTCCAAAGAAACCTGGACCTTTGCCGACTGGTGATGCCTTCTCTATCTTTGGATATATCTTTACGTTTTTGAAACCGCTGCTTGGCGAGCCCCTCTTAAGTATGAAACCATCCACTTCTTTCAAGGAATTTAAGAATGAATCTGCAAAATGCTCCATTTTTTCAGTAAGATCCAGACCTGTGGCTGGTTGAATTAGTCTTCGTTCTCCGTTTGCCAAAACGATCCCGAAAGGCTTAAGCTTCTCCACAAACTCGCTCGATATTATCTCACCGTTATATCGGACGGGTTTAAAAGTGATGCATTTTGAAATTACCACATTTGGTTTAGGAAATTCTCTCATTTACAATCCTCTGAGAAATGAATAAGGACTCATAAAGTAACATATTTAGTTGTTTCTTAAGGTCTTTTCCCGAATTGAGATTAGTCTTTGACCATTTGACGTTTAAAATTGTATTGCTCTAAGCGGTCTAATACGCTCGGTTTTAATGGAAACAACGATTTTGTTCTCAAAAAAGGATGCTAGAACAATGGAATTCGTATTTGCGTCTACAAAATTATCGTTTTTCATTCAATGAAGGAATTCTCTGCTTAAACTAATAAACATCGGTTTATTATGGAAGCTAATGGTAAATCAGTGAAGTGATAAGGATGGTCGTTAAGATCTCTGATAGAAGAGTTAAAAACCTCAACTCATTCGAAGCTAAGAACAGAAAATATGTCCTTTACTGGATGCAATCATCCCAAAGGATAAAATATAATTTCTCATTAGCATACGCAATTTTGAAAGCTAACAAGTTAAACAAGCCACTCATCACTTTCTTCGGAATAACACCTACATATCCAAAAGCGAATCTGAGGCACTATCAATTCATGCTGGAAGGTCTTAAGGAAGTAAGTGATTCGCTTGAAGAAATTGGAGTCAAAATGATAATTCTGGAGAAGTCGCCGGAGAAAGGAGTAGTTGACCTTGCAAAAGACTCCTGTTTGATAGTAGTAGACAAAGGCTATCTCAAGATAATAAAACAATGGCTTAAATTTGCAGCTGAACATGTGGAATGCCCTCTTATTCAGGTTGAAGATAACGTTGTTGTCCCTGTTGAAGAAGTATCTGGAAAAGAGGAATATTCCGCAGCGACTATTAGACCAAAAATCATGAAAAAAAGGCAAAGCTACTTAACAAAGCTGAGTAAAACTAAGCCTGTTAGAAATTCGATTAACTTGGAATTTGCCTCCTTAGATTTGGAGGATTACAAGAAATTTATTTCAAACCGAAATATGGATAAATCGGTAGAAAAGGTAAGATATTTCAAAGGCGGGTCAAGAGAAGCAAGTGAGCATCTTGAAAATTTCATAGAAAATAAACTATCATATTATCCTCAAAACAAAAACGACCCAAATGCTGACTATCTATCCAATCTAAGCCCGTATTTACATTTTGGGCAAATATCCCCCATCTACATTTCACTGAAAATCTTGGACGCGCCTGTCTCCGAAGCAGCTAAGGAATCGTACCTAGAAGAATTAATTGTTAGGCGAGAGCTAGCTGTAAACTACGTCAATTTCAATCAAAACTATGATTCCTTCGATGGATTGCCTGAGTGGGCAAAACGTACGCTGCTATCTCATAAGAAAGACTCAAGAGAATACCTCTATAGCTTGGAAGAATTGGAAAACGCGAAGACCCATGATCCCTACTGGAATGCTGCGCAAGATGAGATGCGCGTAACGGGCAAGATGCATGGGTACATGCGGATGTATTGGGGAAAGAAGCTGATTGAGTGGACTGATAGTCCAGAGACCGCTTTCAAAATAGCCTTGCTATTAAACGACAAATACGAACTTGACGGTAGAGACCCGAATGGTTATGCTGGGGTAGCATGGTGTTTTGGAAAGCATGATCGTCCATGGAAAGAAAGAAAGATTTTTGGGATCGTTAGATATATGAACTCAAATGGGCTACGCAGAAAATTTGACGCGGATAAATATGTTCAGAAAATAAAGGGTTTGTAAGAAAATGTTGGTTCAAGCTGTAAAATCAAAAATCGTTTCTCATATTTCGTATATAATAGCTTCACAAAACGAAGCAGCAGTAATAGACCCGAGGAGGGATTGCCGTGTTTACTTGGAAACAGCTGCTGAATGGGATGCTAAGATCAAATATATCTTCGAAACCCACAGAAACGAAGACTATGTTGTTGGTTCTCAAGAATTATCCCAGCTAACCCAAGCAGTGGTTTTCCATGGTCAAGGATTGCCTTGGGCATACGGAAAGATTATTAATGATAATCAGGAGGTTTCGTTGGGATTACTGAAAATTAGGGCGATTTCTACTCCTGGACATTCTCCTGACAGCACAAGCTACGCGGTAGTCGATACCGAAGCCAAAGACCGGGTTGTAATGGTTTTTACAGGAGACACAATCTTTGTTGGCGACGTGGGAAGAACTGATTTTCTTGGACCAAAAATGACTCCTGCAATGGCTGGAAAGATGTATGATAGCATAATGACCAGACTTATGCCTCTTGGCGAAGACGTGATAGTCTGTCCTTCTCACGGCTCAGGTTCAGTCTGCGGCGGAAAAATAGGACAAAGAGAAATTACTACCTTGGGGATAGAAAAAACAACGAATCCGATCCTAAACCTCAGCAAAGAAGAATTTGTTGCTCGAAAAAAAGCCGAGAGACATCAAACGCCACCCTACTTCAAGCAAATGGAGAAGTATAATCTCAATGGCCCACCCATATTAGGCGATTTTCCCATACATCACGCGTTGAAAGCATCGGAATTTGCCAAAATCGCAGAGAACGCTTGTATCATCGATACTAGAAGCCCGGCGGCTTTCGGAAGCGCTCATATCAAAGGATCCTACAGTTTACCACAAAAAAGGCTTTCAAATATTGGGTGGGTTGTGGATTATAAGCAGTCAATATTACTTGTTGGGGAGAACCTTGAATCATTGCACTTCGCAATACGAAGCTTGTTCCGCATAGGCTATGACAAGATTGCAGGGTACCTTACTGGTGGAATAGAAGCATGGTATAAGGCAGGATTTCCAATTTCCGAAGTCTGTCAAGTTAGTGTTCAAAAGTTAAAGAAAATGATTGAGTCAG
>WOR8_10004391_pt1 | contig 13711 bp, 12 predicted proteins | sample DeeMarSeWOR38_10_FD_19890 | JGI IMG/M metagenome (IMG submission 19890) | reverse complement strand
AAGTGCTTGAAATTATTGGTCGGGGCGAGAGGATTTGAACCTCCGACTTCCTGCTCCCAAAGCAGGCGCGCTTCCAGGCTGCGCCACGCCCCGAGGATGGAAGGGCTAATTATCACGCTTTAATAATTGCTTCAAGCTAATTCCCGAATATTTTAAAGAAAGATAGCCCCGGTTATTGTTGCTTTTTCGAAAAAAACTCTTTAATTCCTTTGCTGATCGCCTTTGCAAATAGTGCCAAAAAATCGTTGTCAATCAGCGCATTTCTCTCATTGGGATTGGTCAGGTACCCGAGTTCAATGAGTATGGCGGGCATATCGGCGCCCTTTAACACTAAAAGCGGTGCCCCTTTAATTTTGCTATCCGGATCTTGTGTGATCGTAAAGATCTGAGCTTGCATGACTTCTGCAAGTTTTTTGCTGCTGATCACGTATTTAGCTTGTATTTGCTCCCACTGTAATGGAGAATCGTTACTTGTCAAGGAGTCTATCGAAGACGTTTCATCCTTCCCAGCCGGTTGTGAATAGTTTTCGAAATAAAATATGGCAGTGCCGCCGACGCTATGAAGGAAACTGCCGCCGGTATGCAGGCTGATGAACAGATCCGCATTCAGATGGTTGGCTACAGCTGTGCGGCTTGGAATATCCAACCAATAATCGTCGGTTCGGGTTAGCACCACCTTAAAATCATCTTCGAGTTCATTTGCAATCATGTGGGCCAGATTTAGCGTAACTGTCTTTTCCTGAATTACATCAGAGCTCTGAGCGCCAGCATCATTGCCTCCATGTCCTGGATCTATGACAACGACGCCTTTGTAACCTTGTCGAAATAATTGTTTGGATAGTGCAGCAGATGTTCCACCTAAGATAATTGCGATCGCAACCAGGGAGGCAATCAGCGCATGTTTAATTTTTTGACGGTCAAGACGATGAATTGCCCAATTTTTTGCCATGCGGCCTGAAGTTTCCAGTTGGCTGCACCCATAGTACTGAACTGTTTGCCTGATGCAATGACATAATCCGATGATCTGATGAAATGGGTAATCAACTGACATTTCAGTGTTTGGCCTTGTGTAATTTAAGGTATAATTTTTCTCACAAATTAGCGGCTGTTGATCTTCCAGCTGGATAAATTTAGCTTCAATCGTTTAGTAATTACCGAAACTTGCACATTCCAACCCCACTGGACTGGGGTTCAATTTCGCTTGACACTTAAACGGATTAATATTAATTTTGAATCGCTATATATCCAGAGTTTATTGGATCTGGTGATAATGTCAAGCAACAAAAAATAAGGCTGCACAATCTATATGCATAATGAATGCGAATCAGCATAGCGCATTTCAAATTTTGCTACGACCATTATGATGCACAAGAATTATTCGTGTGGCCCAAGTTTTGCATCCATCATAATCATTGCGTGCGAGAGTGGCGGAATTGGTAGACGCACTGGACTTAGGATCCAGCTCTGGCAACAGAGTGGGAGTTCAAGTCTCCCCTCTCGCACCAGTTTTAAAACAAATTTAAGTGTCTTGAAATATGATTACGGTTTCAGGCACTTAATCTATACGGAAGGAATAACATGCACGTTACTGTGGAAGATGTGAGCAGTGTTAAAAAGACCCTGCACATCGAGATACCGGAAAACGAGGTTGCCCGGGAGCTGGATAAGGCCTATAATATGCTAAAGAAATCTGCCAAAATCAAAGGTTTTCGCCCCGGCAAGGTTCCGCGTTCTGTCTTGGAGAGGATGTTTAAAAAAAACGTCCATGCCGATGTGTCCGCCAAGTTAATTCAAAATTCATTTCTTGATGCCATCAAGCAAACCAACCTGAATGTCGTCGGGGAACCCAAGGTTGATCCTCCCGAGCTTGATCCAAAAGGGCCTTACACGTATGATGCGACCGTTGAGATTACGCCTGAAATCGAAGATATCAACTATAAGGGCTTGAACCTTAAACGGAAAAATTACCGGATGAGCGATGATGAGGTAGATACTCAACTCAAGGCCCTCCAGAAAAACCTGGCGCAGCATCAGAAAATTTCCGAAAATCGGCCGGCCCGGCAAGACGATATCGTTTTAATCGATTATGAGGGGTTTAAAGATGGAAAAGCCTTTGCCGAAACAGGAAGGACAGAAAATTTCACCCTGAAGATCGGGGCCGGGGCAATATCTAAAGATTTTGATAACCAATTGATTGGTATGATGCCCGGGGATAAAAAGGAGATTAACATAACATTTCCGGAAGATTTCTTTAATAAGACATTAGCCAACAATGAAATTACTTTTCACGTTACCCTTAATGAGATCCGGCAGGAGGTTCTGCCTGAAATCGACGATCAATTTGCCAAGAAGGTGGGACAGTATGAAAACCTGGATGAATTGAAAAATGTACTTGAAGATAACCTAAAGCAAGGCTATGCTAAACGTGTAGAGCAGGAGTTGAATGAGCAGATTTTTAGCGCCTTGATTTCCAAAACCGATTTCGAAGCGCCGGACGCCTTGGTGGACATGGAACTGGAAGGTATCATTGAAGAAGCCGAGCGGTCCTTTGCCCATAGAAATACGTCCATGGAGAAACTGGGGATTTCCAGAGAAGAGATAGCTGAGAAATATCGTGATACCGCTTTGAAACAGGTGAAACGTCATTTGATCCTGAGCAAATTGGTCGATCAGGAAAACTTGACGCTGTCTGATGAAGAATTGGAAAATGGTCTCAAAGAGATGTCTGAAAATTTTGGACATTCGCTTGCGGATATAAAAAACTATTATAACGAAAATAAAGATAAGCTGGAGCTTTTTAAACATACCCTACTTGAAAAAAAGGCGATTAACCTTATCATTGATAATAGCAAAATAGAGGATATAGAGTCCGAGGCTGTATAAACAATCGAAACAGACGATCAGAAAAAATAACACAGGGGCGATTGCGCCACTGCATGCAAGAAAACCTAAACATGAGACGACTAAAGGAGGCAATGCGTGCCACTCATTCCCATGGTCATTGAACAGAGCAGCCGGGGTGAGCGAGCCTATGACATCTATTCACGGCTTCTCAAGGATAGGATTATTTTCATCGGCACTGCCATGAACGATGAAGTTGCAAACCTGATTATCGCGCAGCTTCTTTTTCTGGAATCCGAAGATCCGGATAAGGATATCAATTTTTATATAAATTCCCCCGGCGGCCTTGTTACCTCAGGCTTGGCCGTCTATGATACCATGCAATATATCAAGCCGGATATTACAACCGTGTGTATCGGGCAAGCAGCGAGTATGGGAGCAGTTTTGCTGACGGCCGGTACGAAAGGAAAACGTTATTCGTTGCCCAATGCCAGGATCCTGATCCATCAGCCCATGGGTGGATTTCAGGGGCAAGCATCGGACATAGAAATTCAGGCCAAAGAGATACTTCGTATGAAGGATACATTAAATCATATTTTGGTAAACCACACGGGAAAGGCTCTAGACCAGATCCAAAAAGATACGGATCGTGACTTTTTTATGAGCGGTGAGGAGGCTAAAAATTACGGCATCATTGATCATGTTATCACGAATCGGGACGACCTTGACCAATTAGAAGAGGCGGAGGGTTAATATGCCAAAGAAAAAAGACGAAAATGACAATCTGTTTTGCTCGTTTTGCGGAAAAAATCAATCAGAGGTTCGAAAACTGATTGCAGGGCCGGCAGTGTATATCTGTGACGAATGTATTCAGCTCTGCAGTGAAATTATTGAGGAAGAAAGTGAGAAAGAAGCCAAAGACACAGACCGAATTCTCGTTCCGAAGGAGATCAAGGAAAAGCTTGATGGCTATGTCATTGAGCAGGAATCCGCCAAAAAAGTGCTTTCCGTAGCCGTGTATAACCACTACAAACGCTTGGACTCCTCAATCAACACCGGGGATGTCGAAATTCAGAAAAGCAATATCCTGTTAATCGGTCCCACCGGTTGTGGCAAGACATTGCTGGCCCAAACCCTAGCCAGATTTCTGAATGTCCCGTTTACTATCGCCGATGCGACGAGTTTGACAGAGGCGGGTTATGTGGGGGAGGATGTGGAAAACATCATTCTTTCCTTGTTACAGAATGCCGACTATGATGTGGAGAAGGCCAAGCGCGGCATTGTTTATATTGATGAAATTGATAAGATCGCCAGCAAAACGGATAATCCTTCCATCACCCGTGATGTTTCCGGCGAAGGCGTTCAACAGGCGTTATTAAAAATTATCGAAGGCACCACAGCCAGTGTGCCGCCCAAGGGCGGAAGAAAGCATCCGCAACAAGATTTTGTTAAAGTCGATACCTCCAATATACTCTTTTTATGTGGTGGAACGTTTACAGGCCTTGAAAAGATTATTCAACGCCGTTTGGGTTCCAAGCTTATGGGATTTGGCGCCAAAATTGTTCAGGAAAAAGAAAAAAGCATCGGAGATATCTTAAAGATGGTCCGGCCGGAGGACCTGATTCGATTTGGGCTCATTCCTGAATTTTTAGGGCGATTGCCTGTTATCGCCACCTTGGATGAACTGCATGAGGATGCATTGATTCGGATAGTCAAAGAACCCAAAAATGCATTGTTGCGACAGTTTCAAATGCTTTTTGAGATGGAGGGGGTGAATCTTAGATTAACCGATAGCGCGCTGGCGGCCATTGCCAGAGAAGCTATGAAACGAAAATCCGGTGCTCGAGGGTTGAGGGCCATTATGGAAACTTGCATGCTGGATATCATGTATGATTTGCCTTCGATTGAAAATGTCAAAGAATGTGTCATCGGCAAAGATGTTGTGCTGCACGGAGAGGATCCGATTCTGCTTTACGAACAGACCAAAAAACAAGCCTGATGACTTCAGGTTGGGTTACCCGCATAAAAGGGGGGGTAAGCTTCCTTCTTTCTTCCATCGGGGATGTTAATTTCTGCGCGTCCTTTCATAGGTAAAAACGCGTCATTTTCGATATTTTTTGTGCCGTGCATCTTGAGATTTGATGTTGCGGTATTAATTTTCTATTAGAATTATTTTTCCTTCCTCAAAAAAAATTGATATATATATAATCATGGATGGAAATTGCGTCGGCATTATTTCCGTTTTGCGGGTTCTGTGATAATTGAAATGGAGATGCCGGTCTGTAAACAAAGAAATCAATCTTCAAATCACAAACGAGAAGTTACGATTATGGTGAATATCCCCAAAATATTTAAAGATGATGAATCGGAGTCGTCGACGTTTTTATTGCCACTTTTACCCTTAAGGGATATCGTTGTCTTTCCTTATATGGTCGCCCCGCTTTTTGTGGGACGCACAAAGTCGGTAAATGCATTGTCCGACGCAATGAACAAGGATAAAAGCGTCCTTCTTGCCACCCAGAAAAAAGCCGGTATCGATAATCCGACTGAGGGGGACATCAGTCATGTGGGGACGATCGGTAGGGTACTGCAGCTGTTGAGGCTTCCGGACGGAACGGTAAAGGCGCTCGTGGAGGGTAAATCCCGCGCCCGTATTGTTCGTTTTGTCCGAGAAAAGGATTTTTTTCAGGTTGAAGTCAAACCTTTGCCTGAACCTGAAATTTCTCGCCCAGAGGGGGAGGCGCTCACCCGCTCAATTGTTGAGGCTTTCGATGATTACGCCAAAGCGAACAAGAGTATTTCCAAAGAGCTTGTAAATAATGTATCCTCCATTACGGATCCGTCCCAGCTGGCCGATACCGTGGCTGCTCATTTCTCCTTCAAAATAGAGGATAAACAAAAGCTGTTGGAAGCGCTTGATTTGTCAGAACGTCTGGCTATCCTTTTGAACTTGGTGAAGATGGAAATCGAGGTTTTCCGAATGGATCAGCGCATCAAAAGTCGCGTTAAAGAACAAATGGAGCAGACCCAGAAAAACTACTATCTGAATGAACAGATGCGCGCGATTAAGAAGGAAATGGGCGCTGATGACGATTCAGGCGATGAAATCAGAGAGCTTGAAGAAAAAATCAAGAACAAGAAAATGTCCAAAGAGGCCACCGAGAAAGTTGAAGCAGAGCTCAAGAAATTGAAAATGATGACGCCGATGTCGGCTGAAGCCACTGTGGTGCGCAACTATATTGATTGGATTATCAGCCTGCCTTGGTATGAAAAAACTGATGTCCAGGATGACATTGACGAGGCCGAGAAGATTCTGGAAGAGGATCACTACGGACTTGAAAAACCAAAAGAACGCATCCTGGAATATCTGGCTGTTCAAGCACTGGTTCAAAAAATCCGAGGTCCGATAATCTGTTTTGTCGGCCCGCCCGGTGTCGGCAAAACCTCCTTGGCCAAATCCATCGCCCGTGCGACCGGTAGAAAATACGTCCGCCTATCCCTTGGCGGTGTGCGGGACGAAGCTGAAATCCGGGGACATCGTCGAACTTATATCGGAGCGCTGCCCGGAAAGATTTTACAATCACTGAAAAAGGCGGGGGTCAACAATCCGGTATTTTGCCTCGATGAAGTCGACAAAATGAGCATGGATTTTAGGGGGGATCCATCGGCGGCATTGCTGGAGGTGCTCGATCCGGAGCAAAACTTCAGCTTCAATGACCATTATCTGGATATGGATTACGATCTCTCCGATATCCTTTTTATCACTACCGCCAATACACTGCCGGATATCCCGTTGCCGTTGCAGGACCGGATGGAAATCATCCGGTTACCCGGTTACACAGAATATGAAAAATATCATATTGCCGAAGGGTTTCTGGTGCCCAAGCAGATTAAATTCAACGGGCTTGAAGGCAAGAATGTAACATTTTCTAAAAATGCCATTCTTGCTATTATCCGACGCTATACCCGTGAGGCAGGGGTAAGAAACCTTGAACGCGAAATTGCTTCGATTTGCAGAAAATTGGCAAAAGAAGCCGTAAAAAACAAAGATAAAACAGAATTTAAAGTTTCTGAAAAATCAATTCCCAACTATCTGGGACCCTACCGTTTCCGGCAGGAGCAGGTGGAAGAAAAAGATCAGATCGGTATGACGACCGGCCTGGCCTGGACCCAGGTGGGCGGCGAGTTGTTGTTCATTGAAACGCTAATCATGCCCGGCAAGGGAAAACTCACCGTTACCGGCAAGCTCGGTGATGTTATGCAGGAATCTGCTCAAGCGGCCGTCAGTTATGTTCGTTCTCGAGTTGGGAATTTGATGATCGATGATAAGTTTTATCGCAAATACGATATTCACATCCATATTCCTGAAGGAGCGATTCCAAAAGACGGACCGTCGGCCGGCATTTCTATGTGTACTTCATTGGTTTCGGCATTGGCCAAACAACCGGTACACCGCGATATCGCCATGACCGGGGAGATCACGTTGAGGGGTCGTGTATTGCCGGTTGGTGGCTTGAAGGAAAAGATCATTGCCGCTCACCGAGGCGGAATCAAAAAGGTCCTAATACCCAAAGAGAACGAAAAAGATCTAAAAGACGTGCCCAAAAGCATATCCAATCAGCTTGAAATCATCTGCGTAGAACACATGGACGAGGTGCTGTCTCATGCAATGGTTTTAGATGAGGGTGAGTCGCTGTTTAGAAAGAGTGATATCCCATTAGAAATGACTTCTGAAGAACCGGATAAGCAGCGGCCCTTGATTTGAATTTGCTTTGTAAAGCACTGATTTCGATTTAATCTTGACATTAATGTTTGATGTTGGTACCTACCAAACGTCTCTTCGGTGATGACGTTACTTGATTCAATGGGAGCGGGTAGCTCAGTTGGGAGAGCGTCCCGCCAAACATGCGGGAAGATCACAGGCACAAGCCCTTTTTCCCATACTATGCATTTAGTGTAAGATGACCTAAGGGCGGGTAGCTCAGTTGGGAGAGCGTCGGCCTTACAAGCCGAAGGTCACAGGTTCAAGCCCTGTTCCGCCTACCACTCATTTTTTTTGAGTGGTGGCTATTTGATCCAAATCTATATATGGGGGCGTAGTTCAGTTTTGGTTAGAACGTCCCGCTTGTAATGCGGGAAGGTCGCGAGATCGAGTCTCCTGTGTTTAACTTGCACTTATTAGAGGAGACGAATAAAAAAATTGCGGGGGCGTAGTTCAGTTTTGGTTAGAACGCCGGCCTGTCACGCCGGAGGTCGAGGGTTCGAGTCCCTTCGTCCCCGCCAGTAAAATCAAGGACTTAGGAAATTTTTCCGAGTCCTTTTCTATTATCTGACAGCGCCGGGTGCAGATAGGGTGCATTTGGGTGTAAAAAAAATTAGCCTATAGCCTGTTGCGGAACACTTTCTGAAATCTCATTTTGACCTTGAAATTCGATGTCGTCTAATTCGTCCACCTCTGATTTTTTCTTTCCCGGCATCCAGTGATAATAAATTTTCATTGTGAATGTTTCGGAAAAATGCCCCAGTTGGTTTGATACGTCTGCTATATTATCACCCTTAGATATCCGCAACGTGGCATAAGTATGCCTAAGATCGTGGATTCTGATGCGCCTTAGTTTTGCCTTTTCCAGCGTTTTGTTAAATACCCTTCGGCGCCAGTTGTTCACATCGATAAATCCGCCTCTACTGTTGGTAAACAAATATTCAGGATGGTCACCCAATCCCAGTTTTATCCCCTTTTCTTTGCATTTAAGCAGGTAGGCTTTTAGCGTCTCGGCAAGTTGCAAGCTCATATCCACTCGTCTGCTTCTTTTGCCCTTGAGCGTTGTGATTCGGCCTCGAGACAGTGACCTTTTCAAATTGATAAATCGACTGTTAAAATCGATATCGCCCCAGCGCAACCCTAAAGCCTCCCCAGTTCGGACACCGGTCCTTGCCAAAAGCAAAAATAAGGGATAGTGCTCTGGGTAATTTTGTTGTGCTTTATCAAGCAAAAGTTTCAGCTCTTTTTGTGTTAGCGGATCGGGCTCGCCTTCGCTTTCATCTCCATTTGAGGCCCTGCGTGCCTGGATTGCATCATTGATCTTTTTCATAAATTTGGAGCCCAAGTTTAAGACAGGATTTGTGGCAATAAGATCGTCATCCACCGCCTGATTCAAGATTCCAGAAATCACATTTTTCATGTGGGAAATCGTGCTGCCTGCGTAACCGGCATTGACCTTGCTGAAAAGAAACTCTTTGATCTTGCCTTCCGTTATTTCATCAACTTTGATATCGTCAAAAACAGGCGATACATGATTATCAAGAATAGCCTGATAGTCATCTGCGGTTGATTCCTTGCAGGTTGCCGGCACAGTGATTTCAATCCATGCCTGAGCGCAATGCTTAAAAAGCGGGATCGGCTTTTCTTTTTTCTCACCAAGGCCAAATTCTCCCAATTGCAGTTTCGCCCGTATTTTGCTGGCCACCACCTCAGCAGCTCTCTTATCACCGATGCGTCTTGAAGTCCTTTTTCCATTGTGGGTTATAAACACCCACCACGGCTGACCTTTGCCTTTAATCTTTTGTCTGACAACTACACCCATATTTACCCTCCTTTCATTCTATTTTTCAGGTTGTTTCAAGTTGTAATATTTAACCAACGCTGTTTCAATCAACCGCCCACCGGATTCAGGTTGTTCCCTTAGCCAATTAACCATCCATTGTGGAAGGCGAAAAGGGGTTAGCTTAACACGCTTGAGATGTTTTGGCATCGTTGAACCCTTTGGCCTTCCTCCACCTTGCCTGTATCCTCCACGTCCTGATTTAAACGTCATTGTTTATCCTCAAAGTTTGTTTTGTATATATCTAAATAAATGCTTTTAGGTTATTTGTCAACCTTTTTTTTCGAAGAATACTTAAAAATATATATCTTTTCAGCCCTGAATTATCCACCATTATAATGTAAAGGTTCACCTTTTCAGCCCGTTGGCCTATCCGGTAAAGTTCGTTTATTCTTTTTTCTTGAATCCTATAATAACCCAAAAAATAACTTTCACAATTAGTGGAAATATTAATGTTAGAATAGTGAGATAAATTAATGTAAGAAGAAGTAAAATTTTAATTGCCCTGATTACTGATATATCTTCAGGTATCCCTTGCAAAAGACTTAAAAAAATAAATGCAAACCAAAAAATTATACCAATCCATAGAATTGTTTTTACAATTCGTCTAGCTCTTTCAGGCAATGGAGTTTTAAGCACATCCTTCAAATCTCCCATAATTTCCCCTTACTCACCTATGGACCGCACCGACACCAGGCTAGCCCGTGGGATTGTAATTTTGAAACCATAATAAATCGTGATATACTAGATAATAACGTTGCGGATGGACAACGTTTTCATTCACCTCCTTTCTTTGGGCGGTTCATGTTTGGCGGAGCCATGGGTCGCCCTTTTTTTCAATTTTTCCCTTGCAGTTCCTCAAGTTTTAGTGATAAACAAATTTTCGCCATAACATTTCAACTCGTCCGGAGAAATTTGTATTATGGCTTGGGCTGGTAAGGTGCCGGCACACTTTACCAGCCATTTTTTTGCCTGCCTATCACCAGCTTAAAAAAATATTGATTAAAAAATTTCTTTCATGGTAGGGACAATCTATCCGTGATACTTGTCCGTTTGTTAGCCTATATTTTCCCTTTGCCTAAAGCATAAACAACAAGTATTGCGGGTCGAGCCTCGGCACATGTAGCATGTTGAAACCTCCTGTTTTCAACGATCCGAGGCTCTTTTTTTGCCATTATATCTTTAATCTTTTCACCTCTCTTCCAAAAAAACGCCCGAAGGATTTCCCCAGTCCACAGAAAGACTGCTCACAACCTCACGGCTATGAGTACCTTCAGGCGTTTTGTATGATGATAAATTTTTCATCTTCTGTGGTTTGGGGTTAAAAATTTGTAATAATCTTGAAAAACAGATATCATTATATCATACCTATTGCAAGTCTTTTTTTATTGATTTCAAGAAAAATTTTCTATATCAATAATTTATGGATAGAAAACCTTTATCGACCAAAATTGATAATGACCTGCAAAAAGAAGTAAAAAAACTTGCCATTGATTTAGAACGGCCTTTTAATGATCTCATAGAAGAGGCGTTTCGAGACCTTCTCAACAAATACGAAAATAAAGCCAAATGACCAAAGAACAGTTGGATGAAATTAAACAAGAGATCCAAAAGGCTTATCTATATTTAATCAGCCACACTAAATTTGACTTCAAGGTCATTGAGCTAATAAAGTTAGCCTCTCTTGCCGAAGCTGAAAAAAGATACCAGGCTGGGGAGCCTTGGTAACAATAAATTGAACTCTACTGTCTTCCGATAATAGTTGAATCTAAAAATATAATCCATAGTGCTAGGAGATTGGCATGTTCTGACTTTCAAGATCCCATTTCTCATAGAGAGGTGGGGTTTTGTTTTTGTGGAGGTTAGCCAAAAATGAACGAAAATCAAGACAAACCAGATGAACAACCTTCGGCAAGCCCTGAATCTGTTGAAGAGGAAAAGCCGAAACTCCCAGAAATAACAAAAGAAAAACTAAAGCAAATTCTTAATCAGCATAAAAAATGGCTTGAATCTGACGGAAAAGAAGGTGAGAAAGCCGCCCTCACCGGCGCAAAACTTCAGAGAGCCGACCTCATACTTTCAAACCTTCAGAAAGCCTTCCTCAAAGATTCAAACCTCCAGGGAGCCTACCTAATACATGCAAACCTTCAGAAAGCCTTCCTCAAAGATTCAAACCTCCAGGGAGCCTACCTCGGGAAAGCCGACCTTCAGGGAGCCGACCTCATAGGAGCAAAACTTCAGAGAGCCAACCTCGGGGAAGCAAACCTTCAGGAAGCCCACCTCATGGGAGCAGACCTTCAGGAAGCAAACCTCGGGGAGGCAAATCTTCAGCAAGCCTTCCTCTGGGGAGCAGACCTTCAGAAGGCCAACCTCTTGGGTGCGAATCTTGAGGAAGCCAACTTCGGGGAGACTGACCTTCGAGGGTTAGAAAATTTGACTATTGAACAATTAAAAGAAGTGAAAACCTTATATAAAGCCAAATTAGACCCTGAATTAGAGGAACAGATAAAAGAGTGCTGTCCTCACCTTCTGAAAGAGCCGAAAGAATAACCGGACCAAAAAAACTAAAGGAAACAAAATGGCACAAGCACTAAATTCCGATGAACTCGTTTCTTTCAAAGAACTTCTAATGGCAAACTCCATTTAAGTCGATGCACTCGCTCAGTTATTCATTGAAAAAGGTTACATCACAAAGGAAGAGTTTTTCGAGAAACTAAAACAGGTTCAATCCGAGTATCAAAAAAATGAATGAACCAGATAAGGCTAATCCCAAAACAGTTGCTGAGGTTGTTGATGATCTAATCGCAGCTATGTTTTTAGAAGAAAGATATACGTTTGCCTATTTGAGAGAAGATGAGCTTGAACCGCTACAGATAACATTAGCGATGTATATTGGGGTTGCGCTCGAAAAAATGTCTGTGCGAAAAGAAATTATGAAAGACTGTATTGCAATATCTGGGGATGAAAATTTAAATGAGGCTAATGCATCAACTGTAATTCTAAAAGAGCTGTGGAAAAAATTAAGGGAAACCCATAAGTTGAGGGTTGTGAAATAATCAGTAATCGAAGTACCGATTACAAATCTGTATTCTTGCAATTTTCGGACTCAAAGTTGAATTCAATATAATTTCTAATGTTAGGCAGCTATAAAAAATGAGAAAAGCAAGAGTGTTTATTAGCTGTGGTCAGCGTAACCCAAGAGAGAAAAATATTGGGATGGAGGTCGATCGGCATTTCAAAGAAAGAGGATTTGAAACGTATTTTGCTGAGAAGGTCCACTCCCCGGAGGCGTTAACTGAACATATTTTTACTTATCTAAAGGAATCCGAGTATTTTGTTTTCATAGATTTCAAAAGAGAGAAAATAAATGAGAAGGAATACAGGGGTTCTTTATTTGTTAATCAGGAAATAGGCATTTCTACTTTTTTAAAGATACCAAGTATAGGCTTTCATGAAAAAAATGTGAAGCGGGAAGGGATAATTAAGTTTCAAATATACAATTCTTTTCCCTTTGAAGATGGAACTGAAATAATAGCTAAATTAAGAAAGGAAACATCTGACTGGGATCCAAACTCAGTCAATGAACTTCATATGTCTTATGATCCTGTTGGCAATCATGATAGAGATATCGTTCTCGGGAATCATCCAAATAGGCCCCTTACAGATTGGTGGCATATTGAAGTTAAAAACCGTAACAAAAGAAAACATGCTTTTTCATGCATGGCATATTTATCTAAAATCACTGATTTGCAAACCAATAATATAATAGACATCCCAACTGTTGAACTTATTTGGTCAGGGCTTGGTGACTATTCCGTAAATATTATGGCAAATGGGAGAAGGAAATTTGATGCAATATACATAATTCATGATGAGAATAGGATACGCTTTCAGGGCAGAGGGCTTACAACAACTTCACCGGAGTTCCAGCTTCCAATTCTTAATAATGGAGAGTATTTATTAGAGTATACTGTCGTTTCATCAAATTTTGAGGCGGCAAGCAAAGAATTTATTTTAAGACATCTTGGGACGCATCGAGAGATTGAATTCATACAACAATAAAAAAGCCTAACAATCTCATGGATGATGAACTCGTTAGTCATGAAGTGCAGTAGTCAGAATTTTATCTGATATAATTTGTTTTGAACTTACCATCAAATCGGACATCGACTAAATTTCAAACCTATTTTCAGCATAATTGAAAGTCATACACTGCTGAGATACGATCTACGTACCTGTAATTTTGGTCAATTTGTGCTTTTGGCAAG
>WOR8_10004390_pt1 | contig 13713 bp, 9 predicted proteins | sample DeeMarSeWOR38_10_FD_19890 | JGI IMG/M metagenome (IMG submission 19890) | reverse complement strand
AAAAGCAGGAGCTGTGATGGTGTAGATTGTGTGGATCTCATTGTCATCCGGGTCGAGATCTAGGATAAGATCATTGTCATCAACCCGTCCAGGATCCTCTGTATTTGATGGCACCACAATAGTAAACTGATTATTATGGTCTACATCTGTTGGAATCCTAAGCACGAATACATCCGATGCAAGACCCGTTGCAACAACATCGATATGGAATGTTTCTCCTGGCGCAACATCAATAGATGTAAAATTAGTGTTAATTGAAAATCCTACTGAATCGCTATGGCAAGTTGAGCAGTCAACCTCGTAGTCTGGATATGCAATAACATTGCCTGCAGCAACCATGATGATGATTGCCGTAGCAAAAACAACAAGCCCGATTTTGACGTTTCGTCTCATTTAGCAGTCACCGAATCTTATACCGTCGGTATTATCCCGAGTACATCTTCAGAATAATTGAAATCGCCAGTAAGTGAGCCCGCTTAAAATGTTACGGAATGGAATGATTAGCTATTGTTTAGATTGAACTCAAGTTACAAATTTGGGCATTTTCAGTACACTACGGTCAAAAATGTAACCGAATCTTGACGTTCTTCCTACAGAAGTTATACTGGAACATACAATTGTCAATCATTCGTAACCAATATCTTTCAAGATGTAAGTTTAAGCTAACACACAACACCTCCGGAGGCAACATATTTTTATTGGCGGCACTGTGAAAATTACAAACCCAAATCTTGGGACAATGGTGATAAAACCAATGGTGTACTACACTGAAGAGACCCCAGGGGTCAACAAGCGGTTGGTGGCAGGTTACTACCTGTTCCTCTGCTTGATTGGTTTCGCCGTTCTCCTAGGACCTACTGGATCTGGAATACCTATCACAGTGATTAGTGATAGAGTTCGTGATGCGCATGAACTAGCCACTCCGAATATGGAAGATGGCCTTTCGTGCCTTGATGGCGGATGCCACAATCCAACATGGAACTACTGGAATCAAACAGAACATGCAGGCCATGGTGTATGGTTGAATGAAACAACAGGAAACATCACCGTATATGGTCATCGTGAAAGGACATATGAGGAATTCAATGCGACTTGTGCTCAATGTCACGCAATCGGTTGGACTCCAGAACGCAATGTCACAGATTGGCCAAATACACATGATGGATTTGGTACCAATTGTCTGACATGCCACGACACATCCTCACCTTACTATTCGGTGAATGGAAGTGTCTGTGCCGATTGTCACGTTCATGAAGGACATGGTGGTCTGCCCGGATATAGCGAATCGGCTCATGCCAACTCACTAACAGATCTCAGAGGAAGCAGCCATGCAGGATCTGATTGTATGCACTGCATGTCCGTCGAGGGATTCCTCGACCAAGATGCAGAGCTAGATCCTGAAGGTGACTACAACGGACTAACTTGTCCAGCCTGTCACTCTGTCCATGACGCAAATTCAACGAATGACTATCAGATACGTGCTGTAAATACCACTACACTCTGTGGTTATTGTCACAATGGTGCTCGTCACCCGCAATACACCATACAGCAAGGTGGTGCACATGGTCTGACCGGTGTCGTCCAATGTACAGATTGTCACGGCTTCAGACAAGGCTATTATGGGTCCGAAATGGACCACTCCTTCTCTGTTGAACCAGAGGATGCGTGTGGTCAGACAACTGACGCGAGTTCATGCCATGCAGGAAATGAAGCATGGGCTATCAACCAACTAGAAGAAATTACCTCATCATATGATGCTTTGGTAACAGACTTCGAAACGGAAGCAGCAGCTTTCGAAACAATCGTAATGGACTACAATGCAACAGCTGACGCAGACTACGAACTAGTTGATTATGTACTAGGTGTAGTTGACGATGCTTCTAGCACAGTGGGCCTTTACGGCTACGATGGCTCATCTGGTTTCCATGATCCATTGGGAACATTTGATGCATTGAACGGTGCATTCAGAGATCTATTAGAAGCTGAGGCATACTTCTATGAGAATATGCCTGAGCCTACAACTACACCTCCACCGCCTGGAGGTTTTGATACTCTGATTCTTGTTGGTGGAGCCGCAGGTGGTATTGTTGTTGGTCTGCTCCTAGGAGTTTTGGTTGGCAGACGTCGATAGACGCTGCAAGAAACAAACATCCGTATAGGCGTTCCCAGGTGCTTCGGCATCTGGAACCCCTATTTTTCTTTCAGCTCCTAGAAGTCCAAAACAGCCACATCCTGACTTTTAAAAATGAAGTGCAATTCGCACGAGAAATCCACTAGGAAATAAAGACAATGAGACAAAAGATCATCTTCACAGCAATACTCGCCATCGTGATGTTGAATGCATTAACTCTGGGTGCAAACATCACTGATACTCCAGAGTACAAGTTAGAGGTTACTGAGAATGCGAAGATAACGATACTATCACAGGACCAAGAATTCAACATATCGACATACAAGAATTATGTAGATGCAACATTGGATATAATGATGACCAAGCATCTGAATCTAACAACAGGTGTGGTCTTCCATTCAGTCACTCATGATTTGATTGCTTTTTCCGAACTGACGAGCTTATCAAGCTACTACTGGATGATATCCGCATTGTCAAAAGCCTACTATATGTCAAACAATGAAACATACAAAATCGCTATGAGTAGAGCAGCGATTAAAATGGTGGACCTATTCATGGATCCACTATATCCGGGCTATTATGTTAACCAATTTGCAGATCCTGAAATTGCTCAGACGAAACGTCCAGGAGTCCAAGCCTATGCGTATTGGGCTCTCGAAGTCGCTGAGGCAACAAATACCTCTCTCGATTTCTCTTTAGAAAAGGAGAGTGCTCTAAGGTGTTTGACAGAAATGCTCTATGATCCGGTGACTGGAGGTTTCTATTTTTACACAATGAGGAACGGTTCGACAAATGTGCCTTCATACTTCTCTGAAGTTTACCCAAATGATGGGAAGAGGTTGGATCATCTGGTCCTTGGAGCAACTGTTCTCTATGATGCAGGTCTTTCCTATGGAAACACTACGATGTTGAATATGGCTAATCAGGCTTTGTCATTCATGCTGTTGCATATGAAGTATTACCATGACATGGAATTCATGGGATTCAAGTTGGCTGTAACTCAGATGGGTGGAGCAATCAGTGTAGACTTTGGCGATCGAGTTGCCCATTCCATTGTTACGGACCTCAATGCGATGGCTATTAGAGCTCTGCTTAGAGGATATGGTACAACTGGGAATACAACTTATCTAGATGAAGCAAATCAACTCTTTGAAACACTTCTCATGAATAATTGGGATGGGGATTATGGAGGTTGGTATACAGAAGTAGTTGATGGTGAACCATATGATCCTCTTGATGATGAAGATGTCAAATATTACAAATATTCAGAGATTCAATTCCAAATGATACTTGCACTGGAAGCGCTGTATGAAACAACTGATTCGATATATCTTGTCAGACTTATCGTTGACACTCTGGAGCTTGTTCTCGGACATCTGTGGGATGTAGCTGATGAGGGCTTTGTTAGTAATGGTAACCAGAGGTGGGAAGTATTCAATGAAGAGTGGGAACTTCACTACACAACCGTTCAAGGTCAAGCTGTACTTGGATTGGAGCGAATATGGGGCTACGGATTGCCTATAGTGACTCAAGTAAGAATATCTCCAACAAATCCACGGCCTCAAGATGTTATATACTTCTCAGTAACAGCCTTTGATGATGATGGCATAGATTTTGTATTCGTCAATTTCACGATGGAAACAGGAAACAATGAAACTCGTGGCAGCCTTCCACTATCAGCCAATCCAACTATAGGCGGATTGTACAATAATACTATGGATACTCTTGAAAATGGTACAGAAGTCAACTTCGATGTGGTCGCCAACGATACAACGGGTCGGATGTTCGTAGCTGGAAACTATCACTTCATTGTACGCTTAGACACATTTGCTCCAACTGCAGAGCTTCATGCAATATATCCGATAGATGAGGTACGTGTTGGTGATAATGTTGTAGTAGATATGGAAACGTGGGAATTTCCTCTACATAGCTATACGGAATATTGTGAGTTTTGGTGGAGACTGAATTCAGCGGCATACACACAACAGAATATGACACCAATGGGATTTTCTGGTGAGAGATTAATCTGGCGAATCATTCTCGGAGAATTCAACGCAGGTGATAGAATTGATTTCTTCTGTTTTGTGATGGATGAATCTGGAAATATCGGTGAAAGTCGGCTCTATTTACTCACAATACTTGGACCAAAATGGAATTTCACACCCTTTACAACATTTCAGATAGTGGCGACAGTCGGCCTAATTGCTGCACCAGGACTCGGTTATGCCTATGCCAGGAGTCGAAAAAGGGGGTATAGTAATGCCCAGCGCGAAGGGAAAAAGGAAGCGCGTAAACGAGCAAGACGTCGTGGACCTCGACGAAGGAGATAGAATATCAAAGGAGAGAGTAATTTGGATATAGGTACAATTCTCATAATTGTTGCAGTAGTGATTGGTATTCTAGATGTCGTTCTGCTACTACTGGGACCGCGGATTAAGGAGTACGAGAGATACTCTTTCTTTGCATCCTTAATGGGCTTTTTCGCAAGTACTGGAGCTGTTGTTTGGATGGGCTACCTGATTTTCTCAAATCAGTTTCAATATGAATATGTCACTCAGGTCACTGATATCAGTTCGAGTGTAATGTTAAAGATTTCAGGACTTTGGGCTGGACAATCCGGTTCTCTGGTTTTCTGGACATTTTTGTCTTTCACACTATACTTTGGTTTTCGAGCCTTGACTCGTGGTTACGAGGATGATACATTGGTCTACCGTGCAGCCATTATAATAGCAGCTCAGTCAGTCCTTATAGCGATCAATACGCTTGTGGCAAGACCGTTTAGACTCATTGAAGGCCCAATCCCCACCGATGGACAAGGTCTGAATCCACTGCTAGCTACCATATGGAATGTCATTCATCCACCAATCATATTCATTGCCTATGCACTCATACTCATTCCCTTCTCGGTAAAGCTTGCTGGATACACCATGTCTAGTGAAGAACGTAATGAGGATCCGATTCCTGTGGTAAACGCATATGTGAGGTTCACAACGATATTTGCTTGGATAATGCTCTCATGTGGAATTGCGATAGGTGGGTACTGGGCATACATTGTTCTTGGTTGGGGAGGATACTGGGCGTGGGATCCTGTTGAAACAACCTCTCTGATTCCATGGCTCTTGCTGACTGCGTATTATCATGCCAAACCGACACTTAGCAAGAATGATGTGCTGCGTGATTCGTTTCTCGTGATGGCATACATTACAGTACTCTTCGCTACATGGACTACAAGAAGTGGGGTGCTCACATCAGTACATGGTTTTGGAATTTCAGCTGTAAGCTGGACAATGTTGGTCACGCTTCTATTAAACCTCATAATAGGTGTCGTACTAACTGTCCACTCAGGATTTAAGGACATGGTTGATGAAGACGAATCAACAGGTCTTGGGTTCTTCGATATCTCGAATGTTCGATTGTTCTCGATAAAGGTTGCATTCATTGGACTTCTAATCGTGGCTGCAACATCAACAATAGGTGTTGCACTTCCAGCGAGTTATAATCTGGGAGTTGCAATCATGGACCCAGCGAACTTTGCAGATAACATGATTGGCATCGATATCGAATTCTTCAGGATTGGATTCTATGCCGCTTGTGTCTTCTTCATCGCTTCAGCCTTCTATTGTATGAGGACAAGTTTCTTGACATATCGTATACGTACCTTTGTCGTGCTTGTGGTTTTTGGAATTGGAGCTGTAATTACGGCTCTATCAGTCTTTGGCGGATTTAGCCCATTACCAACCAACTACTGGCCTGCAAACTTGTTAATTGTGCCAGCAATAGCAGCAATCGGATTTCTCGTGATAGCATTCATACGACTGATGGCTGGAAAAGACAAAATTGTTGGGACACGTCAGGTTGGTCGTCTGATGTTACATCTTGGATTGATTATCCTGCTTCTCGGCGTTTTCATGAGCGAGAATGTGGTCTATGAAACCAACGCAGGTTATCTCCAAGATGAGATGCGAGAAATTGGACCCAATGTTTTCATTCGGGTTGACGACATTAATGTGGACTACTTATTTTCTGAAACAAACTTCAACATGATTGTGACTATACAAGTCATCGAAGGCTCAATGGAAAACCCGCGACTTGTAGGAATAGGATATACTAGTGTCACAGGGCATCCCAATTGGAATATGGTGAGTCATAGTGTGTATCTGGACTCGTCAGCAGTTAGGGACGTGTTTGTAGCTGTGACAGGCTTTTCAATAATCGCTCCTGGCGTCTATCAAGTCACAATTCATACGAAGATATTACCTCTCATTTCATTGGTTTGGATTGGTCCCTTTCTTATGGTTTCGGCTATGCTTCCGATGTTTGCAATGGAAACTCAAAGTATTCTCAAATCAATAAGGGGAAAGGATGAGCATCTATACGTCGATGAACCTCCTTCCTACGATGAGATTGTAACAGAAAATCAAGGGAATTAGACAGATTATGCATGGTCGAGCTTAAAGCTCGGCCATCGTTCTCTTTTTGTTTTTTCAAGAAGGGTTTATACACAAGACCCAGTTAATTCTCAAAGACAGCTTTGGATGGTTTTAGATTGACAGAGCCCTATGATGTTGCAGTGGTAGGTGCAGGCCCAGCGGGATCCACCACAGCAAGAGTTGCGGCTCAAAAAGGGTTCAAAACAGTAGTTTTCGACAGAAGGACAAAGATAGGTATTCCAGTGCAGTGCGGTGAATTAATCCCCACACCATCGGAGGCACAAAGACTGTTTCCACGGTCACAGAGGATGCCCAAAGCAGTCTATGTTCCTAACAGATTTGTCACAAACAAGACTCAGACAATTCGCCTTATCTCACCTAATGGATCAGCATATGAGTTCCCATTCGAGGCAAACATTGTGGACCGTGCCAAGTTTGACCAATATCTTGCTGGTCTTGCTGACGAAGCGGGTGCTCAGATTTTTCTTAGCTCTAATGTGAAAACAAGATCTAGGGATAACGAACTTCTTGTAAATACTAATCGTTCGAAGAACAAAATCAAAGCAAGTTTAATCGTTGGAGCTGACGGTGCTAACTCAGTAGTGGCTCACTCTCTTGGCAATAATTTTGTGCACTCAGAAGAGAACCTTAGTCCTTCATTACAATATGTGATGAGTGGGGCAGATGTCGATGAATCGGTTGTTGAGATGTACTTTGGAGGTAAGATTGCCCCAGGAGGATACTCATGGGTAATTCCAAAGGGGGAGGGCATTGCGAATGTCGGATTTGGGATGAGGAGACGTATTGCAAAGGATGATACAGCACTTCGTAAATACCTTGAACGATTTGTCTTCAAGACACTAGCTACATCTCTAAAGAGTGCAAAAATCCTTAGAAGGGTTGGAGCCATCATTCCTGTAGGAGGGCCTCTCAAGAAGACTTGGTCAGACAATACACTGCTAATCGGAGATGCTGCTGGTCATGTCATGGCTTCAAATGGTGGAGGCATTCCTACTGCTCTTTGCGGAGGAGAGATTGCAGGTGATGTTATTTCCAATAACCTGGAGATGAACACGCCTCTATCTGACTATGAAAAAGAGTGGAGATTTGAATTCGGAAAAGAGCTTGATACTGCATTAAGTGTACTCAGAATCGCTGATACAGTCATGCTCTCTGACACTATGACTGATATCTGTATGCGCCTAGCAGGAGTTAGGTTTCTGGAACCACTGATTCGATGTCGGTTACCTCTACCTGTTGATTTTGCTTCAAAAACAATGGTTAGGATTTTGAATCAGCTAATCTGAACTAATGTAACCTTTTCATTGCAAAATCCGCAAGCAGCAGAAGCAACTCCTCATTAACAAAATCAAATCCTCGAATTGCCTTTTTTGCTTCCGATAGGTATTCCTTGGCTACTTCTGTTGAATGTTGGACTGATTTATACTCGCTGATGCGCTCAAGAGCAAAGTCGACTTCTCCACCATTCAGCGTCTGAACGAATTCTTTCCTTTGCTCGGGTGTACTGTTTTCTATTGCATGGGCAAGTACATAGTTGCTACGACTCCCTCGAAGATCTGAAAGAACTGTCTTTCCGGTCCCATTTTGCGTAGCAACAATATCGAGAATGTCATCCCTGATTTGGAACAAGTAACCAAGCATCTCTGAGTACTTGATCAATGCTTCCAACTGACTTTCGTTTGCATTACCCAACATAGCACCAACTTTGGCTGCAGCAGTCATGAATGAAACCGTCTTCATTCGGATAATGTCGAGTGCAGCTTCAGTCGTGTAAGACTGTACCTTGTTCTTACTCATTAGGAGGTCTGCTGCCTCTCCCTCGCACATCCTGATGCCCCCAGCAGCTACATATGTGAGAAGCTGTGGTGTTGACCTTTCTCCTATCAATTTGATTGCTAAAGCGACTAGTAGGTCACCAGCTATTATTGCCATCTTTCTACCATATTTCTTGTGAGTGGTTTCCACGCCACGGCGCACATTGTCCTCATCAACGACATCATCATGAATTAGACTGGCTGTCTGAACAAACTCAGTGGCAACTGCGAATGGTAAAGCATCAACAACAGTACCACCTACTGCCTCACAACAGAGGGTGAGTAAAAGCGACCTCAGTCTCTTGCCTCCTGCAAGAATAAGATGCCGGGTTGTTTCATATAGTAGTGCAGGCTCTCCATCTTCATCTAGAAGACAACGTTTGATCTCTTCGTTGATGAGGTTGATTCGAGTCCGAATTTTCTCGTTCTCCAATAAGCCTGATGTATCCATCAATCTCAGTGCATCCTCATCAGGTGAAGATTCAGGACCTGTGTGAACAGAAGGTCTTTCTGACATCAGATGATACACCTAGTCGTTTTGTTTCAAATCGTAAGCACCTTAAAGCAGTTACCGTTCCTCATGCAATTATCATAGTAAAGGCAAGCCTTTTCTATGTGTGGAATTGTCATGCCGCGAGCAGGTGAACACCGTGAATCCCAATGATGAGGCATCTCTTGAGAAACCATCCAAGTTGAGAATCTGGTTAGCTGAAATGAGAGCTCCGTTTCTCACCGCAGCAATTGTACCAGTCATTCTTGGAACCTGCGTTGCTTGGGTATCCTCAGGGATATTCCTCATTGATGTTTTTCTCCTGACATTGATTGCTGGGATTTTCATCCACATTGGTTCGAATGTTGCAAACGACTACTACGACCACAAGAGTGGAACCGATGATACCAATGTAGACTTTGTGAGACCCTTCACAGGTGGAAGTCGAATGATTCAACGAGGCTGGATGACGCCGAGTGAGGTGTTTATTGAAGCTATGGTTTTCTTTATGCTTGGCGGTGGCATTGGACTCTATCTTGCTTACACTCGAGGCATTGAAGTTCTAATCCTAGGAGTCATAGGCGTAGGATCAGGATTTTTCTACACTGCGCCGCCATTTCGCTTCGTCAGCCGAGGATATGGTGAGGTGTTCATCGGACTTAACTTTGGTGTCCTTATGACATTAGGGGCATATTTTGTTCAGACGCAGGTGCTGGCATGGGAGGTTGTTTATCCATCGATTCCAGTAGCCATTCTGATAACCGCAGTTCTGTATATTAACGAGTTTCCCGACCACGACGCTGACAGAGATGCTGGGAAACTGACAATCGTTGTGAGGTTGGGTCGTGAACGCGCTGCAAAGGGATATGCAGTGCTTATGATTTCCCTATATCTGTCAATACTAATTCCAATTCTCTTGAGTATCGTACATTGGTACACAATCCTTGGAGTAGCTACACTACCTATTGCAGTTCTTGCCACTCGTTATGCACTGAAACACTATGACCACCCACTTCCACTGACTCCCGCATATGCAGGTACAGTGGCAAATCACCTCTTTACAGGGTTGTTCTTGGCTTGGTCATACATCATGATAGGACTTGAACGAGAACCAATCTGTATTTTGATCTGGGGGATTGCCTTCATAGTAGTATCATCAGTCTTCTACATCATGACTGAGAGGAAAGCCGAGGTTGCTACACAGTTCCAATCATAGCTTTTTCCTTGGTTTCTTCCATCTGTAGAACTCAGTTCCTTTCCAGTAGGAAATGGATCTAGGAGTGACCCGTATTGCAATCCTTGAACCAAGGGGATATCCTGTTCCCAGGAAATCCATATACTTCTCCATGTATTCAAGCATGAGATATTCGTAGGCCACTTCCATCTCCACAAGAAATGCTACACCCCTGATCATGACCCCTGAATTTCTTGCAGGAGAGGAGGAGTCTCTCACGTCTATTGTTACACTGACATTTCTGTTTCGCCTTATGTTCGAAACTTTCTTACTCTCTTTGGAAGTAACCAGATAGAGGAAGTTCTCATGTTCATCCCATATGTAGAACATGGCTGTGACATGTGGCTCGCACCCTGGTTCTGAAGTCCCAAGGTAAGCAAAGAATCCCTCTCTCAGGAGTTTACGAGCAGCTTCAGGGATTGATTCTGTTATTTTGGTGTGGTTCCTTTGTGGCAATGTTAGTGTCATTTTATCACGCTCTCAATGTTGTGGGGCGAGCCTCACGCCAGTAGGTAATCTTCTCAGGTTCAACTCGAACGATAAGTCTAGAGAGGAATGGTTTGTTCTGCCAAGCAGGAGGTAACTCCTGAGCCTTCTCTTCATAGTACTTCATGTACTGTGGATATTTCCTTCCAAACAGCATCCTGACTCTCAAGAGCCAGAGTCCATAGAGGAATAATTTGAAAATTCCTTTCAGACTAATCTCTCCAAGTATCATACCCTTGCCCCTAAGGAGCACAGCTCGATTCTTCATTCTATTCTCTCTATCTCGCATATCAACCAGAACTGCGACCTTGTTGTTCTTCTTGATTATCCGATATTTGGCAGATGCCACGGATGTTGCGAAGTATAGATACTTCCCATCATAAACAAAAATCACCGGTGTGACTAGGGGTTGATCCTTGGAGCAGACAGTGACATATGCAAACCGCTCGTAATTGAGGATGCTCTCCACATCTGGAGGAAACCATGGCACGGTTTCCATTGCCATGAGACTCAATGTAGACAGCCCGAGTGTTCCTACTAGGAACGCTGCGAGCCCTAATAGAAGGAAGTATGATCCCATCGCTAGAGGGAGTAATAAAAGTGCAGAAAGACCCCAAAAGATATTGATCATATCAAGATACTTGAGAGTCCTGACTTCCGAATACGCAGTGTATGCAAGACCTAGACGTTTTCGGGCAGCTGAACTTAGTGAGATAGACCTCCAGGCGGTGAAAAGGGCTGTTACCATAGATAGACCCATTCTATAGCTGATATCCCAAGCTAGGACAAGGATCAATATTGCCAGGAGTGGATTACCAAATCCTGCGCCAAGAAAGAACTGAAGGTACTCGGAATCATACAGTAGGTATATGATTACTGCACCAAGGCATAAAACGCCGCCTATGAGTTCGAATTTTCTATCTAGTAATAGTCGCGATTTGTAATCTTGGAGGACTTTCCGTTCCAGTTTATTCGTTGGGTCTCTGAGCCTTCGCAGCCATGGTATAACATACAGACATCCAGCGGACCAAACCACTGTGTAAAGGATAGCCAGAGAACCATATACAGCCGCCTCGACAGGCATCTGGAAATAGATGAAGGCTAGGACTCCAACTGTTTCAACAAGCAAAAGTTGAGCAATCACGTCAAAGACAGGTGGTAGCCATCTGAATGGTGGAATATAGTCTACAATCTCCTCATAGATCCACTTGCGTTGAAGCTTGTCCTGGACTGGTGACCTACCATTCATTGCAGATGAAACACAATTATAGCTTAATTACCTGTCGAAGTGACCTTTTCAACCATATATCTCGTCTAGTCCATCCCATGAAAGACCTAGGGCTTGGGCAACAAGGACTGCAAGGTCCTTCACTGGTTTATTCGAGCCTGCTTGCGGAAGTTGGTCTGCCATGAAGTCAACGCATGAAGGACATCCTGAAGCAACCACATCAGCATTTGTGGCTTCGATGTCAGCCACTTTGAGTTTGCTAATTTGATTTGCAAAATCTGCGTCTATGGCTCGGAGAACCCCACCTGATCCACAACAGAAGCAGTTGCTCTTGTTATGTGGTAGCTCTTCGAAGGTTACACCCGGAAGATGTTCGAGTACTTTTCTAGGTTCCTCGTAGAATCCTGAGTTACGACCTGCGTCACACCCATCATGGTAAGTTACAGTAATGTCAAGCGGAGTATTTAGGCCAGTTAGCTTTCCACTGTCAAGAAGGTCTGCAAGATATTGATACCCATACACAATCTCGAAACCATGATCAATGTGAAGAAACTCATGATACTCATGTGCCCACATCTTGTAACATCCAGGACAGTTTGTAACAATCCGTTCTACACCAAGTTCCTTGTATTTCTGAATATTATGTTCAGCAAGAACTCTTGCACCTTCAAAATCACCTGTCATGATTAGAGGTGCACCACAACAATATTCCTCCTCACCAAGAACAGTATATTGCTCCTCAATCTTATCCATAATCAAAGTTGATGCAATTGTAGCTTGAATGGAGATGCCTCGAAATGAGGACGCACAACCAAAGAAGAACGCTGTCTTCGCCGGTGTACCTTGTTTGTCCAACAACTCATCCTCATTGGGGGTCCAATACGACCAACCCTCAATCCGATCCATTTGTGCTTGGCCTTGTATGTTGAAGCTTTTCAGAACTGTATCTTTTGCCATCTGAAGTTCTTCTGGCCACATGTTACGTTTCTTAAACTCCGATCGCATCACTTGGTAAATCTTCACAAATGGGATATCTACCTGACAAATCTCCTCGCATCCCCCACATAGAGTGCAACCAAAGATTGCGTCCCGAAGACCTTCGAGACCCTCTGTAGGTCTGATACGACCTTGCATCAATGCTCGAGTTAACAGCATCTTTCCTTTTCCTGAATAGCTATCACGGCGCTTGACTTTGTATGTGGGACAGGCACCATGTCCTACTTGACAAAAGCTACATTGAGCGCAGGTATAGGCATAGTCTTGGAGGTTGTAATCATTCAATGTTGGAAATTCCATTATTGCAGATCTCCGCAAGTGACTGACTCAACAGGTGCGTTGCAACACTCCTTAAAATCTTTCCAGTTTATCAAAGAATAACTATTTGCAACCAGTTGCAGTCTTTTTGAGAACAATCTGTACCAAGATCCTCTGCTCGCTAGGTTTTTATCTTACAACTTTCCAAGCCAGAGACTGTAAGCGGCTCTGTTCATGAGCTGGAGAGTGGACTCATGGTCTTAAAGCAAAAGCCGAAAAAAGAACTCGAAGAGATTTTTGGAGACCGCCTGATTACTGAGAAGCATGAACTAATTCTCTTTGGACAAGATGTTGGGTCTCTTCCAAAGCAGGTTGGTTGGCTCATGAACACAAAGCCTGATGCCATTGTGCAACCAACAACTCCCGCGGATATTCAAGCTCTTTATGGTGTTGCCAGAAAACACAAGGTTCCCTTAGTCCCTCGTGCAGCTGGAACCTCTGGATATGGTGGTGCCATTCCTCGTAAGGGTGGTGTTGTCGTTGATATGCGTCGAATGGACAAGATTCTCAAAATTGACAGTGAGAATCTAACGGTCACTGTTGAACCTGGAATCTCTTGGGCAAA
>WOR8_10004387_pt1 | contig 13714 bp, 9 predicted proteins | sample DeeMarSeWOR38_10_FD_19890 | JGI IMG/M metagenome (IMG submission 19890) | reverse complement strand
CGATTTTACCGAGGATGCCTACGGCGTCAGGTTGCTGCTGAATTTTTCTTCCGATCTGCAGCTGAGCAGTTTGACCCAATATGATACAGAGGGCAGGGAATTAGGCAGCAATACCCGGCTGCGTTGGACGTTTGATCCTCTCGGGGATCTTTTCATCGTCTATAATCACAACTTACTGCGGAACGACGAAGATAAGTGGGAATTCGTATCCAATGAATTACCGATAAAAATTCAGTACACCTGGCGGTTTTAGGTGAAAACACAACTGGCATAATACAATGAGATATTTTAGTGACAAATTAATAACTCTAAATAAATTCAGGAGGTAGTACAATGAAGTTGAAGTTGAGGCTGAACGGTTTTGGTTTGAGGTCTTTGGTTTTCGTGTCACCCTTTTTGTTGACGCTTATCATTTTCCTCGCGCTGTCCATTAGTGTTGTTACGGCTCAGGATGAGGATGGTAAAGGTATGCAGGATGAGTTCGCTAATTTATTGGAAATCGACCCCGGCAACTTTAGCAATTCGACCCAGATTGACAACGAATGGATGCCCCTGAAGCCGGGGACACAATACATCTATGACGGATACACCGTCGAAGACGAGGAGAAAGTTCCCCATCGCATCGTGTTCACTGTGACCGACTTAACCAAAGTGATCCATGGCATTCGCACGGTTGTTATCTATGACAGGGATTTCAGCAGTGACATGATGGAGGAATCGGAGCTCACCTTTTTTGCACAAGACAATGATGGAAATGTCTGGCATCTGGGTCAGTACCGAGAGACTTACGACCAGGTGGAATTCGTCGGTGGGCGGGTCTGGCTGGTTGGAATCCCCGAAGAAGCTAAAGCGGGAATCATGATGACCGCAAAACCGCAGCTTGGAAAGGACAGCTACTCCCAGGGGTACGCACCGGCGCCATTTAATTGGACGGATCGAGCGCGGGTATATAAAATGGGTGAAAAGACAAAGGTTCCCGCTGGTAAGTATGAGGATGTCCTGGTTATCGAGGAGTACAACCAAGAGGAGCCGACTGCTTTCCAGCTCAAATACTATGCGCGCGGCGTGGGCAATGTCCGCATCGGCTGGCGAGGTGATGACACGCAGCAAGAGACGCTGGAACTGACCAAGGTCGTGCAGCTCGACCCGGAAGCTCTTGCGAAAATTCGCGATGAGGCGCTGATGCTGGAAAAACGCGCCTATATGTATTGTAAAACTGCTCCCGCAGAGCATGCTCCAATGGAAAAATCGTCGCGCTCAGACTAATTCCACAGACAGATAATGTATTGGAAGTCTTAGAAATGAAAAATATTAAAAAGCATTTCCTATAGTGGCAAACGAAGAAGATCGCTGGCAATTCGTCTCCGACGAATTGCCCATAAGAATTCAGTATACCTGGCAGTTTTGGGCGAAAACATGACTGCCCTAAAAAAGTAACTCCAAACAAAGAGGAGGTGGTATAATGAAGTCAGTAAACAGCAGTCTTCGTCAGGAAGCGATGGCGCCTTTTTTGGCGATCATTGTTGGTTTCGCATGCCTTGGGTTAGCAGGCGGTGTAGTGATGGCGCAGGAAAGCGAGACCTCCCAGAAGGATTGGGAGGATTTTGATAACACCAATTTTGATGAAGGTTCCACCAATATCGATAACCAATGGTTACCGCTCAAGCCGGGAATGCGCTGGGTTTATGAGGGAACCACCGTCGAGGATGAAGAGAGCATTGCCCATCGCGTTATATTTACAGTTACCGATTTGACTAAGGTGATAGACAGTGTGCGAACCGTCGTTTGTTGGGACCGGGACTTTAGCGATGGAGAATTGGTGGAGACCGAAATTGTCTTCTTCGCTCAAGATAAGGATGGCACCGTTTGGCACCTGGGCCAATACCCGGAAGAATACGAGGAAGGGGAATTCGTGGATGCTCCAACCTGGATCCATGGCATCGGAGATGGAAAAGCAGGCATCATGATGAAGGCAAATCCTAAGACCGGAACACCCAGCTATTCCCAGGGATGGGCGCCTTCAGTGGATTGGACCGATCGCGGCTTGGTAGACCAGATTGGTCAGGAAACGACTGTACCCGCTGGAAGCTACGAAGACGTTCTGGTGATCGCAGAGACTTCCAGGGGCGAACCCAATGCTTATCAGCTCAAATATTATGCCCGGGGTGTGGGCAACGTTCGAGTTGGCTGGAGAGGGGAAGATACATCCCAAGAGACTTTGGAACTGGTCAGGTTCCGTAAGCTCAATGCGGAGGAGATGGGAAAAGCCCGCAGGGCGGCCCTGAGATTAGAGAAACGAGCCTACCACAACAGCGATGACGTCTACGCCAATACCCAGCCGGCAGAGCAAATAGTTGGCACAAAAGAATAATAGATGCTATAAGGCATCAAACGCCTGAGAGCGTGCGGTTTCAAAATAAAGGATTTTTATGTCGTAAGATAAACTGAATGGATTAAATAAGGATATTCCTAAATCTCATCAAACTAATATATGGAGGTCTGTTATGATGCGTGGGTTAATTGGGTCGAGCTTGAGGCTTCGACTCGTGGTAATTGCTATCGCAGCGTTGCTCTTGATCTTTGGCTTCACGCTGCTTAACGAAGTTCCGGTGGACGCTCTACCGGAATTCTCCCGGCCTTATGTGGAGATTCAAATTGAAGCGCTGGGACTTTCCGCGCAGGAAGTGGAGGCCATGATCACCACTCCCCTGGAGGCGGACATGCTTAACGGATGTCCCTGGGTGGACGAAATCCGCTCAGAGTCAATTCCCGGGCTGGCCTCGATCACCCTAATTTTCAAGAAAGGGACTGATCTCATGCACGCCCGGCAGGTGGCGTCGGAGCGTCTAACGGAGATATTTGCACTTCCGAGAGTATCGACACAGTTCACCATGATTAACCCTGTCTCCTCGGCCGGCCGGTTCATGGAAATAGGACTGAGTTCGGATGAATTATCCCTGATCGAGATGTCGGTGCTGGCTCGTTGGACGATAATGCCCCGTCTGATGGGATTACCCGGCGTAGCAAATGTGGCTATCTGGGGCGAGCGCATGCGGCAACTGCAGGTTCAGGTTGACCCGGAACGTCTGCGACAGGAAGGTATTACACTGATGCAGATTATCAAAACCACCGGGAACTCGCTGTGGGCCTCGCCATTGAGCTTTTTGGAAGCTTCCACGCCCGGTACCGGGGGATGGATTGATACACCCAATCAAAGGCTGGGAGTGCGACATATCCTGCCCATCCAGACGGCAGAGGATCTGGCAAAAGTGCCAATCGAAGGGGCGCCAACGAAGCGCCTGGGAGGCGTTGCAACGGTAGTAGAAGATCATCAACCGCTCATTGGTGACGCAATCATTAAGGAAGCTCCCTCACTGATGCTGGTTATTGAGAAATTTCCCTGGGCCAATACAACGGAAGTGACCCAAGATGTGGAAGAAGCTCTGGTAGATTTGCAGCCCGCTCTTTCGGGCATGAGAATAGACCCCACCCTGTTTCGACCGGCAACATTTATAGAGTTGGGGCTTGGCAATCTCTCTATAGCCGTCCTAATCGGCACCATTCTTATGATTGTGGCTCTTTTTGCTTTTCTTTTCAATTGGCGCACGGCGCTAATCGGTACCGTGGCCGTTTTATTATCTGTGATCGCAGCCGGTATCGTACTATACCTAAGAGCAGTTCCAATCAATATGATGATTATTGCCGGGCTCACGCTAGCCCTTGGTGCAATCATTGACGATGCGATTATTGACATAGACAATATCATGCGGTGTCTTCGCAAAGCTCGTGATGAGGGTAGCAAAAAATCTGCATCGGCTATTATTTATGAAGCCGTGGTTGAGATGCGCAGCCCGATCATTTACGCAACGCTAATTATGGTGTTGGCCGTGATGCCGATCTTCTTTATTGAGGCTCTGTCGGGCGCATTTTTCCAGCCGCTCGCCGTCTCCTATGCACTGGCACTGCTCGTATCCATGTTGGTCGCACTGACCGTCACGCCCGCGATGAGCCTATTTTTGTTAAGGAACAAGAAATCACTTCAGTCGGGTGATTCTCCAATCACTAGCATGCTCCAGAGAATCTATCAGGCACTTTTTGGGTGGACTGCCCGTGTACCGCGCGTGGCATTGTCTGGTGTCATTGCGGTGATGCTTGTCGGCTTCATTTTCGCACCATTAATGCGGCAAGAGTCCTTGCTTCCAGACTTTAAAGAAACAGATCTGGTGGTTCGCCTGGAAGGCAGTTCCAGCGCTTCCCACCCGGCAATGAGCCGTATCGTAACCCTGGTCAGCCATGAATTGCGGAACATCCCTGGCGTCAGCAATGTCAGCGCCCATGTGGGACGCGCCATCATGTCCGATAAGCGTACCAATATCAATTCCGGTGAACTTGGGGTTAGCATCGATCCTTCGGCTGATTATGAAGCGACCGTAGCTGCGCTAAAGCAGGCGGTAGCTGGCTACCCTGGCCTTTCTCCGGAAGTTATGACTTATATGCAAGCAAAACTCCGGGAGGAGCTGACCGGAACCGGCGAATCTCTCATCGTGCGCGTTTATGGCGAAAACATGGATATTATCCGCAAAAAAGCGGACGAGGTCCAACTGACCCTGACTGGGATCAGCGGTATTGCTGATGCAAAAGTCCAATATCCTGAGGAAATGCCGACCTTGGAAATTGAAGTAGATATTGAAAAGGCCAAACGCTACCATCTCAAACCGGGTGATGTACGACGGGCAGCTACCACCCTGGTCTCAGGCATTGTAGCTGGCTCCCTTTTTGAGGAACAGAAAGTATTCAATGTGGTAGTGTGGGGTACACCCGAAACCCGGCACAGTATTGACAATATCCAAAACCTTCTTATTGACAGGCCCGATGGCGGTCACGTGCGTTTGAAGGAAGTTGCCGATGTGCGCATCGTGCCCTCAGCAACGGTCATTCACCGGGATGCTGTCGCACGGAGAATGGATGTTACTGCCCAAGTACATGGACGCGATCTCGCTGCAGTGGCGGCTGATATTAAACAAGGCATCCAGAAAATTGACTTTCCGCTGGAGTACCGCGCAGAGCTATTGGGTGAGTATGCGGAAGCGCATGCGGCCAGACAGCGCGTAATCGCTTTCGCGATTGCCGCTTTGATAGGGATTTTCCTGCTTCTGCAGGTATCCTTTAGAAGCTGGCGCCTGGCCACAATCGTCTTATTGACCTTATCAACGGCTTTAGTAGGCGGTGTACTGGCAATATTCTTAACCACTGGCGGCCTGCTCTCATTCGGCTCCACTGTTGGATTCTTTGTGGTGTTTGGGATCGCAGTGCGCAATACCATGACATTGATTAGATGCTATCGGAATCTCGAGGAGCCTGATGGAAAAGGATTCAGTCCGGAAATGATTGCGCAAGCCACTCTGGAACGGTCTGCGCCGATCCTGATGACTGCAATAACGACAGCGCTGGCATTTTTACCGTTGGCCCTTTTTGGCAACATTGCCGGTCTTGAAATCCTGAACCCTATGGCAATTGTCGTCTTGGGTGGTCTGGTTACAACCACACTGTATACTTTGGTCGGGGTGCCGGTCATATACTTGCTTTTTGGCGCCGCCCGCGAACCGGAACTTGGACTTTCTCCGGACGATGTAGTTTTTGAAGCATAAACTGAAGCATAGAGGCATTGTTAATTAGAACGAGAAGAAACATTTGTTAACCGGATAGAAATTATATAAGGAATAAATAAACATACAGGAGAAAGCGATGCGATACAATAATCGATGGCTGGTAGCGGTGCTGGTTATTGCCGGTCTGCAAATTACCGCTTGCCAAAAACATTCCGAAATGCACGAGGTTGAGCATCCTGCCGAAATCGTAAAAATTGAGGGATCGGATCTTAGACGGGTGATTTTGACAGAAAAAGCCATAGAACGGCTCGATCTCAAAACAGATCAGGTACGTGAATCCAGGGTGACGGGATCGGCTTCATCTCGGATGGTCGTTCCCTATTCTTCACTGATTTACGATATAAATGGCCAAACGTGGGTATACACCAGTCCCGAACCCCGAACCTTCGTCAGACACAAGGTTGACGTGGACTTTGTTGAAGGTGATCTGGCGGTTCTGAACGACGGTCCGCCTGTCGGTACGGTGGTCGCATCGGTTGGTGTGGCTGAATTATACGGTGCCGAATTCAAAATCGGACATTAACCGACCTCGAGAAGGGGTTCTTAACACGGGGTTAATGAGCTCTATTTTCATTATCATTGACGTCGTGCGCTCTTCGTTAAGAAGGACACCTTTATCGGGTTTGAAAGTCAGAAAATTAAATAAGACAGCATAACATGAACAAATAAAAAGCAAGGAGGTCCCAAAATGATGCGATGGATTGTTGCATCGAGCCTGAAGTTTCGTTACTTAGTGCTTGCTGTGGCGGCGGGACTAATGTATTTCGGCATCAGGCAGCTAAACAAAATGCCGGTGGACGTCTTTCCGGAGTTCGCACCGCCGATGGTGGAGGTTCAGACCATCAGCCTGGGGCTTTCTCCCGAGGAAGTGGAATCTTTGGTCACCATTCCCCTAGAGCAAGTGCTCGAAGGTGTACCGGGGTTGGATGTTATGCGCTCCAAATCGGTTCCCCAGCTATCAGCAATCAAAATGTATTTCAAGGCGGGGACTGACCTGTTCCTCGCCCGGCAAATGGTACACGAGCGTGTTCAAACAGTAGTGCCGACATTGCCCAACTGGGCTGCACCACCGATTATGCTGCCGCCCCTTTCCTCAACCAGCCGGATGATGAAGATCGGGATTTCCTCAAAGACCCGGTCCGTGATTGATTTGTCCATGATCACCTATTGGACTATCCGGCAGCGCCTGCTGCGCGTCCCCGGTGTGGCAAACGTGGCCATCTGGGGGGAACGGCTGGAAATGCTAAATGTGAACGTGGTGCCGGAGTTAATGCAAAAACATAAAGTCACCCTAAAAGACGTCATGGAGGCAACGTCTGAGGCCCTGGATGTGGGTATGTTTCAATTTTTGGAAGGGCACCTTATTGGCAGCGGTGGCTGGGTCGAGACGCCCAATCAACGGCTGCAGGTCAGGCACGTTCTGCCCCTGGTGCGTAAGTATGATGAAGTCACCCCGGATGCCCTGGCCAACGTACCGCTTGCAGAAAGGAATGGCAAGCAACTGCTTCTGAAGGATGTGGCTCAGGTGGTTGTAGATCATCAACCTATGGTTGGCGATGCTATCGTTAACGATGGTCCCGGTCTGCTGCTCATCGTGGAAAAATTTCCCTGGGGCAATACCCTGCAGGTGACCAAGGACGTGGAGGCGGCGCTAGAGACGTTGCGCCCCGGTCTCTCCGATGTGGAGATTGACTCCGAAATTTTCCGTCCTGCCACCTTCATCGAGACGGCCATCGGAAATCTTACCAATGCCCTGTTTATCGCTGCTATTCTGGTCGTTCTGATCCTTTTTGCTTTTCTTTACGAGTGGCGTACTGCCGTGATTAGCTGTACCGCCATCCCCTTGTCCCTAATATCAGCAATGATGGTGCTCTTCCTGCGTGGCGCTACAATGAATACGATGGTTTTGGCAGGGCTGGTGATCGCGCTGGGAGCGGTAGTCGACGACGCAATTGTAGATGTTGAAAATATCGTGCGGCGTCTGCGTCAAGCTCGCAAGGAGGGCAGTAAAAAGTCAACGGCAACGATAATTCTCGAAGCTTCGATGGAGGTGCGAAACGCCATCATCTATGCCACTATGATCATTGTAATTGCCTTGCTGCCCGTATTTGTCATGGAAGGTCTTTCCGGTGCATTTTTTCAACCGCTTGCTCTTTCATATGCCCTGGCATTGGTGGCTTCTTTAGTAGTTGCCCTGACCGTCACTCCGGCGATGAGCTTTATTCTGCTGCGCAATGTGCCGCTGGAGCACCGCGAGTCCCCGCTTACCCGGATGCTGCATCGCGGCTACAATGTACTACTGGGGAAAATCGTCAACAAACCGCTTACCGCTTATGTCACAGTCGGCGTCATCGCATTGGCCGGCGTAATGATATGGCCCCGGCTGGGCCAGTCCCTGTTGCCTGACTTCAAGGAACGGGACTTCCTAATGCACTGGCTGACCAAGCCGGGCACCTCCTGGCCGGAGATGAACCGCATTACCATTCAGGCCAGCAAGGAGCTGCGCCAAATCCCCGGCGTGCGCAATTTCGGCGCCCACATCGGGCAAGCCCTGATCATGGATGAAGTGGTCGGGATGTATTTCGGTGAGAACTGGATCAGCGTCGATCCTGCGGTGGATTATGACGAGACGGTTCGAAAAATTCAAGAAACTGTTGACGGCTACCCGGGGCTTTACCGTGATGTACAGACCTATTTGAAAGAGCGCATCCGGGAAGTGTTAACCGGGTCCTCCGATGCGATTGTGGTGCGTATCTATGGCCGCGACCTCGATGTCCTCACCCAAAAGGCATCGGAAGTGAAAGACGCGTTGTCCAAAATTGAGGGCATTATTGATTTACACATGTCATTTATAGAAAAGATACCTCAGATTCAAGTCAAGGTCGATTTGGCTAGAGCGCAAAAATATGGCGTTAAACCCGGCGATGTTCGCCGGACGGCCACCACTTTGGTAGCTCTGGAAGAGGCTGGCGACATTCACATTGCCAACCGCACCTACGACGTAAACGTGTGGAGCATACCGGAAGCGCGCAATAGTCTAAGCGACATTCGAAATCTTCTCATCGACATCCCCGGCGGTGGTCATGTTCGTTTGGAGGAAGTGGCGGACGTGCGCATCGCTCCAACACCAAATGCCGTCCAGCGTGAGGACCTCATGCGCCGCATGGATGTTGACGCCAACGTCCGCGGACGCCCGTTGGGTGAGGTTTACGCCGAGGTCGAAGCAGCCCTGACAGAAGTTGACTTTCCGCGGGAGTATTTCCCGGTGCTGTTAGGCGAGTATACGGAGCGGCTGGCAGTTCAGCGGAGAATGCTCATCTTTGCCATTATCGCTGGAATCGCAATTTTCCTTTTGCTTCACACCTCGTTCAGAAGCGCACGGCTCGCTACCATTTCATTCGTGCTGCTGCCCTCGGCATTGGTGGGCGGTGTGCTGGCAGCCTATCTTGGTGACGGCATCATATCGCTTGGATCCCTGGTGGGATTCCTGACGGTGCTGGGTATTTCGGCGCGCAACGGAATTTTAATGATCAATCATTTTCAGCATCTGGAGCAATATGAAGGTGAAAAATTTGCCCCCTCACTGGTGCTGCGCGGAGCGCAAGAACGCTTGGCGCCAATTTTGATGACTGCGACAACAACCGGGCTAGCACTGGTGCCGCTGGTTATCGCCGGCGCTATCCCCGGCAATGAGATTGAGCACCCCATGGCTATTGTCATTCTGGGCGGTCTAATTACTTCGACATTGCTTAACCTTTTCGTTGTGCCCAGCTTATATCTGCGGTTTGCCAAGGCAAAAAATGATACGCAGGGGTTACAACAGGGATAAAAGGAATTATGAACATTAAATGGAATTGCGGATGATGGTGGGACTGGGTCTCATCATCATCTTGCAAATTATCTCCGCCCTAAAACCTCAAGGAGCTTGAAATATGAAAAATGATAAAGAAGATTGTCAGAACTCAACGAATTATTGTAATCCGCTAATATCAATGGGCGTTGGCCTGTTATTATACTTGATGCTGTTTGTGGCAACGTCTTCGCTCTGGGCGCAAGACAATGCATTAAATTTCTCCGGTGATTTCCGGCTGCGTTTTGAAATGACTACCAAGCAGCAGCCCACCTCCAACCCAACTATCCTGAATCCCAGATACCGTGAGGTTGTACGCTTCCGGCTTGGGATGAACAAGCAGATCAACGATTATATAAAATTTGGCTCAAGGCTGGCAACCGGTTCTGCTGATGACCCCAACACCGCCGATGTTACCCTGGGCGATTTTGTGAACGACCTCACCGTCAGTCTGGATAAACTCTACATGGAGGTCTTATACAAGAACCTGTTTCTCACTGGAGGTAAATTCGGTAATCCTTTTCTTGGAACTGATTTGGTCTGGGACGGGGATGTGAATCCTCAGGGCGTTGCTGGAAGCATTACCCTCCCCGGATCAGAACAGATTATGCCAAAGTTCACCGGGATTTATTATGTGGTTGACGAACAAACCATTAACCCGGATAGCTACATGTGGGGTGGTCAGGCACGGTTATCCATCCGACCGAATCCCGATTGGAGTTTGACGGTGGCAGGCGGCTATTATGATTATACGATAAAGAGTTTGACCGATGCCGATGCCGGAGATACCCGAAGCAATTACCTGACCTTTGATGCTGACAGCAATCTAATATATTTGTCTGATTTCAATTTGATTGACGTGATTGCAATAATTGAATATCCTGGGATGAGTGAGCGTTTCCCCCTTAAGATTGTGGCAAACTTTGTAAAGAATAATGGCGCCAAGGCTAACGAGGATCAGGCCTTCGCAGTGGACTTCTTTCTGGGAAAAGCATCGAAGAAGAATGACTTTCGCTTTCAATATGGTTACGCCAAATCGGAAACGGACGCTGTCCTGGCGGCATTCTCGCACGATAACACGACCATCGCTACTAATTATGAGCAGCATACTATAGCGATTGATTTCGTGCCGCTCGAAAAAACAACGCTGAATTTGACGTACTATTATTATCGCTATAATAAAGTCGATCCATCTGTCGATAATGACTACTTATCGCGCCTGAGATTGAATGCAATACTGGCTTTTTGAAAAGCAAAATCTATGCTTGGATACCGGATAAGTTGATACCAAATTGGGGCCCGGTGTAACATTAAGGAGAACTATATGATCAAGACCATTCATGCGCTGCTGACGGTTGTGGTGATTCTATCTATTTCTGTATCTGGTTGTATTGGCCAATCTTCGTGGCAGGAGGATTTTAGCCTGTCGGAGCGAACCCTAGTGCCGACAGGACGAAATCAGTACTTCATTCTCGAGCCGGGATTTCAGATGGTTCTGGAGGGAAAAACGGGCGTATTCGGGAAGAATTATGAAAGATTAGTTATAACGGTTCTTGATGAAATGAGGCAGGTGGACGGGATCATGACTCGTGTTGTTGAGGAGCGGGAATGGAAAAATGACCAGCTAAAGGAAGTTTCGCGAAACTTCTTCGCTATCTGTGAAAAAACAAAGGACGTCTTCTACTTTGGCGAAGAAGTTGATATGTACAAAGGTGGAAAAGTGGCCAATCATAAAGGCGCCTGGCTTGCCGGTGAAAACGGCGCCAAACCGGGTCTGATCATGCCAGGCGAGCCGAAGGTTGGCATGAAGTACTACCAGGAGGTCGCCAAAGGTGTTGCAATGGACCGGGCGGAGATCGTTAATCTTAATGAAAAACTCGAGACTCCAGCGGGACAGTTCGCCAAATGCCTTAAAACAAAAGAAGGCACCGCTCTCAATTTCTTTGAAAAGGAATATAAAACCTACGCTCAGGGAATAGGGCTTATTCAGGATGCGAATTTACTTTTAACCAGGCATGGATTCATAGCGACGAAACAAACAGATTCTGTCGAAGCAAAACCAGTAGGGTCGAAATGAAAAAACAAATCCAGATTTTTGTCAGCATAGTAATCTTTTGGGGATTTTTTAGCCCGGCACTTGCAAAAGGCGAAAAACCCTTCGGTGTTGCGAGGGTTCACTTCGAACAAAATGCCACAGATGGGGATGTGGAAGTCATATTCGAGGCCAAAGGTGGCGATGAGGGGCTGGCGAAGCTCACCGTGGTTTCTCCGGATGGCCGCACCGTTATCGATTTTACAGCTCCGGAAAGCTCCACATTGGGGATCCGGCAGTTCCGTTTTGAATCCCCTGAACCGGGAGATGTCGAAAGTCTAAAATCGGCCTACCCGGAGGGAGTGTACACCTTTACCGGGGCCACCTCTGCCGGAGACAAATTCCGGGGTGAGTCCACACTAAATCACCAATTACCTGCCCCGGCTAACTTTCTTAATCCCAAGGAGGATGCAGAGGAGATAGATGTCAATGATTTGGAAATCGCCTGGACGCCAGTCAAGAAACTGGCCGCATGCATCCTATATATTGAACAGGAAGAACTGGACCTCAGCCTGACGGTAAAGCTCTCCGGGTCGGTAACCAAATTTACCGTGCCTGATGGTTTTCTGCTCCCGGGCGTGGAATATCAGCTGGGAATCGGCACTGTGACCGAAGAGGGAAACATATCATTTGTAGAGACCTCATTTACAACCGCAGGAGAAGAGTAACTCAGTAGATGGTTTTAAGACGACCATGCTTTCCCAGAGCTAAGAGAAGATGCCTTGGAGATGGACTGTCAAAGAAATGTTGTTATGCATGAACGAATTATCAAATCTCTCCCACATTATGTCTTTTTCATTTGGATTGGATACTCTGCATTAACCTGCAATTTATCCAGTCTCGATGGAAAATCGACCGTCATAAATCACAAACCCGCTCCTGAATTTTCCATTCCGGATAAAATGCCGGGAGTAAATTATGTTTATTTCATTGCTATTGGCGATCAGGGCACCGGCGACAACAGTCAAAAACATGTTGCCCGCCTGATGAATGAAAAAGCAGCTGAAGACTCCCTTGATTTCGTAATCACCCTCGGAGACAACATTTACAATAGCGGTGTTTCTTCAGTGAATGACCCGCAGTGGAAACGCAAATTTGAGTCAATCTATGACCTTCCCTACCTCAACGTGCCCTTTTATGCTTCCTTGGGCAATCACGATCATCGCAATAGTAATGCCCGTTATCAGGTGGAATACAGTCAGAAGAATGATAAGTGGAGGATGCCGCATTACTATTATACCTTTTCAAAAAAGATTGATGCACAGTCCTCCATCCAGTTTTTCGCTCTGGATACGTATGTTATTAAAGAAAGTAGCGAATATGCTGTTGAGCAATTAGAATGGCTCGAGCGTGAACTTCAGGCTTCAACCGCAACGTGGAAGATCGTTTACGGCCATCACCCCGTATTTTCCTACGGCAAGCATGGCCATGAAAGGCGGATGATTGATTTGGTTCTTCCCCTTCTTGAAAAATACGAAGTGGATACCTACCTCGCCGGCCACGACCATGATCGCCAGCTTTTGGGACCTGTAAATGGCGTTTGCTACATCATTTCCGGAACCGGAGCCAAAAGCCGTGATACCCGTTATGGTGAGTTAACCATATTTGCCGAAACCAATCTGGGCTTTGCCTGGTTTCGCGTTTCAGCCAATGAGTTTCATATGCAATTTATAAATGGAGAAGGGGAAGTCGAATATGCCCACACATGGACGAAAAATGCTCTATCAGGATAGAACTCAGCAGAATAAATATCCATAACTGATCAACAAGACTCATTCGATCCAATCATCATCTCCTTCATAATGCTCTTGGAAAACCACCCCGCTGTCACAATATTTACGCGGCTTAAAAATCAATCGCTGCCACAATGTTACCCCGCTTTGATATGAAATTAATAGTATGAAGTTCTCGCGCGGCGCGCTGTACATGATTTCCGCAGCTTTCTTTTTCAGCCTGATGGCTGCATTCGTGAAAGTCGGCGGAGACCGGTTACCTTCCCAGGAAATCGTATTATTCAGAAGTATCGTCGTCTTTGTCATTACCGCAGTAATGATAAAGAGACTTCATCTGCCTCTGTGGGGGAGAAACAAGAAATTGTTGTTG
>WOR8_10004386_pt1 | contig 13715 bp, 9 predicted proteins | sample DeeMarSeWOR38_10_FD_19890 | JGI IMG/M metagenome (IMG submission 19890) | reverse complement strand
CCTGAGCTTCTCGGTTTGATTCTAGCTTATTTTCAGGATTAATGGTCCACCCATTAGCTCCAGTAAAACCCTCTGCCCACCATCCATCCAAAATGGAAAAATTAGGTATAAAATTCATACTTGCTTTCATTCCAGAGGTTCCTGATGCTTCATTTAATCGAAGGGGATTGTTTAACCAGATATCACACCCCTGTAATAGCATTTTAGCGAGTACTAGATCATAATTTTCAAGAAAAGCGATCCGATATCCCAGCTCTGGATTTTTTGCATAATTCACAATTTGTTGAATCAACAATTTTCCACTATCATCAGCAGGGTGTGCTTTTCCTGCAAAAATAAATTGAACAGGGCGATAAGGATCATTCACTATTCTTTTCAATCTTTCAAAGTCTGAAAAAATAAGAGTTGCTCGTTTATATGTGGCAAATCGTCTGGCAAATCCAATTGTCAAAACATCTGGATCCAATAAGGCCCCATTGACGATTGTCATAGTAGTATCCCAAGATCCATTTCGTAAATTCTCCCGTGATCGTTCACGTAAACGATTGAACATTCTCTCTTTTGCTCGTAGATGGTATTCCCAGATATGATAATCTGTGATTACATAACGATCAAGCATTTGATTTTGCCATGTTAATGGATCATCATGAACTGCTAACCAATCTTCATTTACTAACAGAAATAATTCTTGGATAATTCCAGATACGAAACTCGAGACATGAGTTCCATTTGTGATGTGAGTTAATTCATGGTAATTTTCTTTGTATTTATTCTTCAATTCATTAAAAAGAGGAGAAAACATTTTTTTAGTCACAGTTTTATGAAGTTGAGAAACTCCATTATACATTGATGATGTTCTCATGCCTAAACAAGTCATATTGAAACCATGTCCAGCACCTTGACCAAAATCATATGAGCCTAATGCAAATAATGCATCAGAGCCGATTTCTTCAATTACGTCTTTGAAATATAATTCTATCATCCAAAATGGAAAGACATCATGTCCTGCAGGAACTGGAGTGTGTGTTGTAAAAAGAGTCTTATTCCTAATTTTTTGTAAGGCTTGATTAAAGTCTAAGCTCTCCTTTTTCATAGATTTTCGAATACGTTCAATTGAAGAAAAACTACAATGTCCCTCATTTAGATGATAAATCGAAGGTTTTATTCCTAATTTCTCGAATAATCGAACAGCTCCAAACCCTAAAATCAGTTCTTGTTGAAGTCGTAATTCAGTATTGCCTCCATATAAGCGGTCTGTTAAGTCTCTGTACCATGGAACATTTTCTTCGATATTTGAATCAAGCAGGAATAAAGTTATACGACCAACCTTTACTTGCCAGATTGCTACCGAAACATCGATTTCAGCTTTGAAATTAATCTTAATTATAAGCTGTTTTTTTGTTACTTCATCTAGAACAGGTTCTATTGGCATATCATTGAAATCATATTCTCTATAAATTTCTTCTTGCCAACCATTTCGTGCTGAACTTATTTTCTGGGTAAAATAGCCTTCTTGATAAAGAAAACCAACTGCAACGATCGGTACTCCTAAATCACTTGATTCTTTCAGATGATCTCCTGACAAAACACCTAATCCACCAGAATAAATTGGCAAAGAAGCATGAATGCCATATTCCATACTTAGATAAGCGATAAGATTTCCTGAATGGGTGGGATGGGTCTTATTCCACCATAAATGATCAGGATTCTCACCTATTTCTCTTTTGAATTGGGTTATTACATTTTGATATCGTTCTAAGAAGCTTTTGTTGTTGGCTCTCTCAGTTAAACGATCTTCAGAGATATTTCTTAGCATGAAAATTGGATTATGAGGCGATGAATGCCAGAGTGGTGGATCTAACAGCCTAAACAAATCTCTTGAATCAACATTCCACGACCACCATAGATTATAGGCTAAATCAACTAAGTCATTTATTTCAAAAGGGACTTTCTTTTTTAATTGCTCTCGTATGTTCATGATCAGACACTCATTTTTTGAGAAGAAAGTTATCCTATAAAGATTTCTTCTTTGCTAAATGTAAGAAGAAATGCATAAATCGAATATATAGTTCACCAAAGGATTTACATAAGAAATAACTCATTTCTTATTTCAAAGAAGTTCAAAGTCTAAATCAGGTGAATTCTCTCATTGATTACTAAAATTCCTGCGTACCAATTTGAAGATCGTCGTTTACGATTTTTTCAGAAAATGGACGAATTAAACCTTAAACATTTCTTTATTATAAATCCGTATTCCATTTATTATCTCACTGGTTTCTCAATGATCCCAACAGAACGCCCTTTCATTCTAATATTTAAAGAGGCTGAAACAAATTTTTTCGTCCCTGAATTGGAAAAACAACATGTTAAAGAAAAAGTTCCTTATGCTCATGTTCAAACTTACTTTGAATACCCTGATGAAGTTCATCCCATACATCATTTTGCACATTTTGTTAAAAATGACCTAAGAATTTCAGGACGGATTGGAGCTGAAGCTGCAGGTGCACGAGGGATTTGGGGTTATCAGGGTCCTTCTTTTTCGGATGTTCTCAAGAAAGATATTCCTATTTATCCAGAAATTGTTACAGATATGCGAATTATTAAAGATAATTATGAAGTAGAGTGTCTTCGTGAGGCAGCTCGGTGGGGTCATTTAGCACATGAACTCCTCCAGAAATATACTGCTGTTGGAGAAAATGAGATAGATATCTCGTTTAAAGCATCTCATGAAGCTTCAAAAAAAATGAGAGAAGTATTAGGATCTGAATATTCTCCAATTGGTTATGGAGCTCGTCCATGTGGTGCGGGATATCGAGGTCAAATAGGAATATACAGTGCTATCCCTCATGCATTAACTAGAAATGCTATTTTTCAAAAAGGGGACACTTTAGTGACAGGTGCTAGTGGTAATGTCGCAGGTTATCTTTCAGAGTTAGAAAGGACTATGTTTCTCGGGGAACCCAATCAAAAACAGAGGCATTATTTTAGTATAATGCTCAAGGCTCAAACAAGGGCTTTCGAGGAATTAAAGCCAAATACACCCCTTTCAAAGGTGGATCAAACAACTAGAAAAGTATTTAAAGAATCTGGAGTGTTTAATTTAGTACAACATCATACAGGACATGCAATTGGTTTAGAGGCTCATGAACGTCCTTTCTTAGATGTTGGAATGTCCGAGATAATAAAACCTGGAATGGTTTTTACTGTGGAACCTGGGATATATGACCATGACGTGGGTGGATTTAGACATTCGGATACTGTTATAATCACAGAAGATGGTAATGAAATTATTACTGGAAAATACCCACGTGATTTGGAGTCACTTATCATTGAATGCTAATCTGAAGCGAGGAATTGATTTCATACGTGATGCGGAGAATTCTAAAGCTATTGATTTTCTTCTTATCGCTCTTAAAGAAGATGAGGGTAATCCAGAGATATTCCGTAATTTAGGATTAGCATGGTATAATTTAGGTAATTATGAAAAAGCTCAAAATTTTTGGCAAAAAGCATTAGATCTTGATCCTCATAATCATATAACTTGGTGGAGTTTAGGAAATTTATTTGAGTCACAAAAACGTTATCCTGAGGCATATACAGCTTATCTAAGAGCCAAAAAAGAAGCCAATAGTCAAAACAATGTTGAAAAGGCAAAACGTTATCAAGAATGGGCTAATCGGTTAAAAGATAAACTAAATTAGATAGATTCTCTGTGAAGTGGAATTCAAATGTCAATAATACAAAAATGATTTAAATCATGGCACTTGTATTGGCTAAGAACCATTTTGAATATTGGGAGCTAAGCCTTGAGTTCTGCATCTTTTGTAATTATAGACTTAGATATTCTTTCTAAAAGTGAAATTATGAATTGGAAAATAAAAGAACCTAGAGAATAAAATGAAATTAATACAATTATAAATGAGGACAATGAAAAGAAATAAGAAATTCCTGTAGACAATATTGGAACATATCCCATTTGAGATAAGAAAGAATATATGATATAGCCATCCGTGGGTGATCTAATTACTGATGGTAAAATTGGGAATAGATTTGGAAGATCTGAGAGTAATTCAAAACGAAGAAATAATGTTCCAAGGTTCCTAATATTATGATTCTTACTTTTAGTTAATAAAAATAGAAGAAGAATACTAATGTACGACTTTCAAGTATTTCAACAATTATATTCTTAGCTTCTGTCTATTTAGCTGAATGGATTATCAATCCTGCAACAGGAACTGTTTCATATAACCCATTTATTGACGAACACATCATTTACATTCTAATCTTGGGTTTTTTCTTAATCGTTCCAGTTGGAAACTATTTAGGTTTAGGGAAAAAATGGTCAGAATTATCTATTGTACAAAAGTTCCCGATTTTAAAGTAAATATTTGAGCTATATTTGAGTTAGAATTAATAGAAGGTTAATCTCCTTCTTTAATCTTTCTTTTTTTTAGGTCAATTCGTCTGTCATTCCTAGAATAATTATATATTTATGTAATGAGAGGGATATATAGAACGATATGCTTTTTCTTGCATTATAGGTCGGGATCTTCACTTCTTATGGGTAAATACAAAATATTCTGATTTTTCTAGCATCTCTTACAACAATATTCAGTGTAAACATATTTACCTATTATAAATAGGAGAAAGGATAAGCTAATTGTAATTATCATCTGGAGAAAATTGAAAGGATTGTAGCCAACCATTTCCTCCCCGATAAGTAAATAGCCTATTGAAGCTGTTGCTGATGACACGGGATGGAGTTTTGCAAATAATTGTATGCTTTCGGGAAGATCTGAAAAAGGTATAGCCATACCTCCAAGAAAAAATATGACCAATGATACTCCTACTCCTATATGAGTCGCAATAGATTCATTTTTTACAAATGAGGCAATAATAAGACCTGTACCAACCGAGCTTAAACCAATTAGTATTAGAAAGCCTATAATAGGAATTAAATCAGTCATTTTCCCATGAAATTCTGCACCTAAGCTAATACCAAAAAGTAAGATTCCTAAAGTGCAAAAGCATGAGAAGATTAACACTGCTAAAACTCTTCCAAGAGTTTCTTTCCAAAATATAACTGGCATCGAACTCATCTTTCGATATAAACCCCGTGCTCTGTCTGCTGCAACAAATCCAGCTAAATTTGCTTGGCCTGCGCTCATAATTAACAAAGTGATCATCGTAATAGTTATAAACCCTTTAATCTGAGGTATAAATTCATCAGGGATATCAAGGATAGTATTTGGTAGAATTATCATAAAAAATAAGGGGATTCCTAGCGTACTAATTATACTGAGCCTATTTCGAGTATATTCCTTGATTGTTTTATTTAAACTAGCCAATATTTGATCCATTGACATTACCTCATTTCTTTATTTGTAAGACAGAAAAAGACATCTTCTAAAGTAGGAGATAAAATATCTGTAAGAGTAATTCGACACCCAGTCGAAATAAGCTCTTCCTTTAAAACCTCTAGAATAGATTCTGGCTTATTAGAATATATTTTATATCCTTCTTTTGTTTCTAGAATATTATGATTATTGTTGAAGTCTTTGATAGACTCCATTATGTTATTATTCATTTCATGGGTCTCTATGTTGATAATATTATACTTATTCAATTTTTTTAATTTATTTGGAGCATCCTCAATTATTATAGTACCATTATCAATAAGTCCAACTTTAGAAGCAGCTTCTGCGTCCTCCCCTATGTGAGTAACATAAAAAATGCTAATGCCATCTTTTCTTATATCATGGAGAAGTGATAAGAATTTTCTTCGGGTTGCAGGGTCAAGTCCTGTTGTTGGTTCATCTAAAATCAAAAGCTTTACATCAGGGAGAAGCGCTGTTGCAACTTCAAGTTTTTTTCTCATTCCACCGCTATAAGTGGCTACTCGTTTTTTTGCATCCGAACTAAGTCCCATTTGTCTCAAAAGATCTCTTGTTAATGTCCTAGCTTTTTTTTTCGGTATCCCAAAGAGTCGAATAAAATAAAGTAAATTTTCTTCACCAGTCATCAGAGGAGAAGTGAATTTCTCCTGTGGAACGTAACCTATTAATTTTTTAACTTTTTTTGGTTCTTTGAATATATCTAGACCGAATATTTCTATTTTTCCCTTACTTGGTGGGGTAGTGCAGGCAATGATAGAGGATAATGTACTCTTACCAGAACCATTTGGTCCCATAAGAGCGTACATCTCTCCTTGATCTATAGATAAAGACAATCCCTTTAAAACTTCGTGATTTCCATAATTTTTATATAAATTGCACACATTTAAAGCTTTCATTGTTTTTTCATTCCTGATAATTCAATTTAATAAAATAATTCAATAGATAAAAAGTAATAACAATTTCTGGGTTACAGAACTAATTTCTGTATTACAGAATAAGCTAAATTCTTAAATGTGAAATCAAATTGAGTTAACTGTGATTTAGAATGCAAGAATTACAAAAGGTAAATGAAGCATTGATTGTAGTGGAAAAGTACTCAGATTATTTAGCACGTAAAGCTTGGGGAAAAACATTAATCATTTGGGGTATAATAGTACCTATAGGACTAATCTTATATTTTAGTAGTCCGTCTTTGTCTGTTCTTTTCGATATGGATAAGAATATCTTTTCAGCATTAGTTTCATTTATGATAGTATTTATTGGAATAGGGATAACTTTATTTAATTTTTTATCAGCCTCAAGGGTATTAAAGACTAAAAATAATCGATCTGTATCGTCCCCCAAGGAAAGTGGCACACATGGAATAGTTATTGGATTTATTTGGTTTTTTCTCTTTCTTCTTGCAAGTATAATTCCTGAACCGTATTCAGTAGTTTCTACAATATGGGCAGCTGGACTAGCTATTATCATTTCATTTTTACTGCTAAAATACTTTTTTCATGATGCCTTCCCTGAATTAATTCTTGTTGGAATTATCTTACTAGTTGCTTCTTTACCTCTTCTAATAATTGCAGTGATTGATGGAGATTTAGCAAGATTAGCTACTGTTGTGGTTTTTTCTATTAGTTTTCTTGCAGGAGGTTTCTATTCATATACAGAAGCTCCGAAAATTCTTAGCAGGACTGAGTAATGATTGATAATAATAGAATGATCGCTAAAGCAGCTATTAAAGCCTCAGACATCATTCTTAAGAAAGAGGTTTTCTCTGATCAACCACGATTTACAATTATGTTTTTACTTTATTTAAATAGGAAAATTGGAACAGTGGAGTTACAACGTCTGTTAGAACTTACACCAGGTAACTTGGATCATCATCTTAAAACACTAGAAAAAGCAAACCTCATAAGTATTAAAAAAAAAATTACATGGCGTCCACTTAATGTTGTAATCATTACCACAGAAGGGATTGAAGCTTTTAGAAATTATGCATTACACTTGAAAGAACTATTGAAAGATATTTTCTAAAAAGGAGTTTAAAATAAGACATCTAATTGAAATACAATTTTCCTTGGAATGGATTTATTAAAGATATTCTCAAAGTAATCTTGATATATTTTATAATCCTTAATTTTTCAATCCAATTTTATATGAATAATGACTGGATTTTACCTTAGTTTGGTATGAAAATACCAATACTAAAACTAAAATTGGGATCAATAAAATATCTAGTTGGGTTACTTTGTATCGTAAATTTATTGCATCGATTGCTAAAAAGTTAGGGATTTAGATAAAATAATAAATTTTAGTGATAATATTGAATCATAAACAGAAGCATGATGAAGTTGTTATTGTTATTGGGGCTGGATTAGGAGGTCTGGCAGCAGCTATTAGAATGCAAGCACTCGGGTACCAAGTTTTACTTTTAGAAAAGACTGACCGACTTGGAGGGAAAGCATCAGTTTTTAAAAATGATGATTTTACTTTTGATACTGGTCCTACAGCAGTAACTGCTCCTTATCTTATTGAAGAATTATTTAGTTTAAATAATGAAAAAATGACTGATTTCTTAGAATTAATGCCTGTAAAGCCTTATTTTCGGATTTATTTTCATGATGGATCGCATTTTGATTATTCTACAATAGAGGAAAATATTCATCAGATCGAAGTTATTAATTCCAAAGATAAAGAAGGCTATAAAAAAATGATAAAGTCTATAGAACCAATTTTTCAGAAAGGTTTTATAGAACTGTCTGATAAATCTTTTGAATCATTTTGGTCTATGCTGAAAATTGCTCCTGCGTTACTTAGGCTTGGCGCTTATAAATCAGTCTACTCTTATGTTTCTAAATATATAAAAAACGATCAATTAAGAATGGTTTTTAGTTATCATCCATTATTAATAGGTGGGAATCCATTTAAAATTACCGCTGTATATATGTTGATTCAAGCTGTTGAAAAGGAATGGGGTGTTTGGTTCGTTAAAGGAGGTACAGGAAAATTAGTAGATGAGCTTGCTGCACTTTTTATGCGTATGGGAGGTGATATTCAAATAAATTCTGAGGTTAAAGAGATAGAATTTTCAACTAAGAAGATTGTTTCAGGCATAATTCTCCAAAATGGCAAAATTATAAAAAGCAATATTGTTATATCGAATGCTCCTGTTGCTACAACCTATTTAAAGCTAATTCCTAGAGCTAAACGGACTAGAATCAGAGAATTCCGGTATCGTCATTCTATATACAGTATGAGCGTATTTATGATCTATTTTGGAACAAATAAGTCTTATTCTAATGTACATCTTCATAATATCATTCTTGGTAAGCGATATAAGGGATTAATTAATGAAATTTTTAATAAAAAACAATTAAATGAACAGGGTGACTTTTCTGCCTATTTATATGTCCCTACTCGTTTTGATCGATCTTTGGCACCTCAAGAGGGAGAAACATTTTACATTCTTGTTCCTGTTCCCAATCAAGATTCAAAAATTAATTGGGAGGAAGAAAAAATTCCTTTTAGAAATCTAATAATGGACTTCTTAGAAAAAAATTTTCTTCATAATTTAACCAAACATCTAGTTACTGAAAAAATTTTTACTCCTAAAGACTTTGAAGAACGTTACCTTGACTATAAAGGTGCTGTTTTTTCCTTGGCTCCAACATTTACACAATCTGCTTTTTTTCGGCCACATAATAGATTTGAAGATTTTACAGGTTTATATATAGTAGGTGCAGGTACCCACCCTGGTGGTGGAATACCTGGAGTTTTAAGTACTGCAAAATTAACTACTAATTTAATATCTAGATTAGAAAAATAAGAATGCTGAGTGTTGAGGCCTATGAATAAGAAAGAAAATCTTAAAACAGTGATTAGAACATTAAGAACCTACGGAAACAGAATGATGGAAAATTTATCTTCAGAGGATTTATTTTGGATTCCTGAAAAAACAAACGCACGAACTATTCATAGTTACTTTAGACATATTATAAACGCTGAAATCTTTTGGCTCAAAATGTTAGATGAAGAAATATTTAATTACATTGACAAATCAGTATTGATTAATGAAATGACCGACATATATAATCGATTAGGGCAATATTTAATCGATTTGGTTGACAATTGCTCTGATTCAGAGCTATTGATACAAACACCAATATTTGTGAAAAAAGAAATTGCGGAAAAAGGAACCTTAGCATGGTTGATTGAACGGACTTCGTTACATGCACTACATCATTTTGCTCAAATTGCTTATATCCGATATGCAAGGAATAATCCCCCAGCTAGTGAACCTCTCCCTTCAGCATCTGAAAAGTTTGTATCATGGGGAGATGCAATGGACACACTAATATTTTCTTTTTTACGTAATGAACTGATTTGATTGCTTATTTAAAACATCCTAATTGACGAGCGATAACTAGCCTTTGTATTTCAGAAGTACCCTCACCAATTTCTAGTAAACGTTGATCCCGGTAGAATCGTTCAACTGGATATTCTTTCATTAAACCATAACCCCCATGGATTTGTACAGCTTGATTGACTACTCGATTAGACACTTCAGAGCAATATAGCTTGGCCATAGCAGCATATTTGTTATACTCAGATCGACCTTGATCAAACATCCATGTGGCTTTATAGAGAAGATTTCTAGCTGCTTCAATCTCCACAGCCATATCCGCGAGTTTAAAGGCATTTATTTGAAAGTGGGAAATGGGTTTCCCAAAGGCTTTTCGTTGTTTTGCATATTCTAGCGCTAATTCATATGCACCTTGAGCACATCCTAATCCCATTGCACCAATTGATAAGCGTCCCTTATCTAGGGTATCAAGCATCTGGTGGAATCCTTCTCCTATTTTACCTAGCATATTTGTCTCTGGAACCCGACAATTAGTAAAATATAGTTCAGAAGTGATACTTGCCCGCCACATGAGCTTTTTATGCATTGTTCGTGCTTCAAATCCTTCAGTTCCTTGTTCTACAAGAAAACATGTGTAGATCTTTTTTCCCTCAGGTGTGGTTCCCGTTACAGTCTGAACAGTAGACCCAAGGCTTATTTTCTCTGAAGCATTTGTGATGAAGATTTTGGATCCGTTAATAATCCATTCATTATCATCTTTTACAGCCTTTGTTTTAGTTCCTCCCGCATCAGACCCCGCATCGGGCTCTGTAAGTCCAAATCCCCAGAGCATTTCACCAGTCGTGAGTTGAGGTAGATATGTTTCCCTTTGATCTTTAGAACCAAAATAATAAATTGGTCCGATTCCTAAAGAGTTATGAGCTGCCACTGTAGCAGCTTGTGATCCATCTATCCTGGCTAATTCTTCAACAGCTATGATATATGATAGATAACTCAACTCGCTCCCTCCATATTCTTCAGGAATAAAGATTCCCATTAATCCTAAATCTCCCATCTTTTTTGTCAATTCATATGAGAATTTTTCTTGCTCATCCAGTTCTCCCGCAATGGGTGCAATTTCTTTTTCAGCAAATTCTCGAACTGAATCACGTATCATACTTGCTTCTTCGGGTAAATCGAAATTAATTGTCATTTTTAACACCTTATTAGGGAATTTTATTATTTTTTGTGTTATATAAACCGAAATTGGACTTTTTTTTAAATTTTTATTAACTTTGATCTTTGAATTAGCCTCTGTTTTTCTCTACTAATTTACTTTATTCGTGATATTCTTCATATTATGAGACTCAAAAGAAGGTAACAAGTATTACAAATGGAGTAGGATTTATTGTCCTTTTTTGAAAACCTTAAATTTTTTATATTCCTTCATCATTTTTCACCAGATCCAATCTGAATGGAAGATAAAGGAAATACTTTTGTAATCTCTTGTCTATTCCACTTTTTTTCCCGAATAAGCCACTTTTTTCAAGGTTTACAAGACTAATTATAATATAAATAATTGATAAAAAACGAAAGTGATTTATTTGAAGATGTATTGTTTCTTGTCTTATAAGTGAATATTAAAGCCTGAACGAGTATCCTTATTTAGATTTTAATGATTTATATAGGAATCATGAATTTTATTCTCATTTCTTTCCCCCTCTTCATAATTTTATTATGTTAAATAAAGAACCTTTGTTACAAAGATTTATAAAGAAAGTTAGAAGATTAGGTACGTTAGTATTTTTATTTTGAAATTAAATTTTAAAAAGTCTACAAAAGATATAATTTTTTAATGGGTTATGTGAACTCTAGAAAAGAAAGTAATAAACCGACATTTTTGTTAAATTTTAGCTAAATATTAAAATATCTGATCTTCTGATTCTAAAGTAACGAGGCCACGATATGGGAACTAAAAAGTTATTGATTATTTCAACAGGAGTTGTAGTCAACCCCTTGTTAAAAGATTTCCTAGGTTCTGGCCTTGAATTTTCAATCCTTTTGAATACAACAGCAGATTTTACTATATCCGAGAATGGAAATACAAGTAAGGATAAAGGTAAAAGTACAGAATTTTGGTATCATCTTGAGCTAGTAGAGCTTGCTAATGCATTAGTACCAGATGATTTAACAAAGAGTTCCCTTACTAAAGTCTTTTCACAACCAATTGCACAAACTAAATTACCATTGACAGATACAGAAAGATTCTTAGTTCAATGGATTTCAGAACGACATAAGGTAAACCAAGACTTTACTGAATTTTTTCAGGCATTAACCGATTATGCTTCTAAACATATTACAGTATATAATTTAGAATTTCCCTCTAAAGAAATTATTCAAATAAGAACTGAAAAAGAGCAGATTCCTCTTCGCTATTTTCAAATTACTGGATATATGAGTAGAGAATCTGAAACTAAAACTGATCTTGAAGAATTACAAAGATTATTACAAGAAACTGAAGAGATTAAAGGTAAGAAAAAATCAAAACCATTAATTGAAGTTACAGGACTAGATTCAAATAGAGAAATCATCAATGATCGAACTAGAAAAATAATTGAAGAAGCTGATGCTATACTAATCCTTCCTGGAGATCCATGTAGCCTAGCAATTTTATTATTACATAAATCCTTTGCTAAAGAGTTAAAAGAATCTAAATCTCCCTCCACTTTACTTATTCCTTCTAAATTTTCCTTCAGAGAACAATTCATTTTACAACTACTTGGTGTTAAGCCCTCAATGCAAGGAATAGCAGAATTAGGGACAGGAGTTGTCGATCATCTGATTGTTGGTCCAGAAGATTCTAGTGAAGTTACAGCACTTCGATCTAAAGGTTATAATGTAATTATGGAGGATTTAACCAAATCCGAAGGAATGAAAGCCATTGAGGCTATTCTTAAAGGTATGGGCATATCAAAAAGTGAGCTTTCGGTTGAAGGTGAAGAACCCAAGAAAAAAGACACAAATCTGGATGATCTTGTTACTCGATTAACCTATACACCAGAGGAAGGAGTATCTGATGAAGACCAAGAACAACCCAGTGAGGAAGACGTGACAGAGGAGAAATATATACCAATAAAAGAAGAAATACCTCCAACAGAAAAAGCTGAGCCAATAAAACTTGAAGATACAGAAGAAAGAAATTTTGATTTCCAGGATCCTTCTCTTCAACTAACCCAAGAAATGATTGAATCACTAATGGATGAGCTCTCTTCAGATAATTCCTCTCCTGAACAGTCATCTATTGTTATTGATCCTGATATGCTAGACTCAGCCTCAACGATAGTTCCTGAAAAAGAAAAACAAGAAGTTATAACAGATTTTGAAAGTCAGGAGGCATTTGCAGAAGCGATTCAGAAATTCTTGACTGCACCTCAGGAAACCGAGGAAAATATTGTAAAAGGAATCTTAGAAGCTATCTCCAAAAATAGTGATATGGCTACACATGCTGCTAAAAAGATAACAGCAGAATTAGATAAACATTCTGCTCAATTAATACCCAGCTTCGTGGAGTTTATTAAAGTTAGACCATTAGTCTTTTTAAAAGCTTTATCCGATTGGTTCCTAGTAGATCTTTCCTCACCTGATTTTGTTGGATATACTCAAAAGGTAGTTATCATCAATCAAATAGCTAAACAAGATTTACAATTCATTGAGCAGTTTGTTGAGCAATTAGTTAATTTTCATATTCAGAAGTCACTTACACCAATTGAACGAGAACATGTTCGTTCATTAATTGGTATGATTGCCTCTAGAGACGTAACCTTACAAAGACAAGCGATTCAAACATATTTATCTTTCTATGGAGATGAAACTCTAAAATCTGATGAAGTCTGGTTGGGATTATTAAAGTTTGATGCAGGTCTTGTTGCTCTAGAGGTAATAGAGCATAAAAACAAGATTGGTGTTAAATTAGTAACAGCTGGATT
>WOR8_10004384_pt1 | contig 13720 bp, 12 predicted proteins | sample DeeMarSeWOR38_10_FD_19890 | JGI IMG/M metagenome (IMG submission 19890) | reverse complement strand
CATTCAAATAAAGGTTCATCAACACCTGCTCAATTTGTCCCCGATCCGCCTCGACACTCCAGAGTTCCGGTTTGGCTTCGTTTTTAAAAATGATATCCTTGTTGGTACGGCTAAACATGAGATTTTGTTCTTTGATCAATTCATTCAGATTGAGCAAACTGATTTCATATTTGCCCCCCCTGGCAAAGCCCAACAATTGTTTGGTTAGATCGACGCCATTCTGAACGTACTGTTCAATTTTTTTTAGATTTTTGACGAGAGGCGAATCGGGTTCAATATCCAGCAGGGACAGTGAAATATTGCCCTGAATTCCCATGAGAAGATTATTAAAATCATGCGCGATACCGCCGGCTAAAGTGCCGATGGCTTCCATTTTCTGGGCCTGGCGCAGCTGCCTTTCCAGACGAACTTCATGGGAAACGTCCCGTTGAACGCTGACGTAATTGGTAATGGATCCGGCCTTATTTTTGATCGGAGATACAGTGGCTTCGGTTTCGTACAATGAATGATCCCTGCGTTTGTTAATCATTCGCCCTTGCCATATTTCTCCCCGCTGCAGGGTGTCGATGATGGTACTGAAAAGGGCTTGAGAATGCTGCCCGCTGTCCAACAGCTCGATGTTGGCACCGATAACTTCGCGGCGCGTATATCCGGTGATCTTTTCAAAAGCCGGGTTGACATATTCGACAATCCCTGCGGGATCGGTGACGATAATCGACTCGGCCGCATGTTCAACTGCGGTGACCAGTTGCGTCTGCTCTTCAATGGTGCGCTTGAGTGCGGAGACATCAACCGCAAATACAGCCAGGCCGCTATCGGCTGCAGCTGTATCAAGGGCAGCAACAGTGAGTTGGAAGGTTAGAGGCGGTCCTGATTTGGAGCGCGCGCTTGTTTCTAAAGTCAGCGTTTTTTTGTGACCCAGACATTGCATGATCGCTGACTTCTGCTCGATCGTCAAATCAAACAACAGATCAAGCGATCGTCCCGTGATTTCAGACTGGCTTAAACCGCTTATCCGCATTGCCGCCTGGTTGGCAAACACAATCCGACCGTGGCGGTCGGTGGTGATGGCAAAACCGTTGAAATGATCAATCAGGGATGAAGCCCCGGCGCTTGGGCTGGCATGCAAAAAATGCGGTTGCGATTGTGCAGATTTATTATCAGGGGTTAACTTGGCCATAGGTTGATCGGCTCCATTTCTTCCTCCGGCGCAACCCGGTCTGAATCTGTTGAATACCATTCCGGTATTCGACCGATCATCGACCGGTAATGCCTTCAGGCCCAAACCTCTGAACGAAGCACGCAAAGACCATTCGCTTTGGTACGGGCTTGCACCCGTCTGTCAACCCCCCTCTTGGCCAATCGCGATGATAATGGTTGTATTGAATATGTTCGAGTATTCAAACGCTATAGGCAGGGCTGCTGATACCGCCCCTCAATACGGGCGAACATCGTATTGCGAAACAGTATAATCCATTATGACAAATATTTGCATATAAATCAATACATTTACGACCCTACCCATAGGTCTTAATTCTATCAATCAGATCTTTTTCAAGCGGCTGCTCCCATTTTACGTTGATAAAGTATTCATTAAACAACTGGGAATGCACACCAACAATGCGGCCTTCCTGATCGATGCTTATCCTGGGAAAGGATCCACGCAAGGTAGACGTTAAGGTCAGGCGACACCCCAGCAGCGCTTCGGCCGCTGTTGGCGAGGTATTCATTATAAACGATACGCCGCTGGCGGAAATGTCAGAAAGATCCCCTTTGAACGTCTTACTGCCTTGTTGATCCAGAATTTTAATGGCTGCGCTGCCGGATATGGCATATCGTGGGTGGTTTCGGCGTTCGAGCTCCTTTTTCTCAAGCAAATCCTTTAGGGGCTCCAATCCGGAGCAATAATCCTGCAGCTTATTGACCAGATTGGGCACATTCGTCTGCCATTTCTGCAGAACGTTTTTATCGATAAAATTTAATTTGACAGCTGAATGGGCCATCACAGAGGTCGTGCAGGTCGAGTTGGTAAAAAAGGTGTCCTCACCGGCAAGGTCGCCGGATCCCAGTGTTTTCAACAGGATGGCGTGTTTATCCTTATGATAAAATAATTTTACCTGACCGGCATTAATAAAATACAGCTTCGAATTCAGCTCGCCCTGCCGGAAAATAATCTGCTCCGGTTCATAGACCGCCGCTTGCATGCCATAGTAAAGCGCAACGGATTCTTCCGTAGTCAACTGTTTATACAAATGAGACCATGTTTCCATGTGGGTCTCGTCCATCGCGCTTATCTTGGCGTTTTCAATAACTTCAGCAGATTTGACAATTTCATCTAATGCCAGCGAATCCGCTTCAAAGAGCTTTTCGCGCAATGATTCTGCTTTAGCAAAATCATGCGCTTGTGCGCATTGACCAATCAAATCAAAAAGCAACGCAACGGCCTGCTCTTTTTTATTGTCTTTTAAGTAGGTCTCAACTAATTTTTCCTGTGAACTGAAATCTTCCATTTATGCGCTCTCCTTGGCTATCATTTCATTATTCAATTTAGGCACAGTAAAATTCAGTGGCGGCAAATCGCGCAACCATTGTCAGGTCCATCTGGCGCTATCCGGTGAGCTCAAACAAAACGCGCTCGGCCGCTTTTAGGGTCGCTTCGATGTGCTCGGTCTCATGCGCAGCGGAAACAAATAATGCTTCAAACTGAGAAGGCGCAATATAAACTCCTTCCCGGCGCATTCCATTGTAGAATGCAGAGAATCTTTCTAAATTACTGGTTTTGGCATCATCAAAATTGTTAACCGGCCGGTCATTGAAGAAAAACCCCAGCATAGAGCCGACCCGCTGAGCCTGCACCGGGATGGCTGCTTTTTGGGCAGCTTTTTCGAGTCCGGACAACAGCTGTTCTGCTTTTTGATCCAGGGCCTCATAAAAGCCGTCCTTTTGAATCTGTTCAAGGGTTGCAATACCGGCTGCCATGGCCACCGGATTGCCGGACAGCGTTCCGGCCTGATAAACGGAGCCCTGAGGTGCAACCTGGGACATCAAATCATGCTTCCCTCCGTAAGCACCCACCGGCAGTCCACCGCCTATGATTTTTCCAAAACAGGTCAGATCCGGATAAACGCCATATAAAGCCTGAGCCCCACCGTAGGCCACGCGAAAGCCCGTCATGACTTCATCAAAAATCAGGATGGACCCGTGGCGATCACACATCTGCCTGAGAGCATTTAAAAAGCCTTTCTGCGGGGGCACCAATCCCATGTTGCCCGCCACCGGCTCGACAATGATAGCGGCGACCGAATCGCCCTTTTCGGCCATCACCTGCGATAGCGCATCCACATCATTGTAAGGAAGCGACAAGGTATGCTGGGCGATGGATTCAGGTATTCCTGGACTGCCTGGAATACCAAGGGTGGCAACACCCGAGCCTGCTGCGACAAGCAGGGTATCGGCATGTCCGTGGTAGCAGCCATCAAACTTTATAATTATTTCCCGTTGCGTAATGCCTCGCGCCAGTCGCACGGCGCTCATGCTTGCCTCGGTGCCCGAATTTACCATGCGTACAATTTCTACCGAAGGAACGGCATCAATCACCATCTGGGCGAGCTGCACTTCAAGATCAGTTGGCGCCCCAAAGCTCGTTCCTCGTTCCAATACGGTGATAACAGCCTCAATCACCGCCGGGTGGCGGTGCCCTAAAATCATCGGCCCCCATGAGCCAATGTAATCAATATAGCGATTGCCATCCGCATCTACAATCAGACAGCCCTCAGCCCGATCGATGAAAAGCGGATCTGCTCCCACCGATTGACATGCCCGCACGGGGCTGTTGACCCCTCCGGGAATGAGCCTTACCGCACGCTCATACAATTTTTTAGAGTTGGATAGATTCATTCGAATAAAATCCTTTCAGTCGAAAAAACGCAGGCGCGTTGCCTTGACAGTCGCTTGATGCGAAGGACCACTTCTTCGTCCAGTCAGCACCATGCGATACCCGCATAAGCCGATCTTTAAGGCGGTGGTTAACAAAAAAGTTGACATTTCTGATGGTTATGAAAAATATCAGATAGAACCATACAGGTCAAGAATGCATATGGTAAAAACAAAGACACCCCGGCAACTCGCAAAATATCTTGCTTACATCTTAGAGCGCCGACCCGATGAGTTCGGGCTGGTTCTCGACAAGCAAGGGTACGTTAAAATAAAGCAACTGCTAAAAGCCCTCAACGAAGAAAAGGGCTGGAAACATGTGCGCCGATTTCATTTAGACGAAATTCAGTATAGCATTCCAGATCCCCCGTTCGAAATTTCAGACAACCGCATTCGCGCAAAACGGCGTGAGCATTTGCCTCGGCCCAATGTCTCGCCGCGACTGCCCAAGCTTTTATACACCTGTGTCCGTAAAAAAGCCTATCCATTTGTGGCCCAGAAGGGCATTTTCCCCAGTGGATATCAACAGGTGGTCTTATCCGCCAGCCCGGATCTGGCAAAACGAATCGGAAAACGGAGCGACTCACAGCCGGTCGTGCTCAGTGTTCATGTGCAGGCCTCTGTTGAGCAGGGCGTTTTATTTCAGCAAATCGGAGAATTGCTGTTTCTGGCGCCATCCATACCGACGGGCTGTTTTGTTGGCCCGCCATTGCCCAAAGAAAAGCCCGTGGCTCAAAAACACGCCCAGCCTGCTAAAGAGGCAACGCCAAAGATGAGCGGCAGTTTCGAGGTCAATCTGGACAGGGTTGCCGGTTTGAACGGCAGCACGGCAAAAGCCTTAAAAAAAAATACGGTTTGGAAAGGCAAAAAGGAGCGCCGTAAAAAACAGAAAAGAAAAAGGGAGCGTCCCCCCTGGCGCAGGTAAAAGGCCGCTTAGCGCGGCCTTTTGTTAATTGTTAATGGTTATTTAAATGATATTGTCAAATCACGATGAAGAGGGTTTTGTTCCTGATCTGTAAAAAAAAATTGACATCCGGCGGTGAACTTGTTACCAAAATTCCCCGATCACAACAAACAGCTATCACGGGCCACTAGCTCAACTAGGCAGAGCACCTGACTCTTAATCAGTAGGTTATAGGTTCGATTCCTATGTGGCCCACCACATTAAAAAAAGCTTTCAGGAATTAAGCCTGAAAGCTTTTTTTAGATAAGGCAGAAACCCAGCAGCGTCCCCACCAGTCCAAACAGCACGTCTGCTGCATCCGGTGTACGGGACGGCATGAAAAACTGAACTCCTTCGATAAGAAACGGATGAATGAAGATCAAAGCTAAATAAGGATATTTAAACCGTTTGAAGGTTGGGTATGACAGCGCCATCACCATACCCAATATGAAATGCTGTAAGGTTGCTTCATCAATCATGGTTTCATCTTCCAAACAGTGGCCTTGGCGTTGGATATATGAATAATACAGGCAAAAGCCTGCTGGCAAGCTTAAAGTTGGCTTTTTCAAAAAAGTTAAAATTTGGCTGAAATTCGTCTTGACACTTTATTTTTATTAATGTTAGTAATCTCGATTTAACTGCTAAACAACGGCGTCACATCCTTGCTCTGGAATCAACCAGGGCTTTATTAGCCATAAGGAGGTTTTATGCGACGATACGAAACCATTGTCATTATGGACCCCGACCTATCCGATGAGCAGCGCCAGCCGGTCGTCCAAAGGGTTCAGGATGTAATCAACCAGGAAAACGGGTATCTGGCGCTGACAGATGAATGGGGTACCCGAAAACTTGCCTACGAAATCAAAAAGAAGCCACGGGGTTATTACACCCGCTTTGACTTCTGCGGGACTGCAGCGATCGTAGACGAAATCGAGCGGTTTTTTCGCATCGATGACCGCGTGTTAAAATACATGACCGTATTGCTTGACAAGTCCGCTGATATTGAACAAGTCAAAGAAGAAATTGCCAACTACCAGAAAACAGTTGAGGCGCCACCGGAAGTAAGCCCGCCCACCGACACTCAGGTCCCCTCAGAAACAGCTGAAACGGACGAAACAAAGGCACCTGAAGAACCGCCTGAACCGGCTGAAGGCCCGACACACACACCCGACAAACCAGAGGAAGCGGATCCAGCGCAGAAGCTTGAACCCCAGGTGGATGAAGGTGAAGCCGCAGCAAGCGAAACCAAAGAGGAGATCAAATAAGATGGTTGCCAATAACAGCAGAACCGGGCGAAGGCCGAAGAGAAAAAAACGCATCTATCACCGGCGCAAAGTATGCCGTTTTTGTGCCGATAAAAGTCTGGTCATCAATTACAAGGATCCCAAATCGCTCAAGCATTTTATCACCGAGCGTGGCAAAATTATTCCAAGGCGCATATCAGGTTGTTGTGCCAAACACCAGCGGTCATTGACGCATGCCATCAAGCGCGCCCGAACAATTGCGCTGCTGCCCTATGTTGGATCCATTGACTTGCATTGATCCGATCAATTTGGATTGGGGTAAGATATGCCTTAAACTTCTGGGGTGAACCAGAGACATGTTAAAGGATATCGCAAATGGTGTCTTGATCACCTGCCTGATATTGGCTGCTTCATTAATAATTCCGATTTTCGGAATTTTCTGCAGCCTGCTACTCCCGTTGCCGATACTCTACTATCGCATTAAGCTGGGCAGAACCATCGGTGCCCTGATCCCCATCATTGCACTGGTGATGATGGTGATCGTAATGAACACGTTCCCGTTTGACATCGCGTTCGTAGCGGTGTTGCTCATCATCGGGTTTAGCCTGGGGGAGCTGTTTGGATCTCAAATCTCAATCGAAAAAACCATGCTCATAACGGCCGGCCTGGTTTTTTTCGGCGGCGCTTTTTGTTTTATCTTATTTAGCGCTGCAAGCGGTCATGACCTGTACGATGAATTTGCCCGGTCGGTGACTTATAACCGGGAATTCCTGTTGGCGTTGTACCGAAACATGGGCTTGCCTGCGGAAAACATTCCGGACTTTACGCAGTTCCTCGATGAGATTCAAAAAATAGTCATCAGAATTCTGCCGGCTTTGGTGATCACATCAACGTTTTTTATTATATGGATTAACCTGTTGCTGGGCAGAACGCTGCTGAAAAGCAGACAGATGCCGTATCCGGAGTACGGCATGTTGGATGTTTGGCGGGCTCCTGACTTTTTGGTGTGGGGGGTCATTGGCTGTGGATTGTTAATTCTGATCCCCGATGACATGACCAAGATAATCGGCCTCAACGGCTTGATCGCTTTGATGATGATCTATTTTTTCCAGGGCATTGCTATCGTTTCGTTCTTTTTTGAAAAAAAGAAAGTTCCGCGCTTTGCCAAGATCATATTATATGCATTGCTCGTTTTGCAGGAGGTATTGCTGGTCGTCATTGCGATCGGTTTTATCGATGTGTGGGCCAACTTCCGAAAATTGGAAAAAATAAAATTGTGATGCAACGAAACCATCTGTTGCCGATCGGTAACATTTTCTCTTTAAAAAGATTTACCTGCACGCATGACATGGAGGTTAAAACATGAAGGTCATACTAAAAGAAACCATTGATTCTCTGGGTATCATTGGCAGTGAGGTTCGCGTGGCAGACGGTTACGCCCGCAACTATCTTTTGCCCCAGAACAAAGCGGTGCCGGCAACACCTCAAAATCGCAAGATGCTGGAGCGTGACCGCACCAAATTCGAACTGCAAATCGCCAAGGAACGTAAAATCGCCGAAGAAATGGCTCAGCGATTGGAAAGCGTGTCGGTTACGATTGCCGCCAAGGTTAGCGAGGAAGACCGACTTTACGGATCCATTTCAGTGCGCGATATCATCGACGCGCTGGCCAAGCAGGACGTCGTGATTGAAAAGCGCATGGTTCTTCTGAAAGAACCCATCAAATCAGTCGGGTCCTATAAGGTTCCCATCCGGGTATACAAAGAGGTTGAGCCCGAAATAAGCGTTGAAATTGTTCCGGAATAATTTGACATTTACAATTGGTGCAAGAGTGTGTATTGAAAGGCAGCAAACAGGCCTTTGGGCCTAAGCACGGCCTCGAATCGGGCCGTGCCCGCTGCAACCGTTACGACGGATTATATTAAAATTTCGCAGGTTAGAACTTATGGCGGATCGACAATCGCAAAGCCAAAAGGATCCATCGCTTTATCACCTGCCCCCCCAAAGCATCGAGGCGGAAGAATCCCTGCTCAGCGCCATCCTGGTCGATAATAATACCCTGCTGGATGTAGTTGAAATTCTTTCAGCTGCTGATTTCTATCGAAGCGCCCATCAAAAAATATTTGCAGCTATCATGGATTTATTCGATCGGGGTGAACCCGTTGACCTGGTGACCCTGGTCAACAATCTGAAGGAAAAGGGCCATCTGGACGCGGTCGGGGGAGCCAGCTACCTGGCGCGTTTGGTCGACGCAGTCCCCGTAGCCGTCAATGCCCAACATTACGCAAAAATCGTGGCTGACAAAGCCTCCCTTAGACGCCTGATTGAGAAGGCCAACGCCATCACCAAACGGTGCTTTGAAGACCGCGGTGATGTCGACGATATTATTGATTTTGCAGAGACGTCGGTATTTGAAATTTCGGAAAGAAAGACCCGTCAGGGATTTTATCCGCTCAGTCGGCTGATCCTTGACAATATCGAAAAACTGGAGGAAAAACAGGGAAACAAAAGCCTGGTGACGGGTGTACCGATGGGCTTTGGACAACTGGATAATCTGACTTCAGGGTTGCAAAATTCCGATCTCATCATTTTAGCTGCTCGCCCGAGCATGGGCAAAACGGCGTTGGCTCTGAATATCGCCAGAAATGCAGCTGTTGATGCAAACATCCCGGTAGCCTTCTTTTCTCTGGAAATGTCTAAAGAACAATTGTCATTGAGAATGTTATGCTCAGAGGCCCGCCTGGATTCGGCCCGCATGCGGGGTGGATTTTTTACCATGGAAGACTGGCGTCGTCTGACCGATGCAGCCGGCATTTTGTCAGAAAGCCCTATCTATATTGATGATTCCCCCAGCCTGTCGGCAATGGATATACGGGCAAAAGCGCGCCGGCTTAAACTGGACAAAAATATCGGGCTGGTCGTTATTGACTACCTGCAGCTCATGCAGGCCCGTGGCGGGATGGAACGCAGGGACCTTGAAATATCAGAAATGTCACGATCGCTGAAAGCGTTGGCCAAAGAGCTGGAAATTCCGGTCCTGGCGCTGTCTCAGTTAAATCGGATGCTTGAACAGCGCACCGATAAGCGCCCGAAACTATCTGATTTGCGGGAATCGGGCGCGCTTGAACAAGATGCCGATGTGGTTGCCTTCATATACAGAGATGAAGTCTATAATCAGGACGAAAACAATCCCCTCAAAGGCACGGCGGAAATTATTTTGGCCAAACAACGCAATGGACCCACCGGAAAAGTCTTTCTTACTTTCCTGGACGCATACACCCGCTTTGAAATTATGGCATCCGAGGACATGGTCGACAATCTCTAGGTGCCGTGTTTCAGGTGTCAGAGATCAGAGGACCGACGTCAGAGGTCAAAGTTCAGATAAATATTGGCCTCGATTTGCTCTCTCGCTTTATTCTGATATCTGTTCTCTGTCATCTGATTTCTGACTTCTGTGCTCTGTCCTCTGTATTTAGCAATCGCCGCAGACTTGCAACAGGTATTGAACTGCCTTATGATTTGGCTTGGACATTAGGATGAAAAAACTGTATGGAAATACCGTTGGTCTGAAAGCCAACCAGATTCGACGACTTGAAAATTTTTACCATCGCCGCATTCAACCCCAATTTTTAATTAGTGCCGAGCTGACTCGCGACCTGAACCGTCTATCCCATGAAATTCGGCGGCAGGTCGGCCTGTTGATCAACCGCCAGGGCAAGGTGGTTTATGTTGTTGTCGGCGACCATAAAAAAATCGTTATTCCGCCAATCAGTGAATATCGGGCGGCTCCCGGCCGATTGAATGGGTTGCGTTGCATCCATACCCATTTAGCCAGTGAAGCGCTTACCGACGATGATCTTACCGATCTGGCGCTGTTAAGGCTTGATATGATGGCGACGATTGCCGATGGTCAGGCCGATTCACACCCGCGCATCCATGTCGCCCACATTTTGCCCAAAAACGCGGACAACGCTCCTTACCGCATCCTGGACCCGCTGTCACCTTCGCAACTCAATATAGACTGCCTGGCGATGATCCTGGCACTGGAAAATGAACTTGCACGCCTGAGCAAAGGCTACAGAGCCGATTCAGGCACGGAACGCGCATTGCTGGCCAGCGTGTCGGCAACATCAAAACGCAAAGCGCTTGAATCCCTGGCAGAGTTGAAGGCCCTGGCGACATCCAACCGTATCGAGATCGTTGGCACTCTTGTTCAGCAGCGCAAATCAAAAAGTACCCAACAGCTCATCGGCCCGGGGAAATTACAAGAACTGGCTATTCTGGCATTGCAGGAAGCAGCCACCGTCATCATATTTGATCAGGAATTGAGCCCATCACAAATCCGCGCCATTACGGATCAAATCGAGCTAAAAGTCATCGATCGGACGCAACTGATCTTAGATATTTTTTCACAACGGGCCAAGACGCGTGAAGGCAAATTACAGGTTGAGCTGGCACAATTAAAATATTTACTGCCCCGCTTAATTCTTAAAAATACCGCTATGTCCCGCCTAACGGGAGGCATCGGCGGCCGCGGGCCGGGAGAAACGAAGCTGGAAATCAATCGCAGACGCGCACGCGACCGAATCGCACGTCTGGAGCAAGAATTGCTGGCCGTAAGAAAACACCGCAAACAACAACGGGCGCAACGCCAAAAAAAAGGCCTGCCCATTATCTCCATAATCGGTTATACCAATGCAGGCAAGTCCACTTTGCTCAACACACTGACCAAAAGCCATGTCTTGGCGGAAAGCCGCCTGTTTGCCACTCTGGATCCTTCAAGCCGGCGGCTCCGATTTCCCAAAGATAGCGAGGTCATCATCACCGATACGGTTGGCTTTATTAAGGATTTGCCGGAAGACCTTTTGGTCGCTTTTCGTGCAACACTGGAGGAGCTTGAAAGCGCCGACCTCCTGCTGCACGTCATTGATATCAGCAACCCGCAGTATTTGTCCCAGATCAAGTCGGTCGAACGAATTCTTGGCGATCTTAAGCTGCTGCATACCCAAACGATGCGGGTGCTCAACAAAATAGACCGGGTCGATCCCGATATAATACCAAATTTGACGCGCAAACTTGACGGCATGGCGATTTCAGCCCTGCAAAAATCGACACTGATGCCGCTCATCAATAGAATGGAAGCTGTCCTGTTTGATAAATTATCAACAAAGGCAAATGCTCATGGATCTTGAACACGCAAAAAGAGTGGGTATCGAAGCGGCCTATAGCGGAGCGAAGATTTTGCGGGATCAATTCGGTCATATATCCCGAATCGGTCAAAAAGGTGCTTTCGACCTGGTCACTGAAGCAGACACTGAATCTGAAAAAAAGATTATTCAAATTATCCGAAATGCATTTCCCGATCATGCTATCCTGGCAGAGGAAAGCGGTGTCAACCATGGGGATGCGGAATGCCAGTGGATCATCGATCCCCTGGACGGCACCACCAATTACGCCCATCAACTGCCGATTTTTTCAATTGCCATTGCATTGGCCGTTCAGCATGAGATCGTCCTTGGATTGGTTCTCAACCCAATGGATGGTGAGCTTTTCTCGGCCATTGCCGGAAAAGGCGCTGCGCTAAACGGCAACCCCATTCGGGTCACATCAACTGCTACGGTTCATCAGAGCCTTCTGGTTACCGGATTCCCTTATGATTTTAGCAAAATTATGAAACCGGTCATGCAACGATTCAGTCTTTGCCAAAACGCATCGCAAGGCGTGCGTCGACTGGGTTCGGCCGCACTCGACATATGCTATGTGGCCTGCGGCCGGTTTGATGCGTTCTGGGAACAGAATCTAAAACCCTGGGATAAGGCTGCCGCAGCCGTAATCGCCACCGAAGCCGGCGCGGTGATTACCGATTTTGCGAACCGGCCTTTCGCACTGGACCAAAAAGAAATTCTGGTTTCCAACGGCGCCATCCACCAGGAAATGCTCTCCCTGCTGGAGATAAATGATTAGTAGGCGGTTTTAGAATTTGCCAGATTCCAGTTTCTGATGAAAAAACTCAACCTGTTTTTGAATCACACTGCTTTCTTTTAACCCCTGCTCAATACAGTGGATGGAATGGAGGGCCGTCGCATGGTACCGGTTAAAGGCTTTTCCAATACTTTGCAATGGTGCGTCCGTGTAACGGCGAGACAGATATATGGCCATCTGTCGAGGTCTGACAAGATTTTGTTTGCGTGAGCGCGAAACCATCTCTTTAAGAGAACAATTATAATACTTACACACCATTTTTTTGATGGCCTCAATGGTGATTTTTTTGCGCTGGTGAACCATGTTTTTGACGACGCTTTCTGTAAGGCTCATATCAATCGGAGAGCCCAGCAGAGACGATTTCGCAGCGACACCATTTAAACCGCTTTCAAGCTGCCGGATGTCCTCGGTCAGTTCGCCGGCCAGGTATTCGATAATCGAGTCCGGGATCTGATAGCCTTTGCTCAGCGCTTTTTTTCTTAAAATGCGGACCCGCGTCCTGAAATTGGGTGGTTCAATTTTGGATATCAGGCTGCCGGATAGTCGCGATCTCAATTCATCGTTTAATTTGGGGATGTCACCTGGCAGATAACAGCTGGAGAAAATAATACGCTTACCGGCCTCAAACAATGAATCAAGGGTTAGCGCCAACTCCTCCTGGGTCCTTTGTTTACCGCTAAGGTAATGGATATCTTCCAGGAGCAAAACATCACATCGATTTCGATACTTTCCCTTAAATTTGTTGATGGAATCCTGACGAAAGGCCTGAACCATTTCATTACTGAAATCCTCTGCCGTTATATAATAAACGCGTTCGTCAGGATATTCGGATAAGACATGATGCCCGATCGCCTGAGAAAGATGGCTTTTTCCCATGCCGGTATTGGAAAGCAGCAAAAGCGCATTTTGCTGATACTCTCTGCGGGACGCCAGTGAAAGTGCGGCCGAGTAAGCAAAATCATTATTCGCACCCACAACGAATTCATCAAACGTGAAATCCCTTCTTAAAAATCGGCCGCTGTGGGGGCGAATAGAGGCGTTTAGAAGCCGTAATTGTGGATTCAGCCGATTTCCATTTTGGGGATTTTCCGGGTCTTTGGCCCCTACCTCAAAGGAAAGATGACACTGATTGCCGGTTGCGCTGTTCAATTCCGCAGCAAGCAGTTTCCCGTAAAGATCGTTGACCCGCTTTTTAAAAAAGAAATTCGGACACGTGACGATCCAGCTGTCAAAATCGCTTTTTCGCATTTCCAGCGGTTCGATCCACATCTGAAAACTGTGGGTCGGAATCCGCTGTTTGATGACAGATTTAACTTTTTCCCAGACGGCTTCCATCGGCACTTGCATAACCCTGTTCAATACAAACTCAGTAATGACACTAATTTAGAAGAATTTTTTAGAAAATGATGTCGAAGCTAAACGGCTTGGAAGGATTAATTTTGATTTTTTAAAATCAAAAAACAGCCGCTTATTTATGGTATGAGATAGATTCAGTCAAGCCGGATAAAAGCTGTTTTAGGATGCCCTGTGAGACGGTTTTGAACAATTTATATCTACTTGTTTTCATTTGACTAAATATAGTGATAGCGACAAGCCTTGTTAAATCCGAGCTTTTGCA
>WOR8_10004383_pt1 | contig 13720 bp, 10 predicted proteins | sample DeeMarSeWOR38_10_FD_19890 | JGI IMG/M metagenome (IMG submission 19890) | reverse complement strand
AGCCTATCACTGGAATCCCGATGTCCTATGAGCTTTTTCAAAATTATCCTAACCCCTTCAACCCCACAACCACAATTGAATTTTCGATTCCGTATACTGAATTTGTGACCTTGAAAATTTACACTATTTTGGGTGAAGAGATGGCTACGCTGGTATCGGAAAATCTACCGGCGGGTAGTTACAAATACGAGTGGGATGTGCAGGGATTAGCAAGTGGGGTGTATTTTTACAGATTAGAGGGGGGAAGTTTTGTACAAACAGAAAAGATGCTGCTGATGAAGTAGGTTTTTAGGTGTTATAAGAATAACCTCCCGAAGGTTTGAAACCTTCGGGAGGTTAATTCTAAAGCTCACAGTAAATATCCTCATCGACCAGATTTTTACAAGGATAACGCCAATCCAGTTCAGGATCAGCAAATAACTTTCGGGATTCTTTGGGTCCCCAATTTCCTGCCGGATATCCATAGACTTTGATTTCAGGATTATTTTTCCAGGCTTCCAATATAGGTGTGACAAATGTCCAGCATGCTTCCACTGCATCGCTGCGGGCATAGAGTGTTGCATCACCTAACATACAATCTAACAGCAGCCTTTCATATGCAGAAGATACTTGAACATTTCTAAGATCAGAGTAATGAAAATCCATGTTAACATTTTGAATCTTAAATCCAGCACCGGGTACTTTCATGCCAAATTTAAGCAGGATACCTTCATCCGGTTGAATACGAATGACCAACTGGTTACAGCGAATGTCTGACTCTTTTGAATCCTTGAATAGATAATGCGGTGTTCTTTTGAAGTGAACAACCACTTCTGTTACTCTTGTTGGAAGCCTTTTACCGGTTCGGATAAAGAACGGGACTCCTCCCCATCTCCAATTATCAACAAATACTTTCAGGGCAACAAATGTTTCAGTACGGGATTCTAGATCAACTTTCTCCTCATCGCGGTAACCAATTATTTTCTCGCCACCTACTTTAGATTCAATATATTGCCCGCGTATGACATAATCTTCAATTCTCTCCGGAGGAATGGGACGTAATGAATGAAAAACTTTAACGGTTTCATTTCGCACGTAATCTGCATTAAATATTGCCGGTGGCTCCATGGCAATAGTTCCCAACACCTGCAGTAAATGATTTTGAACCATATCCCGCAAAGCACCAGCGTGATCGTAATAACCGCCCCGATCCTCAATCCCGACGTTTTCTGCAGCGGTTATCTCAACGTGATCCACATAATTGCGATTCCATAATGGCTCGAAAATTCCATTTGAAAACCGAAGCGCAATAATATTCTGTACCGTTTCTTTTCCCAGGTAATGATCAATCCGGTAAATCTGGTTTTCCTTGAAAATTTTCTGAAGGTGTTTATTAAGTGCCCTGGCAGACTCCAAATCCCTGCCGAATGGTTTTTCCACAATGATCCGCTTCCAGCCGTTACCATTCGTATTTTGCTTGCTCAGACCACAAGCACCTAAATTGCCTGCAATATCTTTATAAGCATTGGGGGGAACGGATAAGTAATAAATGTAGTTCTCGCCGATCTGCAAATCCTCATCTATTTTGGTGAGGCGTGCTTTTAACCTTTCAAAATCTTTCTGATCCGAATTGGGGATTGGTTGATAAAACAAGTTTGCAATGAATTTGTTTAACAAATCTTTGTCATTAACCTTAGATTCACCATAAGTATCCACGCCTTCCGACATTCGATTCCGGAACTCATCATCGGAAAACTCGGACCGGCCGGTTCCCAAAACAGCAAATTTTTCCGGAAGCAGTTTTTGCCGATACAATTCAAATAAAGCAGGAATCAGCTTGCGCTTTGTTAAATCCCCCGATGCACCAAAGATGACGATGATGCATTTGTTAGGTTGTTGCATTAATATATATCCTCAGTTTAATTCTTAAATTGATCAAGGGAGTCATTAATTCATAGTCACTCATAGTCATTCAATAGTCATTCGGTTGGCATTCAATGGTCATTCGGTTGTCACTCCGTGGCTTTTTTGCCGATGGAATGAATATAGTTATTTAACTTGACCCCAATGTTTTTGATATCCTTGAGAAAAACTTTAAATTCCTGGTCAGTTATTAATTGACGATTAAACGCTTTGGTGATCCAGGTTTTTGTTTCAGAAAGTGATCCTCGACTATAATAACAAAATTTCTGATTTTCTTTGAAGAAGAATCTTCCAAAACCCTCACTTAAATTAGCGGCTACTGAGTCGGCAGATCTTATCAACTGTTTTCCCACAGTAACCTTTGAAAAGTGGTCCCACGCATTACAACTTTCCAAATCCTCTCCCCAAAATCCATCGATAATTGATATACTTCCAATTCCTCAATATCCATCTCAGACTCCTTCCACTAGTTCAAAATAACACAACCGAATGACTACCGCATGACGATTGAATGACCATGAATGACAACAGGGTGACAACTGAATGACACGACGATAATCGAATTCTACATATTTTCAACTATCTTCTCCAGTCCCGCAATTACATCCTTTCCTAAATGAAACCGTATCACTTTTCTGCCCGCGTCAATAAGTGCCTGCCGGTCTCCCAAAGCCTGAGCCAATTTCAAAACGCCAAAACTAATTGAGGATTGATCATTTCCAGCGGCATCGGGAATTGGTATATCGTTTTCCGAATCAGCGGTGAATTGAATAAACAATCCTTTTCCGCCATCTCCTTTATGTAACTGCCCGGTGGAATGCAAAAACCGAGGACCAAATCCGACCGTGGTTGCTGCTTTGTATTTTTGCTGGATTTTGATACGAATCTGTTGGAGTTTTTCCAAAACTTCCGGTGCTGGCTGGAGGTATGCCTGAACTGCCACATAGCCCCGGTTTTTGTAAGCAAGAATTCCCTGAAACAGAAAATCTGTTAGAGCTTCGGTAATGCTGCTAACAGAAACATCACCATATACACTGACATTATTATCCTGAAAGGCAGGCTTGAGCTGCGGAAGCTTGCCCGCCTTCTTATAGGAATCTACCATTTTGCGGGCTAACACTTTAGCAGATTCCACATTTGGCTGATCGAAGGGATTAATTTGAAGAATTGATCCCGCAATTGCGGTGGCAATTTCCCATCTGAAAAACTCACCGCCAATGTTATACGGATCTTTCAGATTCAATTGGACAAGCGGATGTCCAGCATCTAAAAGTGTCTTAGTCTCCTTATCAAATGAGTTATCATTTTGTAATTTTAGATAAACAAAAAGTCTGTCTGGACCATAAGATGCCGGGGGGAGCAGTTTCTCTCCATCGACCGGGAGAATACCCTTTCCATCTTTCCCGGTACTTTCGGCAATCAATTGCTCAACCCACGCGCCAAAAGAAGACAATTGCGGCGGAGTAACTACTGTTAACTTATCCAGACCCGCATTTGCCAGCGCACCCATTATTGAACCAAGCCATGCACCGGGATTTTTTGCAATCTCAGGCTCGTGACAAAGACGAGCCATGTCACTGCCCCGCTGGAGCAACAGAGTGAGATTCATTCCGATTAAAGCTGCCGGCACCAATCCAAAAAATGACAACGCCGAATAGCGGCCGCCGATATTGGGATCGTTTACAAAAATCTTTCTAAAATTCAATTCTTTGGCTATGGGTTCCAATCCGCTGCCGCGATCTGTAATAGCAATAAAATGCCTACCAGTATTTTCACCGCCGACACTCTTTTGAACATGATTGTAAAAGAATTTCATGAAAGACATTGTCTCCACCGTTCCGCCGGATTTGGTCGAGACGATATAAAGCGTTCTTTGGGGATCGAGATTGTCAGCGAAATTGGCAACTGCGCCGGGATCGGTGCTATCCAAAACAGCCAGATCAAGATATCCCTTCTTAACGCCAAAAGTTTTCCGAAAAACCTCCGGGGCTAAACTGGAGCCACCCATTCCCAACAAAAGTGCATGTGTATATCCCTCATTTCGCACTTCATCTACAAACTCGCACATTTCAGGAATCGCATCATCCATTACCTCCGGGCTGTCTAACCAACCCAGACGATTAGTGATCTCCGTTGGTTGATCCGTCCAAACGGTGTAGTCAAATTTCCAGATGCGGGGAATAATTCGTTTCTGTTCAGTTTCTTTCAGGATAACATTAGCGGTACTTTGAAATTCCCCTAGCGATGCGAAATATGGTTTTTCTTCAGGCATATAATCTCCTCCAAAAGACCTAAAATTTAATCTCTTTGAATCACGGTTTTGTCGGGATAATTAATTCTGTACGGACATAAAAAGGTTATTTAATGATTCTGCTAAGGTGGGATGGGCGAAAATCCCATCACGGATTATTGTAAATGGAATTTGACCCATCATCGCCATCTGCAAAATTGCCATTAACTCACCACCCTCAATTCCCAAAATGGCGCATCCTAAAATTTGCGCAGTATCTGAATCGACAATCACTTTCATTATCCCCCGGGTTTCTTCCATTTCAATGGCTCTGGCGATATAAGACATGGGCATTTTGGCAATTTTTATTTTATATCCTTTTTTTCGCGCCTCCGCTTCCGAAAGTCCAACCCTGCCCAACTGAGGATCGATGAAGACCGTGTATGGAATTAGTCTATCATCGGTAGTCATATTGCCGTTTTCAAGCATGTTTGATTTTATTATCCGGTAATCATCATAGGAGATGTGTGTGAAGGCCGGACCGCCTTTCACGTCCCCCATTGCATAGATGCCAGAAACAGAAGTTTCCAGTTTGTGATTCACCTTAACAAATCCACGTTCATCAGTTTTGATTCCTGTTGCACCCAAATTTAATTGATCTGTATTGGGTCTGCGTCCCACGGCGACCAAAATATGAGAACCGTGAATTTCCTTTTCCCCATTTTGAGTTTTCGATTTCAGTGAAACTCCATTTTTATTCTCAACCGATACGGCTTCACTATTTAATAACACATTGATGCCGTCCCCTTCAAGGATTTTTAGGACTTCAGTGGTGATGTCCTCATCTTCACGCGCCAGTAGTTGGTTGCCGCGCTGAATAATAGTAACTTCACTTCCGAAGCGCCGGAACATCTGTCCGAATTCCAGTCCGATATACCCGCCACCGAGCACCAAAAGATGTTCAGGCACTTCATCCAATTCCATTATGGAAGTTGAGTTTAAATAAGGCACTGATTCCAATCCTGGTAAAGGAGGGATTACCGTTCGGGTTCCGGTATTGATAAAAATTTTATCGGCGGTTAATTCTTTGCCGCCACCACCATTTAGTTTTATAGATAACGTTTTCACATCAGTAAATTGCGCTTCACCAAAAATCAAATCGACGCCATCGGTATCTTCAATTCTTTTCTGACCGCTATTCCTGAAACTATTTACAATATCACGTTTGCGCTGACGTACTTTTTTAAAATCGACGGTGACATTTCCGGTGTTGACGCCATAATCCACAGCGCGTTTGCTTAGGTAGGCGATTCTGGCGCTGGCAACCATGGTTTTCGTAGGAGTACATCCCTCATTAATGCACGTGCCACCCACATGCTCTTTTTCAATGAGAGCTGTTTTTATTCCAGCACGCGCCAATGCGGTTGACAGGGGTCCGCCTGACTGCCCGGCGCCGATGATGATGGCATCATAGTGTTCCGGTTCAGTTGACATCGATTTACCCTCCTAAGTTAGGGTCAAGTTTGCTGAAGTAGGACTTAATTTAATAAAGCTAACGATTAAGAAACAAATTAGTGCCGGGATTTTTTATTAACCCACCCCTGAGTCCCCTCCCGGGAGGGAATTTATGGGGTTGGGTACTCACCTGCCCAAAAAGCGCTGCAGGAAGGTGTTTTGTTGTCCTCAGGGGAATTTCGGGAAGGGTAATTAATAGCAATTGAAATAAGACTTTCCAACAACGAACATTACTCGCAAAAGGAGTCTGCCGAGGAACTCAGCGACTACTAATGCTCCTCATAAATACTCTCATCCTGGCTGATCTTTCCTTTGAAAGTTCGGTGGGTGTATATGAAATAGCCAATTGCCAGAATGATTGCAATTATCCACCATTTAATTGCCACACTAAATCCATAAGCGGTATTGGCAGAATTATGAATGCTAATATCCTCATTCACCCCATTCGCAGAAGGCAGCAAGGTCGGATACAACCCGATGGCGGTGGAAACCAGCATAGTAACAATAAAAACCGTTGAAGCTAAGAACGGTTTAAATTCATCCTTCCGGCGAATGAAGAGAGGAATGCTCAACAGCGCAACAAAGCCGATAAGCGGGATAATGAACAGAAATTTGTTCGATAAATAGTTATCAAATATGGATGCCCGGATGAAAGCGATTGAAATAATCGAGACAACGACAAACGCCACCAGTGCCACCCAGGCAAATTTGATGAATTGTCGGATTCGCTCATGAATAGGGTCGCTGCTTTTGAGAATGATCCAGTTGCCGCCGTGAATTGCCAAAGTTAGCACGCCGATAAATCCCATAATCACCGTGAACCAATCTAAAACGCCTGGGTCCTCCCCGGGAAGGAAGTCTGTCCATAAGGGCGTGAAGAAATAGGTTGGTTCGAACTGGCTGACGCCGTTCACCACGCCGCCTAAGTTGACGCCCCGTACCACATTTCCTAATGCCGCACCGAAAAACAAAGCCAATAACAAACTGGCGATTCCGAAAACTACATCGAAAAAACCTTTCCACATTTCGTTGTTGAGATGGTTACGCAGCTCCAGGCTGATCCCACGCAAAATGAATAACCACAGCACCAATATCAGCGCCAGGTAAAATCCGCTGAAGGATACCGCGTACAGTAAAGGAAAAGCAAAAAACAGCACGCCACCTCCGGCTATCAGCCAGACTTCATTGCCATCCCAAAATGGACCGATACTTCGCAATACTAATTTTTTTTCTTTATCGCCTTTCGCGACAAATAAATGGATGATGCCCGCCCCAAAATCAAAACCATCCATAACGATGTAAATTGTTAACATGCAGGATAAAATGATGAACCATAATGTTTCCATGTGTTTTACTCCAACAATTTTATTCCAATAAAGATTTTAGTCAAATCATTCCCCCTTTATTAAAGGGGGTAAGGGGGATTTAGAAAATCATCCAAGCATGTCCATATTTGATAGAAAAAAATTAAAAATCCCCCTGAATCCCCCTTTTCCAAAGGGGGATAAAACATTATTTCTCAAAATCCGGCCCATGATAAATCTCTCTACCTACTAACAACAAAAAGAGCACACCCAATAAAAAATAAAGCCCGATAAATCCAATCAGGGTAAAAAGACTATTCCCATCCGACACATAAGGTGAAACCCCTTCTGTGGTTCGCATCAGGTTATAAACCAGCCAGGGCTGTCTGCCCAATTCGGCATTGTACCAGCCGGCGGTGTTGGCAATATAAGGAAACGGGACCATCAGCAATAATACCCAAAGCAGCCACTTGGTTTGAAATAGTTTCTTTCGATATAGAAAGGATATAGAAACCAGCATCACTAAAATAAAAATCGTTCCGAGCCCTGCCATGATGTGATAAGAGAAATACAAAAGCGGCATATTGGTAGGCCAGCTTTCTTCAGGGAATTCACTCAAACCCTTCACCTCAGCGTTGAAAGAAGCGTAAGTCAGAAAGCTCAGAAATTTAGGGACATAAAGCGGATTATCCAGATGTCTCGTTTTCATGTTGGGTTGACCAATCAAGGCAATCGGGGCACCTTTTTCGGTTTCAAACAAGCCCTCCATTGCCGCAAAAGACACCGGCTGATATTTAGCCATGTTTTTGGCCTGTTGATCACCGCTAGGAAAGGCAGCGAGAGTGCTGCCAAAAATTCCGGCAATGACTCCCATTCTCACAAAAATCTTTCCGTATTCAACATGCATATTGCGCAGCAAATAAAATGCGCCGGTTCCGGCCAGGACAAATGCGGTGGTTATTACCGATCCAGCCATGGTGTGAAAATACTGCCAGATTCCCCAATGATTTAGCAAAAGCGCCCAGTAGCTGGTCAAAGCGAATTTTCCATTTTCAAGGAACTCAAACCCGACCGGGTGCTGCATCCAGGCATTGGTCATCACAATGAGATACCCGCTCAACCAGGAACCTAAAAATACACAGAAAGCCGCAGCCCAGTGTAATTTGGGTCCTAATCGCTTTTCACCAAATAGGAACAAACCCAAAAATGTAGATTCAAGAAAAAAGGAAAACATTCCCTCCATAGCCAGAGTTTGTCCGATAACATTTCCGGTCAATTCGGAAAATTTCGCCCAGTTGGTTCCGAATTGAAATTCCATGGGAATACCGGTCACCACCCCCATAACAAAATTAATTGCAAAGATTTTTGCCCAGAATTTCGCCGCTTTATGATACCGCTCATCATTTCTCCGCAATCCCAGAGTTTTCAAAATCACAATCACTAATGCAAGCCCCATGGTCAACTGGGGAAACAAGTAATGAAAAGTCACCGTAAAGGCAAATTGTAAACGACTGTAAATAAAGGCATCTTCCATCGGATTCTTCCTATGATTAATTATGTGACTAAAAACCGGTTGAAATATAAAGATTTGCCCTTTTGACTTAAATACTTAAATTAATTTCAGGCTCGTTGTATCACTTAATTTTGATGGCAATTTATAAAGTTAGGTCAAGGAGAGATTACATGAAATTCATGTATTCAATTTTACGCCCATTTTTGTTTCTGTTCAGCATACTCATCATTAATAACACCGCCTGCACTCAAAACTCAAATTATCTGAAAGAGAAATATACCAAGCATGAATACCGAATCGAGATGCGAGACGGAGTAACGTTGTTTACCTCAGTACTTATCCCGAAGGATGATTCGCAAAAATACCCTATCTTGATGACCCGGACTCCATATACCGTGGATGCCTACGGGGAAGATAATTATCCAATGAGGCGGTTTCACGAATGGAAACACCTGGCGGAAGACAAATTTATTTTCGTGCTGCAGGACGTGCGGGGCAGGTTCATGTCCGAAGGAGAATTTGTAAACATGCGGCCCTACATCACCGATAAGAAAAATTCCACCGATATTGATGAAACCACCGATACCTATGATACGATCGAATGGCTGATCAAGAATATCCCTAACAATAATGGCAATGTAGGAATCTTTGGAATATCGTACCCCGGCTTCTATTCTGCCATGGGGGCAATTGACGCTCATCCCGCTCTCAAGGCAGTTTCCCCGCAAGCGCCTATTGCGGATTGGTTTGTTGGCGACGACGTTCATCATAATGGCGCTATGGCACTGGCACCGCTTTTCAGATTCTGGCCGGCAGTGGGAGCCCCTCGACCGGAGCTTACCACTCAATGGCCGGCAGGATTTGAATTTCCTACACCGGATGGTTATCAATTTTTTCTGAATATGGGTCCCCTGCCCAATGCCAATAAAAAATACTTTAATGGCCAAATTGCATTCTGGAATGAAATAATGAAACACGGCACTTATGATGAATTCTGGCAGTCGCGCAGTAGCCCTCCCCACTTCAAAAACATCAAGCCGGCGGTGATGACCGTGGGTGGGTGGTTTGATGCCGAGAATTGTTTCGGCGCTTTGCAGACGTATCATGCCATTGAAAAAAATAATCCCGACGCGTATAACATTTTGGTTGAGGGACCCTGGTTCCACGGCGGATGGGTTCGGTCGGATGGATCGTATCTGGGCAACATCCAATTCGGCAGCAAAACCGGAGAATATTATAAAGAGAATATCGAACTCCCTTTCTTCAAATACTTTTTGAAAAACGAGGGTGAATTGGATTTACCGGAAGCTTATACATTTGTCACCGGTTCCAATGAATGGAGAAAACATGATTTTTGGCCTCCCCAAAATACTGAAACTAAACGACTCTATTTTCTCGAGAATGGATTGGTTGATTTTGAAGAGCCCACTGTTTCAATTGCATATGATGAATACATAAGCGATCCAAATAAACCTGTTCCGTTTACGGCTCAAATTGTTACCGGAATGCCCCGTGAATATATGGTGGAAGATCAACGATTTGTTTCAAGCCGGACTGATGTATTGGTTTATGAAAGTCAAATACTTGATGAAGATATAACCATTGTCGGACCGATCACTGCAGAATTGTATGTCTCAACTTCAGGAACCGATTCGGATTGGATTGTCAAATTGATTGATGTGTATCCCGATGATGCGCCGGATAACATTCCAAATCCTTGTGAGGTGAGGATGGGCGGCTTCCAGATGCTGCTGCGCGGAGATATTATGCGCGGCAAGTTCCGAAACAGCATGGAAAAGCCGGAGCCGATGGTATCAAACCAGGTGACCAAAATTGAGTTCACCCTGAATGATGTCTACCATACCTTTTTAAAGGGACACAAAATTATGGTGCAGGTGCAGAGCAGTTGGTTTCCGTTATTTGACCGCAATCCGCAGAAATTTGTGGATATTTATAACGCAACTGAAGCGGATTTTCAGAAGGCGACCCAGAGGATTTATCGTTCTGGAGAATTTACTTCAAATTTGAAGGTGAATTTGATTGAATGACTTGACGATTCACGGAATTCTACCTCGACGAACTTTGCGTTTGCGCCAACAGCAAATAATCACCCAGTATATGGGCGCTTTCTTTAAGCAGCAGGTCTTTCTTGATGGGATTTTCCGGTTCCGCTGCATCCTCATCCGATTCGGTTTCTTTCTCTTCTTTCTTCCGCTCTTCCCGCCGTTTGGATTCCATTAGTGATATTTTCTGGTGATTTTTCGATTCTTCATATTTGGATATGTTATCCAACAAGCTGGCGTATTCAGGGCTTTTATCCATCCTGATATTGTGCTGTGCTTCGAGTTCCGGGATAACATTGGAATAAGGGCGGTAAACATCATATTGCGTAGATCTGATCTTATCCCACAACAGCGCATTTTTGCTGGTGCTTTCACCAATATCCATGGAACTGTATCGCGATGGGAAAGAAATATCCGGCATTACGCCGGTATGCTGGGTACTGCCTCCGTTAATCCGGTAGAACTTGGCAACGGTCAGTTTTAATTGCCCTAATTTATCAAAGGAGCCGGGTACGTACCGGTTCAAATCAATGGCGTTTTGTACGGTTCCCTTTCCGAACGACTGGCTGCCAATGATAATTCCCCGGTTGTAATCCTGGATTGCGGCCGCAAAAATCTCCGAAGCCGAAGCGCTCAGCCGGTCTATGATAACTGCCAGGGGTCCATCGTAAATCTTTGTGGGGTTGGTATCCCTTTCAATATTCAAATTTCCCCGGGAATCCCGTACCTGCACAACCGGGCCTTTATCGATAAAGAGGCCCGTCAGCTCGACCGCTTCATTAAGGAAGCCACCTCCGTTATGGCGCAGGTCAATGATGATGCCGACAACTTTCATTGCCTTCAATTCTTCAACGAGGTTCTTCACATCCCTGGTGGTGCTCTTGAAATTCCTGTCTCCCTTGTTCCGGGCTTCATAATCAGAATAGAACTCCGGAATATCGATAATACCGAAGGTCAACTTCCTTCCCTGGTGAATTATCTGAACTGTGTCACTTTTTGCGGACTGGTCTTCGAGGTTAATTTTGTCGCGAATAAGCGCTATCGTATCTGTTGGCGCGCCCGCTGTTTCTCCGGCCCGCAAGAGCTGCAATCGGACTTTCGTTCCCTTTTTGCCGCGAATTAATTGTACCACGTCATCAATCCGCCAGCCCACGACATCGACCATTTCCCCGTCATCTCCCTGCGCGACGCCTAAAATTCTATCGTTAGGGAATAATTTGCGGCTTTTATCCGCCGGCCCTCCGGGGACAATTTCGACCACTTTGGTATATTCATTTTCCGTTGAAAGTCTGGCGCCAATTCCCTCCAAAGACTGGCTCATCTGTATCTTGAAATTATCATAATTTTTGGGGGAGAAATAGTTGGTATGCGGATCAAAGGATTCCGAAAGGCAATTCATTACCAATTGAAATACATCCTCGCTCTGGTATTGTTCGAGATTTCGTTTGACTCTTTTATAACGCTTTCGCAGCGTTTTTACGATCTCGTCCCATCCCTTTCCTGCGAGCTTTAAATTCAGTGCTTCATATTTGATGCGCTTACGCCAAACCTCGTCCAATTCCTCTGTGGTCTTAGCCCATGGCGCATCCTCCCTATCCAACTCAATATATTCATCAACCGTAAAATCAAACTCATGCCCTAGCAATTCAAAAACGTGCATAAGCCTTTCGGCGACTCGTTTCTCGTAAGCGTTAAAAATTTCAAAAGCCGCATCTACCCGACCGGAACGGAAGTAGTCGTCAAATCTGTACCGATATTTTTCAAACGATTCAATATCGGACTCAAGAAAATAAATGTGGTTGTAATCAAGGCGGTCGATATAGCGATCAAAGGCTTGCGAAGATAAGGAGTCATCTATCGCAATCCTTTTGTAGTGGTTTTGTGAAAGAAGCTGAACAATTATCCGGGTTGCCTGCTGGTGTTGTGGCTCCGGGAATAAAGGGTCAAATGAAATTTGGGTTGTGTCAACCTGGTCGGCGTTGACGTAAAAGGTGAAAAGAGAAATTAGAAATATGACAAGAATTTTTTTCATAAATAATCGCCTCGCTTTTGATCTATAAATAACACTCACGCCCGTTCATTTGTTTCAAATTACCCCATACAATAATTCAAATTCTAAATACTTAAACATCTGAATGCAAGAATTTGTTTGGGGAAAAAATCGGTTTTCTATGTCTTACGTTTTTAAAGTTGGTTTTAATGACGACATAAAAGGAAAAGGTAAAAGGCAAAAGCGGCTATTCGTTCAGGCTCCAATCATAATCATTATACTCGATTTTCCAGTTGCCCGGATTTTTCTCGAGGGCTGAAGCAATTTGAGCCGGCAGAAAACGGGCGATAGAACGCAACACTTCCGTATCATTCGCGCCAAAATCGCTTCCATACCAATCCAGTATTTTGGAAAGATGCGCTATCCCTTTATCAACCTCAAAATAGTTTTTACTTTTGTCGCAAAAGAATACTTTCCCCTGCTCTTTCAACTGATCATCCAATTTGTATCCCTCGTACGCTTCCGAACGCAGTGGCGGACATGAAACGGCGGCACAAACCAGCGCAAAGTGTATTCCGGGATTATTAAAATTCTTTCGAATAATCTCATGCTCAATGTGGTTCAATGACATCTTCGACCCGTTTATTTCAACAAATTTTTTATCCCAAACGGTTGTATTCAAAACGTTGCCGATAACGGATCCACCAAAACTGAGATCCTTTATGCTTTTTACCGGATAATTGTCACAAATAATCTTCAAGGTGAAAGCATTATAGGCATTAATCCAAAATGCCAATTTTTCCTTTTCGTCCTCAATGCCATCGGGACTGGTTTGAGATAATTGGCTGAGATATTTATCCAACCGGTCATCTTTTCTCAGCTCATTGTAATTGACTTTCCCATCATGTACATATTGTGTCAAGAGTTCCGTAAACAATCCATGAGAATCTTTTCCATCTTCGCTCCCGGCATAAAGCCCGGAGACAAATAGCACGGATAAAAAAATTAAAGCCAGTCTCATCAAAATCTCCTGTTCATTTTATAATGCTCTTTAAATTTTCCACCAGTCTTTTGCCCGAACCAATAACGCTCGGGTGTACTCTACATGAGACCACATGAGCGGAGTCGCAAATTGTATGTAGCCGCCTTCTGCTTTTTGTATATCTTCGAACATACATCTCTTTCCGGTTTCCTCATAAGAAC
>WOR8_10009024_pt1 | contig 13726 bp, 7 predicted proteins | sample DeeMarSeWOR38_10_FD_19890 | JGI IMG/M metagenome (IMG submission 19890) | reverse complement strand
CGGCTGAACCCGTTTTTGTGATTATGGCAGCATCTGACCAACCATCTCCTGACCGGATGCTCTCGTACATAAAATGGCCTGGCGAGCTGAATCCATTTATGTTCTCAACCTCGTTCGCATACCAGACCATGTGTGGTTGGTTTTCACTGTCCAGACCTAATTCAACAAGACCGAGGCAGCCCGGAGTGCTGATACTTTCAACCGAGCTTTCATCAAATTGGTAATTCGGGATTCCATCCTCGTCACACCAGGCCACATGTATCCGATCGTCACCATCCAACACCACATCTGGAGTTAGTCCAACCCCGATCGGTGATGCTGCGCTCGACCAGGCACCATTTTCAAAACGCTGGACGAATATATCCCCGGGTTTTTCCATTCCGCCTTTGGAATAGGCGATCGCAAACGCACCATCAGAACCTCCCGCCAGGTGAGATTGCAGTTCACTGCCATCTGAAATCGCAGTGGAAGAAACACAACCGGCGGCATCTAGTGATGGAAGATCGCCTGCTGACCAGGTGTTATATAACAGGTGCCCACCGGCACTCCATGTGGTCATCAGTTGTCCTTCCGAATCGATAGTTATACCGGGCTTGGTATAAAATTCGCTGCTCAAATCCGGGGCGCAGGTCAGGTCCGCAGCTCCGGAAAGCAAGACGGGGGTAATACAGCTTGTCTTCTCGCATCTACTGTAGAGGATCTGACTGGTTTCTGAATCCGGGTCACCTTCCTCCCAGACGAGATGGGCTTGCCCATCACTATCCATGGTCAGCTGTGGATTGATTGATCTTGTGGTTGAGCTGGTAGATATATTTATGGATTCGGACCAGACCGTCTCCCCTTCATGACTTTCTTCCATGAATGCATAGAAGACATCACTTGCCTGATCCCCTTCTTGCGACCAAACAACTCCTACGAGACCATTTGGGTTAGTAGAAACATCCGGTGCAGAGAGATCTTTCAATTGTGAGTCTACAGGCAAGCTCATCGATGGAGTCCAATGTACACCCACTGTTTCTAAAGCAAGTTGGGTTGCTGTAGCTGCCGGGTTCGCAGTCAAAAAACTTTCCGCGTTTCGGACAAAACCCACTACAACCAAAAGGACCAATGTGGAAACACCAATTACAACCCCTTGTTGTAAGCGTCCCGGCTTCAAAGCCTCCTCGTCTAAATCAGATCTTTTTTGTGCCAGATTATGATAGGCTAACCCAACTAACCCACCTGCAGGTATGTTAATCAACAGTGAAACGAAAACTAAGCGCAGGATCACTCGCAGGGAGGCCATCCCGGGAGAGAAGAGGTCTGCTCGCCACAAGAATAAGCCCAACAAAATGCCTCCCAGGGTGTAACCAACAACAACCGCCAGCAGAACTCCCCATATCCGTTTGAAATTGACTGTGAGAAGTGAGAGCGTTAACCCGATAATAAGCCCATAGATCAAACCAAGCAGACCAAAGAGCATTACATACGCCTGAGGCTGGATTTTCGGGCCATTGTTATACAATCCAATCAGACTAATGAGCAGCAAGATCGGGATGAGCAGGATGCCCTGGCCCATAAAGCGGCGCCGATCACCCCCGGTATCGATGCGATTCAATGCCCAGCCATTGAACACACCTGCGACAGCTCCACCTAAACCAACTGTTAAAAATGCCAGCACGATGGCGAACAACAGACGAACCAGGATTTGTTCTTGAGGAATGAATCCTACGATCCAGCCCACTATCCCGCTTATGGCGATCAGATAGGTAAATATATTACCCAGAATACTCCCCAACCAAAAACCTATCACACCTGTTATAGCACTTCTTGTTTTCGTGATTTGCTTGTCCATATCAATTCTCAATTACCTGTTATTGAATTTACTGATTTTGATTTGAAATGAATTCTCGCTTGACCCCGGAGAAGATTGTGATCAATTTGGTTAACGGCGAGCTCGGTGTGAAATCACCATAACCTATCATGGTAAATAAGAACTGGGCGGGTTCTGGAGTCGAAGAGTATATCCAAGAAAAGAACCTCGGACAACAATCTGGGCCTGAATTTTTTGAGCTGATTCATACTGAATCCTATAAAAATTTGATAAGTATGCCATTATCTCGGGTTAGAGAATGCAGCAATTTGATTTCATTTGTATATCGGATTTCTTCAATATCTCTCATTTTCGGTTACGGAAATTAGTGAAAAATAATTCAGAACCTGATCATGTTTTTTTTAATTGCCAATTTGTGAGCTGCATACCGGATCTACTATAAGAATTCAAGTAAATTTAGGTAGCGCTGCATTCCACCAAAACTATTACCGAACGCGATTGAGCTAAATAAGTGTTTTTATTCTCAGACAGCATCTCCACCGGCTCTGTGAAGTCTTCCGGTGAAGGGTTTGCAGTGTCTATCATCCTGGCCCAAGACCGATTTTCCTGCAATTGGGGTAGTTCGAATTCTAATGGTTCCCAGTAGGCATTAAGCAAGACATAAAGGTGTTCTTGCACTTCGGAGTGAGTCAGCTCAAAGGCCAAGCTGTGAGAGTTTTCGCCAAAGTCAGGTTGCCCCAGGTGTACCCCGTGCCAGTGGATATCGGTACCGCCGCGTTCAAACCAGTAGCGCTGGTCGCGGTACAGTTCGCTATTTTGGCGAAAGTTGAGCAGGCCGCGCACAAAGTCCAGCAAATCGGTATGCGTCTCAGCCTGGTTCCAATCGAACCAACTGATCTCATTATCCTGGCAGTACGCATTGTTGTTACCCTGCTGGGTATGACGAACTTCATCGCCCATCAAGAACATTGGCTGACCTTGGGAGGTGAGCAGAATCGTAAAGAGATTACGGATCTGGCGCTGGCGCAGGGCTTCGATTTGTGGATCGTCGGTGGGACCCTCGATCCCGCAGTTCCAGCTATCATTCTGATCATTCCCATCACGATTGTCCTCGCCGTTGGCCTGGTTGTGTTTGTAATCGTATGAAACCAGATCATTGAGGGTGAAGCCGTCATGGGCGGTGATGAAGTTGATACTGCGCATCGGGTCCCGGTCGAGCTGGGAGAAGACATTATAGCTACCGCTGATTACATCGGCCAGGTCGTTCACCGTGCCTGTATCGCTCTTGACAAAGCGGCGGACAGTGTCACGGAAGCGACCATTCCAGACTCCCCATCGGTCACCGATAAAGGAGCCGACCTGGTACAGGCCAGCTGCATCCCAGGCTTCAGCAATAATCCTGGTCCCAGCCAATACCGGGTCGGAGTCGATGTCCCACAAGATGGGTGGGTCCTTCAAAGGCTGGTTATCCTGACCTCGAGAAAGTACCGAGGCAAGATCGAAGCGGAAGCCATCGACATGCATGTGCTGTACCCAGTAGCTCAGGCTGTCCAAGATCAAACGCCTGACGATGGTATGGTTACCATTCAGGGTATTACCTACCCCGCTATCGTTGAAGTATTCTGCCCGGTCATCTGGATTGAGGATGTAATAGATGCGGTTATCAATCCCGCGCAATGAAATTGTTGGGCCATCCTGGTTGTCCTCAGCGGTGTGGTTAAAGACCACGTCCAGGATTACCTGGATGCCAGCTTGGTGTAAGGCTTTTACCAGGTCACGAAACTCGTCTACCGGCCCGAGTGGATCCTGCCGCCAGCTATAAGCCCGGTGAGGGGCGAAAAAAGCGACTGGCTCGTAACCCCAGTAATTGGGCAGCCCATGAGGGGCTGACTGTCGGTCGAACTGGAAAACTGGAAGCAGCTCAACGGTTTTTACCCCCAGTTTTTGGAGATAGGGGATCTTTTCGATCAGACCAGCATAAGTTCCTCGTTTATCCTCTGGCAGCCCGGAACTGGGATGCTTGGTGAAGCCACGTACGTGCATTTCATATATTGCGGTGTCATTGATTTTCCTTCGCAGTGGTTGGTCACCTTCCCAGTTGTAGTCAGCAGGATCAACCACCACACTCTTCATCGCCGTCACTAAGTTTTCAACACCGAAGCGAGCCGCTTGAGCTCGGTCATATTGATCATCGATGACAGCTTTAGCATAGGGGTCGAGTAGCAACTTGGCCGGATCAAAGCGTAAACCTTGTTCTGGCTGGTATGGGCCATGGAGTCGATACCCATAAAGTTGCCCGGCCTTTAAGCCAGGGATGAAAATATGCCAATAGCTCCCAGTCCGGTGGATCTCAGGGTTAAGTTCTATGATTGCAGAGGGTTGGTCCTGCTCCGGGTGGTCAAAGAGCAGGATCTCAACCCCACTTGCGTGATAAGAAAAGAGTGAAAAGTTTACCCCGCCGGATTGGGGAGACGCACCTAAAGGGTCGGGTCTGCCCGGCAGGGTGCTGTTCAGGATTGTCATGTCTATTCTCCTTGTTTCTTTGATTTACTTCTCCCCTGTTTTTCTTTATCACCTTTATCCGTTCTGCCTCTGCGTTTCTCCCGACGAGAGGCAACCGCCGCTACAGCCAACTCGAAGTCGGTAACGGAACCGTAAATCTGTAGGAGCCGAGCCACCAGGCCGGTCCAGCCGGTTTGATGGTTGGCGCCCAGGCCAGCTCCATTGTCACCATGGAAGTATTCGTAGAATAAAATGTAGTCACTCCAATCGGGGTCGGTCTGGAATTTATTCAGCCCGCCATAAACTGGGCGATGCCCTTGCGGGTCACGCAGGAAAATACTGGCAAGTCGCCGGGAGAGCTCCTGACTGACTTGCCACAGGGTCATCTGCTGACCCGAGCCCGAAGGGCACTCGACGGTAAACTCATCTCCATAATAGGCGTATAAATTGACCAACCCTTGGATGAGGATGAAGTTCATAGGAAACCATACCGGTCCACGCCAGTTGGAGTTGCCGCCAAACATGCGATTGTTCGACTCTGCCGGCATGTAATCAACCCGATATTCGGACCCACTCACGTGAACCACGTAGGGCTGCTCCCGATGAAACCGTGAGATGGAACGGATGCCATAAGGACTGAGAAATTCATCCTCGTCCAACATCCGGGACAGGACCCGCCGCAGTTTGGATTCATCCAGCATTGCCAGCAGCCGCCGGTTGTTTGTACCAGGTTGGTTGAGCGAAGGAATGGTGTTCACCAGGTCTGGCCATTGCTGTTGGAGCCAGCTTACTCGTTCCATAAACTTCGGCAGCCGGGTAACCTCATCCGGCAGGAGTACGGTGCAGGCTGCCAGCGGTAGCAGCCCCACCAGGGAGCGTACTTTCAGGCGCGCAGCGCGACCATCGGGCAGGCTCAGCACATCGTAGAAAAAGCCATCATCTTCGTCCCATAGAGAACCCGATTGGTCACCGGGCTGATCCATCGCATCGTGGATCCATAAAAAAGATTCTAAGAGTCTGCTTGCCATGCTTTGGTAGGCTGGATCATTCAGGGCTAACTCCAGTGCAATTTGCAGCATCGAAAGGGCATAGAAAGCCATCCAGGCTGTGCCATCTGACTGTTCCAGGTGACCGCCAGTGGGCAGGGGTGCGCTGCGGTCGAATACACCAATATTATCCAATCCCAAGAAGCCGCCCCCAAAGATGTCGGTGTTGTTCGGATCTTTGCGGTTGACCCACCAGTTGAAGTTCAACATCAGTTTATTGAATGCCTCTTCCAAAAATCCGAGATCGCCTTCACCACGGATCTCCTTTTCAATGGCGTAGATGCGCATTACAGCCCAGGCATGAACAGGTGGGTTGACATCGCTAAAGTTCCACTCGTAAGCCGGGATCTGGCCATTTGGGTGAAGATACCGCTCATCCAGCATCAGCTCCAGTTGGGCTTTTGCAAATTCCAGGTCAACGATAGCGAGTGAAACGGTGTGGAAGGCCAGGTCCCAGGCGGCATACCAGGGATATTCCCACTTGTCGGGCATAGAGATGATGTCCTTATTGACCATGTGATACCAGTCTTTGTTGCGCAGCGATGAGCGCTGTAGTTCAGCCCTGCCTGATATGCCATGCTCTTTAAGCCAGCTCATAACATTGTAGTCGTAGAACTGCTTGCTCCAAAGCATCCCGGCTAAAGCCTGACGCATTACACTGGCTGCATCTTCCGAGAGATTGCGAGGGGTGATGCTGGCATAAAAAGCATCCGCCTCTTGGTGGCGTTTCCGGATAAGTTCATCAAAGTGCCTGCCAAACGGGTCCCCAGCCGGATAGGTCTTCGACAGCGCCTCGGGTGCGACATCGGTCAGCCGCAGCCGGAGCAGGCTTGTAGCGCCAGGCTTGATATTCAGCGAGTATTGCACAGCCACTTTCGTACCGGTCTGCGCAGGATTGACCGCCTCTGATTGACCGTTGACAACATACTTATGGATGCCATCCTTAACGTACGGTGTCGAGTTCGGCTGGCTGAACAGTCGCTCGCTATTCGTCTCGTTCTCGGTGAACAACAATGTCCCCTCGCCAGAAGCGTAAAGGTAGCGACGGCCTAACCCATCGGCTTCAGCCTGTACCACCTCTACCCCAGGAATTCCCTCCATCCTGTGCAACTGAGGGCGGGATTTTTCTTCCTGACTTGCCCAGATATTTCGAAACCAAAGCGTGGGCAGAACCTGCACTTTGGCCGGTTCAGGACCACGGTTGAACACACTGATAAGTACCAGGATGTCCTCAGGCGTTTCTTTGGCATACTCGACAAATACATCGAAATAACGATCGTCGTCAAAGATCTCTGTATCAAGCAGCTCATATTCGAAGTCTTCGGGGCTGCGCTCCTGGTTGGTCTGCACCAGATCATTATAGGGATAGGCAGCCTGTGGATACTTGTACAAGTATTTCATGTAGGAATGCGTGGGCGTGCTGTCCAGATAGAAGTAGTACTCTTTGACATCCTCCCCGTGGTTGCCTTCGCTGTTAGTGAGGCCAAACAACCGTTCTTTAAGAATGGGGTCGCGACCGTTCCAAAGCGCCAGGGCAAAGCAGAGCTGCTGCTGGTCGTCGGAAATTCCAGCAAGCCCATCCTCACCCCTACGGTAGGCTCGCGAGCGAGCCTGGTCATGGGAAAAGTAATCCCAGGCGTCACCCGACTGGCTGTAATCCTCACGTACGGAACCCCATTGCCGTTCACTCAAATACGGCCCCCATTTGTGCCAGGGGACCTGAGCTTCATTAAGTTCTTGTAAGCGTTCCTTTTCAGGATTCATGGAATGTTCCTCCTTGCAGATTATCCTCAAACCAACATTTTGTTATTCACGATCTCCTTTTTGATCTTCGTGTTGGCGTTGATTATGTAGTGTTAGCGCTATATCAGAGATTTCCAGGCTCCCGTCAGCTGGTCTGGTCTCAGACATTTGGCTTTCGATCAGATGTCAGTTTGGGCGACGACCTAGCCACTGTTTACGGCATCTACCAGCAACAGATAATCCTGCTCAGTCTGGTCGGCATAGGCCACGGCAAACTTGCCGATGGCTTGATCGAAGACATCACCTTTTCCAAGATAGCCAGTGATCGCTACAGGGTCACCCGTGCGGCCGTGGGCGCGTGCCAGGCATAGGCTGCAGACTGCCAGATAGGCACCCAAGCCGCGTTCATCTAAGGTCGATACGTCCACAGAGCCTTTCATGTCCTTCAACTGCCGCCAGTAGAACTGTCTGGTAGTTGTCGGGCTCTGGTGCCAGCCCAGGAAGATGTCGCTGGCGGCCTTCATCATCCGCTGTCCGGTGACCACTCGCTGCGCGTAGCTGCTGTAATCCCGTTTCGGCAGATAGGCTTCCAGCACCGAGGGACCGACTTCCTTCTGCTTCAAGATGATGGCGTCTTGAGGTGCACTGCCCTCCAGCAGCAGGATACTGCAGCGCGTACCAACGCTGCCTACACCGCCGACCCTCAAGGCACCATCCGCGATGCGGAATCTTGAAAGCAGCACACGCCGCTCGCGGGGCAGGCTGTTGAGATACTCGAACCAGGCTTTTTCGATATCCTGTTCCTTGACCTGCGATTTCTGTTCCTCTGTCAGCAGATCGGAGAGCCGGACGAGCAGTGGCGGGTTGTTGATAAATTGTCGCTTTCCATCTACCAATTGGGTGAGCTTTTCCAGGGTGCGTGCCTGGGTCTTTTTGCGCGCTTTCTTTAAGACTTTTCCGGTGCGCTTACCAGCTTCTTTGGAGTAATTTTCAATCTGTGCCAATATTTTATCGGTTTCAACATGGAAGTACCAGACATCCAGGATTGGCAACTTTGAAAAGCGGTTCATGGCTTTACGATAAACCCGGGTGACCAGCTGGGCCAGCTTGAGGTTGTCTTTTTCCTTAAAACCGTTCTGGCGTCCAGCGACCACTGCACTGGCTGCCAAGCGTTTGATATCCCACTCCCATGGGCCTATGAAAACTTCATCAAAATCATTGAGGTCAAAGACAAGGTTGCGTTCAGGGGTGGCGAATACGCCAAAATTCGATAAATGCGCGTCTCCACATGTGGCTGCATCCAGGCCTGTAACGGGTGTGTTCGCCAGGTCAGAGGCCATCACGACAGCAGAACCGCGCAAGAAGACGAACGGAGAGGCAACCAGGCGCCCATATTTAATCGGTAATAAATGGTCTAAACGTCCTTCATCCTGTGCCTGTAAAAGTTGCAGGGGATTGGGACGGTCGGACGCAGGTGTCCATTCCCCGTGACTGCTGCGTGGCACCTGTTTGCGCAGGCTTTTACCCTGGGCGCTGCGCTCCTCAACGGATAACCGCTGTTGATCGATCGGTTGCTCAGGCATTTTCACTACTTGAAGATTGCACTTTGTCACGTAATTCTTCTATATCCTGAAAATCTGCTTACGCGGAATAGTCGTTTATTACCGCAGGCATCAGACTGTTCGCGTCCTCCATGATATCAGCTGCTATAGCCGCTTCACTGGTAAGGCAGGCAAAGCTTTGACGGTCGTTGTGTCTATATTAAGATAGATGCTTTTCCCGTCACAATAGTCGACCGAAGATATCAGTATGGCCACATCCTTCTTGCCCCACAGGTGACCTTCGCGCATCAGCAGGTGGGTAATCTCGCCGCTGTCCTTGTCCAGCACCAATTCATCCAGCTTACCGACTTTACTGTCCTTAGCCTCGATCCACATGCCGGAGTACAAAGCCAGCTCGCCAAGGGGGATATTCCTTTCCTTTACACTGGCATAGGCGGTGTCATTGATCACGTATGGGAAGGTATAAGCAGCGCCTGATTGATAAGCCATGCCCGGGGCAGATTCCTGTATGAAATTGGAGACGATAAACACCGGCATTTTCGCCAGCTCCTCTTTTGTGCAGCTCAGGGTAACCTGATATTGGGCTGTACTGCTGAACTTACTTACTGGCACCAGGCGGGTGGGATTGTCAGATAGGCTCTTATCCTCAATCACAATATGCGTTACCTGGTGGTTAACCGGATTGACGATAACGTTGGTCGATTTTCCGCAATCACCGTCGGTGCACTCGATCTTTGCATGGATGGGTATGTTTGTCATGATTCTTTTCCTTTCCTAAAGTGAAAAAATACTCCATAAATCATATGATGATGGTTGGGCTTTTGCAGATTTAGCATGCAGTGCCTGATACACCTATGCTTAAAATATGAACAGCAAGGTTTGTGTTGTGTTCTTCTAACCAAGTTGCTCTCTGGCATTGGCAACCAGGCGTACCGATTTTACTTCTTTTTCTTCTTTGGCTTGCCGCCTTTGCCTTTCTTGGCTTTCTGTGCCTTCTTTGAGCGCTTACTTCGCTTAGCATTGTTTTTCTTCTTCTTATCTTTCTTCTTCTTTACTTTCTTGGATTTTTGCTCCTTGCTGGCTTCCTCTACCGTCTGTTGGGCTTCGTCAGGCGTGCTTTCTGCTGTTATGGTCGCTGACTTTTCTATACCTTGAAGCGTGTCCGTCGGAAAGATAGCCATGCCCATCTTCTGGTATTTATTAAGCCAGTACCTGACCTGGGTGGTCCGCAGCCCTGAAAATTCACTTGCAACTGCTTCAGAAGCGCCATCATTAATTGCCAGCAATACTTGAGCTCGCTGGTTCCAGGGTGGGTCTTATACTTTGCTGATCCTGACTTTTCAGTGCTTGTCAGCTAATTCGCCGAAACATCTTGTTCTTGTTTTTTCTTCGGTTCATCCGCGCTCATCAGTTCGGATAATCCACGCGTTGAGTCATAAGCATCCAGGAAAACCTCCTTCACTATCATGGTCATCGGTACCGCCAGAAGAGCACCGATCGGTCCCAGAACCCAGCCCCAGAAGAACAGCGAAATCACCACCACAAAAGTGGACAAATTCAAACCTGTTCCCATCATCTTTGGCTGCAAAAAACCCACTCCACCATTAATGAGGATATAACCTATCAGGACGATCAACGCTTTGCCTATTCCAAATTGCAACAATGCCAACAAAAACGGAGGAACAAGGGCGATCCAGAAGCCAACATTGGGGATATAACCCGTCAGGAAGGCCAGTACACCCCACAGCACAGCAAAATCCACCCCCAGGATCCACAAAAAGATCACATTGACCAAGGCGACCAGGAAATTGATCCAGGTGGTGATGTTAACATATTGGCGCAGGTCTCGAGCAAGCCCGCGAAAGCGGGCTAAGGCGGGGTTGTTGGCGAAATATCCTACCCTGATCTTTTGGGTGAATCCAGGTGCACCGAGCAGCATGAAAATGAGTACCATCAACATGACTGCCAGACTGGAGAGAACTCCGAACATGCCTCCGAAAATGGAGGCGACGAAAGAGATGATCTTGCCGGGCTCGCCGAGCCCAAGGGACGGCAAGATCTGGTTGCTATCCATGCCGGCTCTTTCAAGGACGATCCCTAAGGAATTTATCTGTCCTTGAAGATTTTCCTGGTATTGGGGTAAGGTTTCGATCAGATTAGCTATTGAAATAACCATCAAGGCAATCATGGCGATAAGACCCAGAATAACCGCGGTGATCGTGATCAAGATTGCTAACCAATCTGGCAGACCTTTGCGCATCATCCATCTGGCCAGCGGTGCCACACTGATGCCGATAATCCCAGCCAGTAGCATGGGACCTAAAAATGAAGCACTCAGCTTCATGCCATAAATGATGATGAAGATAGCCGCCCCACCAAGCAAAAGTATTAAAGGTGAACTTTTCTGTGTCGTCGAATTCATCATGAGAACCTCCAAATAGAAATTAATTAATAGCTCGTGACTGTTAGATCTGATTAGTATTCAAATCAGATCTAACAGGATATCTGGGAAGGATAAGCTGATTTTATTGATCTTGATTTAATTTTTCAGAAATCTCACTCCTATCAGAATTGGTTTCCATCTCAACTTGTTCCTTCTGGTATGGGAATATCACCCCAGATTCCTTAAATGTCTGAACAATAGCCCGGTTTACAAGCTGGCGCAGTTTGTAATAATCTTCATTGTCTTTCATCCACCACCCTACCCTGAAGATCATTTCATCCCTGGTGAAAGACTCTAACCTGGAATCGATACCCTGCTCCTTTTCCACGCCATCTATTGAACCAGCCGCATTTTTCAGCAACTGTTCAACCTGCTCGACATCATTATCAAATGCCACGCCGATATCCGTTATATCATAATATGAAGGGTCAGGATAACTATAGTTGATAATCTGGTCCTGGCGTGCCTTCGAATTTGGGACAATCACCATACGATTATCTAAGGTCAGGACTTTCGTGGACAGCATCCCGATATCCACAACATCACCCCAAAAATCGATAGTGCCAAGACCAACCCGGTCTCCGACGCGGTAAGGCCTGTCGATCAATATCATTGCTCCAGCGATGATATCTGCCAGTACGTCTCGACCGGCAAAGGAAATAGCCAGGCCGATGATCCCAAGCATGACAGCAAAACCGGTGATATCGATTCCGAAGTGATTAAGCAAGAGAGAAATCGCAATGATGATCACAAACGAGCGAAATCCCCAAACCACCAGAGTAATCAGTGACTCGGCTTCTTTCTGCTGACCCATTTGTTTCGCCCGGTTTTGAGCCGTTTGAGCAATCAGATTACTGAAACGGAACATGACGAGGATTGCCAACAGCAAGATAACCAGGAAATAGATATCTCCCAGGAAGGTCTTGAGATCAGCATTGATGAAATCCAAGCGGTTGGTGGCAAATCTCAGGAACAGCACCACAACCAGCCAGCGCAGCTCATTGCCTGAGACCTGCAGCAGGCGCTCATCTAGGTCGGTTTTTGTCCGGCTGACCAGACGAGGCAAGAGCCAATGGATTGTCCAGCTGCCGATCAGATATGCTGTCAGAACGATAACCAGAGAGAGTCCCAGGTTGAACCAATCCTCAACACTTAACCCCAGCAGCGTTTTTCCTGCGAGACCTGTATTCTGGACGATCTCATCTACCGCCTGATCGAGAGCATCTGGCGTTACGGTTGGTTCGGGCGTACGCGTTGGAGCAACCTGGGCTAATGTAGCTAACCCCAGCACATCCGATCCGCTTTCTGCAGGGGCAGTTGCAGTTGGCGGAGATAAAGAAGGTCTGATTGTCGTAGTGGGTGCTACCAACGAGACTGTTGCGGTTGGTAATGCTGAATCCGATCTGGCACATCCTGCACCGAGCGCCAGAAGCATAGCTAGCATAAGGAAGGTGATAGAACTACGCAAGTTGTGCATACCCATTGAGCGTTGAAATCCAAGTGATAGGCTTCTTAACCATTGCTATCTCATTTTCTCCTTAGTCAGCAAGCGTGAATGGTGATCGCTGCAAGTACCTACGCCAGTGTCGACTCGGGCAGTTCAGTGGGTTCTTCGCCATAAACTTTTTCGGCATCCTCATCCGCAGGTAATTTATCTTTATGCAGGTAATAAAAATACACCATCACAAACGTCACAATCGGCGTCAGATAAGCAAAGAAAGTAAATGGCGCCCACTGTAGAGTGGCTAATCCCAAAGTTCCTGCAAAGATTGCCCCGTGGACGTTCCAGGGGATGATATGTGAGAAAATGGTTCCCGAATCAGCAATTGAAGTTGACAAAAGAATTGGCTTGAGGCGTTCCTCTATATACTCTTTCCGGAACATACGCCCTGTCAGCACAATACTCGTATAGTCCAGTTGATCACCGGTGAGATGATACGCTGCAGCATACCTGTGTATCCAGCTACTGCACCAAAACTGGATGCTACCAGAACTAACCAGACCGTAGTCAACATACCTGCTACACCACCACCCGCAAACAGTGTGTCCAGTTCCTCGACCCCACTGTTAAGGTGAAAACCATTGGTGAAAGTGTCAATCCCCACTTTGAGGACCGCCTCGAAATAAGGGAGACTGGCATCCCCAGCCAGGGAGACGATCAGATCCTGTTGTGTAAAAGCTGCCAGTACCACTGCAAATATGGCTGACAGCATCAGCGACAGGTAGGCGGAAAAATGGAATGCAGATAGTACAAAGATCAAAATCACCGGCACGAATGCTAGCAGGGAGATGTTAAAATATTGCGATATGGTTTCCTGGACTTGAGCAACATCCACAGCACCTGTATCTGAGCCACCGAAGAATCCGATCACCAGAAAGAGCAGCGCACTGAGCACCCAGGTGGGGATAGCCGTGCGCGTGACGACTTTAGAGTGCTCGTCGATGGTCAGCCCCCCAATGGTGGCAACGGTCAAATTAGCGGTATCTGAAATCTTGGTAATTTTATTGCCAAAAATCGCCCCGGATACAGCTGCTCCCGCGGCGATCACCGGATTGACCCCCATGATGGAAGCCAGACCAACAAAGGCTATACCGACCGCGCCTACGGTGGTCAGGG
>WOR8_10008351_pt1 | contig 13734 bp, 14 predicted proteins | sample DeeMarSeWOR38_10_FD_19890 | JGI IMG/M metagenome (IMG submission 19890) | reverse complement strand
ATCAGAGAAAAAGCTTTCTTTACTCTTATGAGACAATCAGGATTAACACCAGAAACTATCAAAAAGCTTAGAATAAAGAGCCTTGAACCAAGTACAATAATTCCACGCAGAATAAGCACTATACCCGAATTGAAACAAAGAAGAACAAAACAAACGCCTCATTTTATTGGCGAAGAAGCCAACATCTACATCAAGCAGTACTTGGCAACAAGAAAAAACTTGAAACCCGAAAACCTTCTCTTCGCTTCAAAAAACAACCCAAAAAAAGAAATCAGCACAAAGAACGTAAGCCGAGCATTCAGAGAGGCATTAGATGAAATTCAAAATGAAAAGAACCTGCATGAACCAAGAAGTATAAACGCAAAGAAATTTAGAAAAAGAAAGTTCTCTTTGTTTAGCCTCATTGAATTCTACCGAGAAAACACCAAACATTACAAAAGCGAACTAGACAATAATCCTAATGAAGATGTTGAATACTACAGAAAATTATTCAAAGAAAAAGCAATGCCCTTCTTGGAAATTGAATCCTCAATGACCATAACAATAAGCCCAACGAGGAAGCTGTATCAAAATGAAATTCATTGGCGAGACAGAAAAATTGGAGAAATGAAGCAAACGATAACCAGAGATAGCGATTACATAAGCTCTATTCTAACTCTGCTATACAATAACAAAGGCGACCCAGAAACAGGAGAAAATGAAGAAATTGGCGATAGATTCATTGAGCTTTGGAAAGAAGTTAGAAAACTTCAACTTAAGAATTTAGAAGTTGCATGGAAAAGCGAAGGAGAAATTAAGGTTTTACCATTCTTGGATATCGTAGAAGAACTGACAAAGACACTGAAACGCATCAAAAGACCCTACGATGAGCTAGAACGGCAAACCACCATAGGTAAATAAAAACAGGCGCTTGTCAAGAAAGTTTGAGTCAAGATTTCTTTACAAGAACGCTTTTACAGGTGAAACACACTAATATTGTTTGGTGCTGGGGTGAAAATGCTAAGAGCGTATTTCATGATGGCACTTTTATTTTCAACGTTAGCTGTTGCTGTGCTTTTTGGTACAGTTCATGCCCAGCCGTCTGTTCCCATGTCGAAAACAAGACAATAGAAGTTACAATCATCAACAACATAGATGCCTCATACTATAATTTCAGATACAAAGGAACTTATGAGAAAGAATGGAGTTACTATCCATTTGGCCCCAGCTCTCTTGGCTACATGCTTCCTGATGCCTTTGGCGTACCATATCAGGCTTCGAATTCAAGTTATACTGTGGCAGCTTTGCCCTCTTATTGAACCTTATGTACATTTGGTTCCTTTACCAGCTCCAACATACGATTTTTATTTTGTTGGTACAAAAAGTGATTGGAGCGAAACACAAACAATCAGGATTGGTGAGAGTCAAAGCCCCTCACCTGAACCAACTACACCAACTTCCTACAATGAACCTCAACCATCAGAGCAAGAAGTAATCTTAGGTGCAGCTATAACAGTGGCACTGCTCGGTGCTGGCTTAGGCTTGCTAATCTACCTCATAAAAAGAAAATAACTAACTTGAGCTTGTCAAGAAACCTTGACTAACGCTGAAAGTTGCTTAGTCAAGAAACCTTGACTAAAAATCTTTGTTTCGGGCTTGTTTGGTCAAGAAATCTTGACAAAAACGCTTTTACTGCGGAAAAAGCCGAGTATTAGTCAGGGATTTCCTGTGGAAAAGAAGACGCTGCTAACAGCAACTATCATTTCGACGCTTCTATTCTCTGTGGTAGCTGAAACACTATTAATCCAAAATGCGACAAGAGCACTCATCGTTCAGGTAGAAACCTCAGATGAAAACATGGTCATTTATGGGGACACTAATGCAAAAGTCACCATCCAGTCGCCAGAAAACAAAACATACAACGAAAACAACGTCACATTAACATTTACAATCGAAAGTGATGTCCCACCAGCAGAATTTTTCAGCGGTGGCGTTCTTGGGATTTATTTGGCGCATGGCTGTGTTTTCGATTATAATACTTCAAAACTTGTCTATGATGTTGCACACAAGTATTATGTATCTCCAAATAACGTTGCTGTAGCTCTTTCGGGGTCAGGGAATCGTTATGTTGGCAACGCAACCCTAACTGGTTTGTCTCAAGGACCCCACAACATAACGGTGTGGATAAGAGGTGAGCAAAATATGATATCATATGCTGGGATTAGATGGGCTATTCTCTCAACTGTATCGTTCAGTGTCGCACCGCAAATCACGGTTTTGTCTCCAGAAACCAAAACTTTCAACGTATCTGACGTGTCACTTGATTTTACCGTTGAAGAGACTTTTTCTAAGATTGAGTATAGTTTGGACGGGCAAAGCAATGCGTCTATCAATGGAAACGCTACTTTGACTGGATTGCCCAACGGTTACCATAATATCACTGTTTACGCAACTGACGAGTTCGACAACACAGGAGTTTCAAAAACAATAAACTTCACCATAGCGAAAGAGCAAGAGCCTTTTCCAACAATACCTGTTGCCGTTGCTTCTGTAGCCACAGCTGTCGTGGTGGGCATAGGTCTGCTGGTTTACTTCAAGAAACGCAAACACTGAGGTTTTTTATTCAAAGCGCGCGCAATGTCAGAAATGTAACATTTGGTTCTGTTGGTACTGCGGATATGTGTAGCAAACTTCGGAAGAGTATCCACCTAAATGTCCTATGTGTGGTGGAGCGCACGCTTACTTTATTCCTTTACACTTTAAGTGTAGAAAAATATACACTTTATGAAAAACTACACTCAGACTGTACTGATTATATATAAGGGGGTATAAGTTTTCCCGAGCACTAGAATCAGACGAACCATGACCAATCGAAAATGCAAAAATGCACAGTGAAAAACATCTGCGTTGTCTAATCCTTATATAGTTTCTCGTGGATTCAAACGCTGAGTGGATAATGCAATGCCTTCCCAATCAGATATCGTTTTGAAACCAATCGGCGTTGTCAAGACAACAGCCATCGGTGATGAAGTCCGAGAAAAAACCCGAACCTCACAACTTGTCATAAGCAAAGAGTTAACTACCGCGTTAGATGGCGTTGACGGCTTCTCACATTTGTTTGTGCTGTTTTGGCTACATAAAACTTCAGCCGAACAACGTAAACTCTTGAAAGTTCACCCACGACGCAGAAAAGACCTGCCGTTGCTGGGCATTTTCGCCACACGAACAATGACTCGCCCAAACCCTGTTGGATTAACACTGGTTGAGCTTGTAAAGGTTGAAGGTAACGTTTTAACGGTTCGTGGTCTTGACGCTTTTGACGGAACCCCTGTTCTCGACATAAAACCCTTCGACTCTTGGGACACCGCTGAAACCGCAAAAGTGCCCGAATGGTGGACCAAAATGAAAAACGAAAAAACACAAAAACGTTAGACACAACATCGCGTGTAACTGTGTTAAAAACCGTATCTTGCTGCTATTGCTTTCAGGATTCTTTGCCTAAGCTCTTCACCCTTGAACATTTCAATTTTCAGGTTGGCAAGCTCATCGGCTAAAACTGTGTCTTTTAACGCGTTTTTAATCCAGTTTTCAAAATCTCCACGGTAAAGATGAAAATCCAACGCTTCTGCAGCTACGCGTTTAGTTATTTCGTAGAAGTCTTTGAGGCTTTCCGCTGAGAAACCAGTGGGTTGCCCAAAACCCGTGTAAAAGTGAAACGCCGTATCCTTTGGAACTGGCTTAATGGCTTTGAGAATAGCCTTACCTTTTGCCGTTATGCCATATCCTCCATCCAATTTCTTGATGAAGCCTGAGTTAGCAAGGTCTTGCATGCGCTCCACCGTCTGGTTTGGGTTTAAGCCGACCATCTGAGCGAAAGTGTTCATGTTTATACGGCTGGTGACCTCGCTCATAACTTTCAAAACTTTCAGTTGTTCCTCAATCAAGCGAAATTCACCTTGGCTACACTTTTATTATCTCATGGAACCTTAAATGTGTTGATGCGTCACAAACTAGGACACTGCAGAGTCAGCAAAAGTTTTTAGAAAAGAAGTCTTAGCGTTAAGTTGAGGTGAAGAAATTGCAAAGCACTCACATCATTGTGATGGTTACAACCGCCAGCAAGCAGGAAGCAGAAAACATAGCGCAACATCTCCTCAAGGAACGACTTATCGCCTGCGCCAACATAACCGATCCAGTTTCCTCGCTTTTCCACTGGGCTGGAAAACTGGAGAAAGCTGAGGAATACTTGATTTTCATGAAGTCGCGCAAGGACTTGTTCGAGAAGCTGACGGAAACCGTGAAAGCTCTGCATAGTTATGAAGTGCCAGAAATAATTGCTCTTCCAATCATTGAAGGCTCAAAAGCGTATTTGGATTGGCTGGACAGCTGCTTGGCTGAGCAAAAGAAAGGTTAATGTACATTTCTGTTCACAAAAGCCTTAAATAATACATTGCGGTAGGGTTCAGAACCTTAAAAGGTGCTGATAATGGGGTATCGTATTTGGCTCAGAACAACCACAAGCGCTACTAACAGCGCACAAACTAAAATATAAAAAATTCACTTTTAACCAATCACCCCTAGAAATATTCTCCAAACTTCAAAAACGTTATGAAACAGCTTACCTCCTGGAATCCATCGAAGGACCAAAGAAACTGGCACAGTACTCATTCATAGGCTTCGCTCCACGGTTAACCATTGAAATAAAAAACGGAGACACAGAAATCCGTAACGAGAAAACCGGCGAAACCTCCAGAGAAAAAACCAGCGACCCACTGCACACAATCGAAAAACTCGTTAAAGGCAAAGCCGTTCCCAATAGCGAATTCAGATTTGTCGGAGGCGCGGTCGGCTACATCTCTTACGACGCAGTTCGCTACTGGGAAAAACTACCGCAGAAAACCCGCGACGACCTGAACTTTCCAGACGCCCAACTGGGCTTTTTCGACGACGGAATCGTGTTTGACCACAGGCAAAAACGTGCATTCTACTATCACTCAAGCGACAATCGTCTTGCCGAAGTTGAGCACCTGATTAAACAACCCCGCACTTCAGAAGGTTTGGAGTACGGTCGGCCGAAAGTTAACATTACGAAAAAACGCTTTGAGGAAGCCGTGGAAAAAGCCAAAGAATACATAGTCTCCGGTGACATCTTCCAAGTTGTCCTCTCTAAACGCTACGACTTCCGCGTTAAAGGCGACTTAATGGCGTTTTACCGTTCGTTGCGCGAGATAAACCCGTCGCCGTACATGTACTTCTTCAAAGCAGGCAACAGGCAAATCGTCGGGTCCAGCCCAGAAATGCTCGTCAGAGTTGATAACCGCGTGGTCGAGACTTTTCCGATAGCTGGAACAAGACCCTGCGTGGAAAACCCACGCGAAAACAAGCGATTAGCCGAAGAGTTGCTGGCTGACCCTAAGGAACGAGCTGAACACGTAATGTTGGTTGACTTAGCCAGAAACGATGTTGGAAAAGTCGCCAAGTTCGGAAGCGTACACGTTCCCGAGTTCATGAAGGTTCACCGCTACAGTCACGTGCAGCACATAGTTTCGCAGGTTGTAGGCGACCTGAAAGACGACAGAGAATGTTACGACGCGTTAAGAGCGGTTTTTCCAGCAGGCACGGTTTCAGGAGCACCCAAAGTCCGCGCCATGGAAATCATCGAAGAACTTGAACCGACAAAAAGAGGACCTTACGCGGGCGCTGTCGGCTACTTCTCCTATAATGGTAACGCAGACTTCGCCATAACCATCAGAACCCTATTCGCAGACGGGGACAAAGCCTACATTCAAGCAGGTGCGGGTATAGTGGCTGATTCTGTTCCAGAACGCGAATGGTTTGAAACCGACCATAAGGCTGAGGCACTGATTAAGGCGCTTAAAAAAACTGGAGGAGACACAACGTGAAAGTGTTAGTCATAGACAACTATGATTCTTTCGTTTACAACCTTGTCCAATACATCGGCGAGCTCGGCGCAGAGGTTATCGTCTACAGAAACGACCAAGTAAACCTAGCGCAGGTTAAGAAGCTTAAACCCGACAGGATAGTGATTTCTCCAGGTCCAGGCACTCCTGAAGACGAGCGGTACTTCGGCGTCTGCAAAGCAATCCTGCAAAATGTAAGCCGCAAGGTTCCCACGCTGGGCGTCTGCCTTGGGCATCAGGGGATAATTCATGCTTTCGGCGGAAAAATTGTCCATGCAAAAAAGCTGATGCATGGAAAAACCTGCACAATAAAACATGACGAAAAAGGCATTTTCAACGGCGTCCGCAACCCATTCACCGCAACCCGCTACCACTCACTGGCAGGCGACAAATGCTCAATTCCGTCATGTCTCCAAGTAACTGCAGTGGCCATCGATGACGGAGAAATCATGGGCATCCGCCACGTTGAATACCCTATTGAAGGCGTGCAGTTTCACCCTGAATCCATATTGTGCGAGGACGGAAAACTCGTTATGAAAAACTTTCTGGAAGGCAGATGAAGAATGATCCGAGAAGGCGTACAGAAACTAATTGAGAAAACGAACCTGACTTTCGAGGAATCGCAGGAAATCATGAGAGAAGTGATGTCGGGAAAAGCAACAAACGCGCAAATCGCCGCGTTTTTGACAGCCCTGCGGATGAAGGGCGAGACGGTTGAAGAACTCATAGCTTTCGCTACGGTCATGCGGGAACGTTGTCGCCGAATTCACCCTCGCGTGGAGGGTCGTCTCATAGACACGTGTGGAACAGGCGGCGACAAAACAAAAACTTTTAACATAAGCACAGCCGCGGCTTTTGTGGTAGCTGGTGCTGGCGTTGCCATAGCGAAGCACGGAAACAGGTCTGTTACCAGCAAGAGCGGTAGCGCCGATGTTCTGGAGAAGCTTGGTCTCAACCTTAAAATGACGCCTGAGGAGGTTCAGAACACAATTGAACAGGTCGGAGTGGGATTCATGTTTGCGCCTGCTTTTCACCCTGCAATGAAGTACGCTGTTCAGCCGAGAAGAGAGATAGGCGTCCGCACTGTCTTCAACATCCTTGGTCCAATGACGAATCCAGCCTCTGCCAACGCGCAGTTGCTCGGCGTTTACGACCCAAAACTGGTCGAGCCAATGGCTTATACTTTGAAGAGGCTTGGATGCGAAGAAGCAATGGTTGTCCACGGACTGGATGGGCTGGACGAAATCTCTACGTTAGGCAAAACCGCCATTGCATGGTTAAAGGAAGGCGAGGTCGCAACCATAGAGACCGTGCCAAAAGACTTCGGTGTCAAGCAAGCCCGAATAGCAGACATAAAAGGAACAACATCGGAAGAAAGCGCTGAAATCCTGTTCATGATTCTTAACGGTAGTTGCGCTGTTGATGACCCGAAAACAGAGATAGTGCTTGTCAACAGCGCCGCGGGAATAATTGTTGGTGGAAAAGCCGAAGACTTCAGTTATGGCATGACAGTAGCCCGGAAATCAATTGAAAGCGGAGCAGCCTACAAAAAACTCAAAGCGTTAATCAAAGCTTCTGGCGGTGAACTGTCAAAACTTGAGGAGTTAGAAAAGAAGTATGGCTGATTTTCTTGACACCCTAGCGCAAAGCGCAAAAGCAACCATAGATAGCGGCTACTATGAACCGTTAACTGAGGCAACAACTTCTCGCCTCAGTTTGAAAAAGGCAATTCTCGAAGCCAAAAATGCGCCTGTCATCACTGAAATCAAAGCTGCTTCGCCGTCCGCAGGCACAATCAGAGAAAACGTTGAGGCACGCGGCATAGCGGAAAGCATGGAGAAAGGCGGAGCCGTCGGCATTTCCGTTCTAACTGAGCCAAAACATTTCAACGGGTCCCTGCATTCGCTTGTTGAGGCGCGGCGGACAGTGAAGTTGCCTATTCTAATGAAAGACATAATCCTGAGTCCAGTTCAGCTGGAAGCCGCTATGAAAATAGGGGCTAACGTTGCTTTGTTGATTGTTGGTCTTTTTGACAGGGGCTACTGCGCCTGTAACCTGCGTGCCATGATAGCGACTGCGCACTCGAAAGGTCTTGAGGTGTTGCTGGAAACGCATACGGCTGAGGAGTTTCGCGTTGCCGTGACCACCCAAGCTGACTTGGTAGGCATTAACAACCGCGATTTGGCAACTTTGAAAGTGGATTTGAACGTGACCAAGAGGATTCTGGAGCAGAATGGTGCGGAAGGCAAGATTGTCGTAAGCGAGAGTGGAGTTAGCACGCCTGCTGACCTGCGTTTTCTGCGTGAATGCGGCGCCCACGCTTTTCTCGTCGGGTCAGCTGTCATGTTAGCTGGTAATGTTGAAGAGAAGGTTAAGGAGTTGGTGTCAGCCTTATGACGGTTAGGGTGAAAATCTGCGGGATAACTCGGAAAGAAGATTTGGACGCTGCCGCTGCGGCTGGAGCCGATGCGGTTGGGTTCGTGGTGGGCGTAGCCTCTTCCCCGAGGAACCTGCCGTTGACTGAAGCGGAGAGGCTGATTAGGCAAGTTCCGCCTTTCGTGAAAAGCGTTTTAGTCACGGTTCCGCGAAGCATCGACGACTTTGCGGCTTATGAAAAGCTGAATCCAGATGCAATTCAAATTCATGGAGAAAACCTGCACGCCGCCGCGTCTGTCCGACTTAAACTTCCAAACACCATGTTGATAGGGGTCATCAGCGCGCAGCTCGCCAGTGACTTTGACGCCGTCTCAAGAGCGTCAAAACTTTTCGACGCAGTTCTCATAGACTCGTTTGTTGATGGGCGGTATGGCGGAACAGGCGTAGTCCATGACTGGGAATTGAGCAAACGCGTTAAGCAGGCTATTCAGCCAAAACCGTTAATTCTGGCGGGAGGACTGAACCCTGAGAATGTTGCTGAAGCAGTGCTCACCGTTGAACCCTACGCGGTGGACGTGTCCAGTGGCGTGGAACAGAAACCTGGAATTAAGAGTCACCAAAAAATAGTTGAGTTCATCAAAAACGCGAAGGATGTTAGAACATGAAAAAACTAGGTAGCTACCCAATTGACGGAAAATTTGGAAAATACGGCGGACGCTTTGTTCCAGAGGTGTTGATGGCTGCGATTGGCGAGTTGGAAGAAGCTTACGCGCAGGTTAAGCAAGACCCACAATTCAACAAGGAACTGGAGTATTACCTGTCAGAGTACGCTGGAAGACCCACGCCGCTGTACTACGCGGAAAATTTAACGAAAAAGATTGGTGGAGCGAAAATTTACTTGAAACGGGAAGACCTTGCACATGGAGGCGCTCACAAAATCAACAATACGCTTGGCCAGGCGCTTCTGGCTAAGAAGATGGGAAAGAAACGCGTAATCGCCGAGACAGGTGCTGGTCAGCACGGAGTTGCCACGGCTATTGCTTGCGCTGCTCTGGGCTTGAAGGCTGAAGTGTACATGGGCTCTGAGGACATGAGGCGGCAGCGGCTTAACGTTTTCAGGATGAAACTTTTAGGCGCGGAAGTGCACCCTGTGGAATCTGGCTCTAAAACGTTGAAAGACTCCATAAACGAGGCGTTCAGAGACTGGGTTACCAACATCGAAAGCACCTACTACTTAATAGGCTCAGTTGTGGGTCCCCACCCGTACCCAATGCTCGTCCGCGACTTCCAATGCGTCATCGGTAACGAGTTGAAAGAACAGTTCATGCAGAAAGAGAAGCGGTTTCCCGATGCGCTGGTTGCTTGCGTCGGCGGAGGAAGCAACGCCATAGGCACGTTCTACCCGTTTGAAGACCAGCTAGAAGTGGAGTTGTACGGTGTTGAAGCAGCAGGGAAAGGCATCGAATCTAACAAGCACGCGGCTGCCATAGGCACAGGGTCAGAAGGCGTATTCCACGGCATGTTAACCTACGTTCTCCAAGATGCGGAGGGGCAGATACAAACAACTCACAGCATTTCTGCAGGCTTGGATTATCCAGGTGTTGGACCAGAACATTCTCTTCTGAAAACGTTGCGGAGGGCTAAGTACTCTTCAGCTACGGATGACGAGACAGTGGAGGCTTTCTGTGCTCTGGCAAAGCAAGAAGGCATAATTCCAGCGTTGGAGTCTTCGCATGCTGTAGCGTTTGCTATGAAGTTGGCTCGGAAAATGAAACGTGAGGAAACGATTGTGGTCACGTTGTCTGGGCGTGGAGACAAGGACGTTGAAGTTGTGGCTGATTTCTTGGGAGTGAAAATATGAGCGATATAGCAGAGGTTTTCCAGAAGCTTAAGGCGCAAGGCGAAGGCGCGCTTATAGGCTACGTGACTGGAGGCGACCCCAAACCCGAGTTTACGCCTAGGATTGCTGAAGCACTAATCAAAGGCGGCGTGGACATCCTTGAGCTGGGCATTCCGTTTTCTGACCCGATAGCTGATGGACCTACGATTCAAGCGGCTAGCGTACGTGCCTTGCAAGCGGGGACGACGCCGCAAATGGTGTTGGGCATGGCTGGGGAAGTCAAAAAGAAGCACGGCGTGCCCGTAGTGATTTTGACGTATTTCAATCCTGTTTTCCGCATGGGCGTGGAACGGTTTTTCAGGTTGGCAAAAAGCTTCGGCATTGACGGTGTCGTGGTTCCTGACCTTCCAGTGGAGGAGGCAGAAGCGTACCGCGAAGTCGCGAAGAGTTGCGGGGTGGACACGGTTTTTCTTGCGGCACCCTCAACTTCAAACGAGCGCTTACGCAAGATTGTTGGGTGCACTTCGGGTTTTCTTTATGTTGTTTCTCATTTTGGGGTTACAGGAGCACGCGAAGCTTTAGAGGCTTCAACTGTGCAGTTGATTCAGCGGTTTCTGCCTTACACGACTGGGCGGGTTCCGTTGGCTGTGGGTTTCGGGGTTTCAAAACCAGAGCATGCGAAGGGCATTATTGAGGCTGGGGCTGACGGCGTTATCGTGGGAAGTGCTTTCGTCAACATCGTCCGTAAACATCAAAGTGACTTTGGGAGGATGCTTGAGGAGTTGGAGGCGCTAGCGCGTAAGCTTAAAGAGGCTACGAAGAGGCGCGCATAACACCGGATAGAAAAAAAGTGTGGTTGGTTAGGTTTAGGTTTTTCTTCTTGCTATGAAGACTGCGATGCCTATGCCGACTGCGACTATGATTACGGCTACGATTATTAATCCTCCTCCAGCACCTGTTGTTGGTGGCGGGGTAGCCGAAGTGTCTGTGTTTGTGGCTATGTACGCAGTGAACGTCGGGTCATGTTCAACTCTGTAGCCTCTGTATTCTGGGTAGGCGATTGTGTAGAAATAGTTAGCTCGGCTCATGTTTGTGATTGTTGAAACGGCTTTGGCGACGAGCGCTGGGTACATGTGTACGACGACTGCAGGTAAGAATTTCATTAAGCCCAAGTGGTAGGCGAATAAGCCACCGTTGCCCGCGTAGCCTGTTATCTTCGCGGTTCTTGCTTTTGACTCGTAAGTGTCAAACGTGCTTTCTGTTGGATCAGCCGTGTAGTTGTAGAGTTTGTAGGTTTTTTTGGTGCCGAAATCAGCGTTGAAGATTTTCTCACCGTCATCCGCATAAGTGTCTATGGACGTGTCTGTTACGGGGATTTCCTCGTCGGTTACGTTTTGTCCTGCTTGTGTTTGACTGTAGGTTTCGTGGTCAGCCATCACTGAGGTTTGGAAGTTTATGATACTCATTTTGAGGTTGTTGTCTTGGATGAAGTCGTGGATGGTATTATCGTCGAGTTTAATTCTCCCGAACGTGCCGTAGTGTCCTGTGCTGTTATAGTATGTGCAGAGGAGTGGAACTGGGATTATGCCGACGAAGAGGTGGCGCATTCTTCCGATTACGTGGTTTTCCTGCAGCGTGGCGGTGCCTGCGTCTGGGTCGATTGTAAGTGTGTACGTGAACGTAAGTTCATCGTAGACTGTTAAGGCGACTGGCCAGCTGTTGTCGAATCGTGGGTTGTTGGGGTCTATCCATGTTCTCCACCAGAGCGCGGTGAGGTTGGTGTATTTCATGCCCCATGTCCATTGGTTGCCTTCATGCGTTAGCGGGATGGTTTCGGTTTCGCTGTTGAGCACTGGTAGGGTTTCGCCTAGGTCGCTGAGGTCGAAGCCTAAGCTGAATGAAGCGTAGAGAACATCGTTTCTGTCGGGTGAGTCAGGGTAAAGCGAAGTTGTGGTTTCGTTGAATGCCATGAGCATGAGGAACGTGCTGGCGAGGATGACGTCGCGGTTGTTTTCGTTGGTTTTATAATGCATTATGAACGATTGCATCGGTATGCGCAGGTAGGATGTTTCGTCTTTGGTTATGTCTTCGAGTCCTGCGTAGAGCAATTTTAAGCCGCTGGTGAGGTCATGTACATGTTGGCGTGCCACTTGTTGAAGTTAGCTGGTTGTGGGATGCCGTGGAGGGTGGCGTAGGCGCGTACGTATTCCATGTAATCGACTGTTTTTGCGAAGCTTTCCTGTTCAAAGTCTGTTCTGTCTAGTGTGTCGGCTTTTGCGAGTGGTGCAATTAAGCCCAATAAGATTATGGTGGCGAGTATGGTTCCCGATTTTGTCTTGGTTTTCATAGAATCTGTTCCTTTATTCTTGCTACTGCCTTAAGTGAAGCGTGTATTAAGAATTATGAATCCATAATACAAACCTTTCTATTTGCAAATACTGCCAAAGCTCCTTTTGATGACTTCATTTAGCAAAACTTATGGTCATTGACGCAGTCGTAAAACCACTTGTTAGGTTCCTATCTTCAGGGGCGGTAAATTTGTTACCTCAGCACATTAGGAAAGAATAGAAAAAAAGAAGTTTTTTTAGCTTGTAGGGCAAATGGGTAACACAGTTTTTTGGTGCGCTTCGTTTAGTACTTCTGCAAATGCTAGGTAGACCGCGCTTAGTCCGCAGATGACGCCTTCGATGCCTAATAGGTTGTTGAAAGTGAATGTTCCGAACAGCGTTGGGTTGCCCGTTAACTCTTTTATCGTCAACATGAAGAACAGAATCGCCAAGCTCATGAACACGAATTGCAAGGCTCGGTTTGTCTTGAGTGTGCCAAAGAACATGGTAAAGGTGAAAACCCCCCACATGAAGAAGTAGGCAGCCATCGCCATGCTCGTTGGATCAACAAGTCCAGAGGCAGCGGGTGCGTTAGGAAAAACAACAGGTAAAACTTTGAGAGCTACGAGAGACCACCAGAAAAGCCCGTAGGAAGTAAACGCTACTGTGCCGAAGGTGTTGCCTTTCTTGAACTCCATCGCCCCCACGATAACTTGCGCTAATCCGCCGTAAGCTAAACCCATTGCCAATATCATGGTGTCAAGGGGGAATAAGCCAGCGTTGTGCAGGTTAAGCAAAACAGTTGTCAGTCCGAAACCCAGCAGTCCAAGGGGTGCAGGGTTCGCCAGTTTTTCACTCATTTTCTACACCAATATCAGAGTTACTCGTCTGATGATTCTTTGCATATTAAGTTTTTGTCAGAATTATCTCCATTTCCAAATCTTTCTACCATAAAAAACCTCTGGCAATATAAACAAACCTGAAAGCGACGCCGCAATTATTATCCCCCAGTCCAGAGGATCGTAGATTGGTACCGTACCCATTCCAGGTCCAAGCAAGGGTAAGAAAGGTATTGCCACTGTTATCGCTGCCGAAATCAAGACAGACCCTAAGAGGTATTTGTTTGAGAAGAATCCAACTCTGAAAGCGTTCCGTTTTTCAGATCGGCAGTTCCATACCACTAGAAGTTCCTGCAATGTTGCACGCATAAAAGCCATTGTCCTTGCATACACCAAGGGTTGACCCAAGATATAATATTGCCAATAAAATATGCCTCCAGTTAAGGCAAACT
>WOR8_10008580_pt1 | contig 13736 bp, 11 predicted proteins | sample DeeMarSeWOR38_10_FD_19890 | JGI IMG/M metagenome (IMG submission 19890) | reverse complement strand
TCTGTTACAGAAAGCTTCGCCGGTGACGTAATCTGAATAGGAGAAAGGGTTTTTCATAAAAACTGCCTTTGATTATGCATTAAGTGAATACGCAATTTATGAATACATATTATGCATAATTTAAGATATTTCTTTTTGAAAGCATTGTAAAGAATTTTTTTTCCAAAGGCCATCAACATTAATAAGCTGACCCGTCTTTTGAGCTTTTCCCAGGAAAGTACAAAAAGAGGGACGGGCTTGATTTTTTGCGTTTCTGTTAGTTGATTGTAGATAGGGACATCCATAAATATATAAATAAGTTTTAAATAAAATGGAGTGTTGGAGCGATGGAGTATTGGATAAAAAATGGTATACGGTACACGGTATAGGGTTGATGGTGGGGCTGGAGTTCTGAAGTAATGGAGTGCTGGAGTACTGTAAAGACAAAATGAATGGGCGTTTCAGCTTGTCCCTGCACCGGTTTGAACAAAAAAAAGGATTTAATCTGTGGATCTATCTGCTACCTTCTATTTCTTAAATCCTTCAGTGCTGCTTTAATATTGGCAACCGTTACGTTAGGATCCTTGAGGTAAGGTTCTAAAACCGGCGACACGATCCACGTATGGTCGGGTTGCAGCGCTGCCAGGGTGCCCGGAAAGCCACGAGATAATCTTGGCGACATGGAGGCCTTGAACTCAAAAGCCAACCGCTTGCGTCCGCGTTCGATAATCAGGTCAATTTCCTCTCCGGACGAGGCCCTGTAAAAGCTCGCCCGCCAGTCCGGCATAGCAGCAAGAATTTGCTCAATGCACCAGCCCTCCCAGGATGCCCCCGCAATGGGATGTCCTAAGAGGTCTTCTATATTTTCTATTTCAAGCAATGCATGTAAGATGCCCGTATCGCGCAGGTAGACCTTAGGTGTTTTAACAAGCCGCTTTTTGATATTTGCCATCAATGGCGGCAGAACGCGAACCATAAAGGTCAGCGCCATGATATCCAAATATTTGCTGATTGTCGGATGACTGACACCCAGGGCCTGTCCGAATTTAGAAGCGTTCAGCATTTGGCCGTGATAATGGGCCAACATGGTCCAGAAACGCCTCATGGTGACTGCAGGGATTGTGAAGCCAAACTGAGGAATATCACGTTCCAGAAATGTGCGGATAAAATCGCTGCGCCAGTCAAAACTATGAGAATCAGAATCGGCTAAAACCGCCTCGGGAAATCCGCCCCGGGTCCACAGGAATACAGGGTCTTCGTATTTTTCCGGGTTGTCATCAAACAATTCATCATAGGTAAATGGCGTTAGCTCGAGAAAATGAATTCGCCCGGCCAGCGTTTCCGAGCTTTGCCGAATAAGATCCTGTGAAGCCGATCCCAGAATCAAAAATTTGCCGGGCCGGCGGTCTTCATCCACGGCAACGCGAATAATTGGGAACAGTTCCGGCCCCATTTGTACTTCGTCGATGCAAATTAGCTTGTCTTTCTGGGTGTGAAAGAAAAACTCGGCATCTTCCAGTTTGCGCAGATCGGACGGTTTTTCAAGATCAAGATAAACGGTATCCATCCGTTCTGCGACAACATGCCGCGCCAAAGTGGATTTTCCGCACTGGCGTGGCCCAAGCAAAGCCGTAACGGGAAAAGAACGTAACGATTCCTTCAGCTTTGCTTCCAGGCTTCGATTTATATATCTTTGTAATTTGTAATTCATAATTGCAATTTACAAGGATAATAGAAAGTTGTCAACCATCAATTTATAAATCTTGATTAAGCAAGGTAAAAAAAAGGGACGGGGTTGATTTATTGCGTTTCTATTGATTGATTGGTTAATTGTTTGTATCAATTGAAGCACAGCTCCCCGGTTGAATCCTCTGCATAGATTGGCTGACAAGTCCCCGATTCGATGGGGCTGCAAGGCCCTGGTGAGATCAGCAATATATCTATTTCGATTATAGATTTCTTTATATTTCACTTGCATCGTTAGCTGGATATTGCTATATTTGAATTAACTATAGTTAAAAAAATATAATATTAATTAATATATATAAATAATAATTTATAAGAGTAAATCATAGTTTGTAGAGCAGGACTTAACTTCTTTAGACATATGGCAACTTATAAGGAGCATGCCTGGCCATGCGACCAATCGTCAGTGATCAGAATTCCTTGCGTAATCCATTAAATGCACTCTTAGGCGCGGAAGCGCTTGTGCGCCTTTTGAGAGTTCTGGCAAGCGAGGTCGATGGACCCCTCACCACGTCTAATGCTGCAGAGCTGGCCGGGCTTACAATTCCCGGGGCACATAAAGCATTAAAGCGACTCCTCAAGTCAGGTATGGTTGTTCGGGTTGGCGGGGGTCGAAGACATCAATATGAACTTCGACGTTCTGATGCGCTCGTGAAGGCTTTGCTGAAGCTTTTTCAGTCTGAAAAAGACCGATATGAAGCGCTAATAAGCGCCATCAGAGAAGGAATTGAGAAAGTGGTGCCTTATGCGAACTCAGCATGGATTCAAGAGTTCCCGAGGGTATTGGGAGATCCGATGATAATAGGTCTCCTGCATGAAACGAAGCATCTGGCCAACTATTGTCACCTCCTGAGGAAGAAACTACATCAAATTGAACGAGACTTCGATCTTACGATTGAGGTAAATGGTTATACAAAAGCTGACCTTCCCGATTTAGAAGCCGACAAGGTTACACCGCTGTATGGATTTTTACCTTTTCCGGGCAAACATAGTCGGGGAACGTACCCGGTGTTTGCGAACCATGAGGAAAAGGACCAGCGTATGCTGGAGCTGTCACGCAGGTTAGCTGAAGCGATAGAACACGATACTTCCCTCGTACGACGAGCAAAGGAACACGTCCAGCGCATGTTAAAGAAAGATCATGGATTAGCAACTAAAGACATTGAAGAGTGGCGCGATATCCTGGAATCATATTCTATTCGGCGGTTATCACGATTTTTAACGGCAACCAGTGAAAGAGCCAATCGTTTACGTCAGAGCAATCCTATTTTCGCCATACTGAACTCTGAAGAACGGCGCCGTTTACTGAATGGGCTCGGAGGGAAACAATGACGCGCGAACAGCTTGAGCACGCAATTCGGGCGGCATGCGAAGTCTCTGAAGACACCGAGATATGGATATTCGGCTCGCAGGCAATTCTCGCTGAATTCCCAAATGCACCAATAGACCTACGTGCTTCTATAGAGGTGGATGTTCAACCCAAAAACCGGCCTGATAATGTGGGCCTTATCGATGGTGCATTAGGAGAGCTCTCTCTGTTTCATCAGACTCACGGTTTCTATGTGCATGGTTTGCCTATAGAAAAAGCTACTAATCTTCCCCAGGGCTGGCAAGACAGAACAACGCCAATCTATGATGAGATATCAACCAGAGGCAAAACGGGTTGGTGTATCGAGGTTCACGATCTTGCAGCCAGCAAGCTTGTGGCTTACAGAGAAAAAGATAGAGATTTCGTACGCGTTCTCTTAACCGAGAAGATGATTGTTGCGGAAACTCTTATAGAACGAATCCACATGGTGCCAATCGACGAACCGCTGCGAGAACACCTGCTACAATGGGTGCATAAAACAAATGAGGAGTTGAAAAAGTGAGGGACGTCCATTGATTTTCCCTGCTGTTGCCTTTTCGTTTAAAGATGATAATAGTGTTGGGATTACCGTTAATTCAATTTCTGATTTAAAAACCAGGGAGTTTAAGAGATGAAACTAAAAAAGATTAATTTGATTTTGCTGCTCACCATGGCAATCGTGCTGGGTGCTTTCACTAACAGTTTTGCATCCGATAATGTGGAGTGGAACGTCTATAAGACCCTAAAATTGGAGGAATCTCCCATTGATGTGGCCGTTAGCCCCGACGGAAGCCGGATTTTTGTTTTGAACGACCAGGGGGAGATTGTCGTCTATTCATCAGCTGGAAAAATAGAGGCCAAAATTAATGTCGGCCAGCATGTGGACCAACTTAAACTGGGTCCCAGAGGGGCTTCGCTGATTTTGAGCAGCGGCAAGAACAAAACCGTTGAGATTGTCACCCTCGACTTTATCCAGAAGATTAATGTTTCCGGCTCTCCTTTTAAGGGTCCCGAAGATGCCGCTGTGACAATTGCCGTTTTCGATGATTTTGAATGACCGTACTGCGCCCGGCTGGTGCCGGTATTCGAGCAGGTGCTCGAAAAATATCCGCAAGATGTCAAAGTTGTTTTTAAAAACTTTCCCCTCAAGAATCACAAATTCGCCATGAAGGCGGCTGTTGCGGCCCTGGCGGCCGGAGATCAGGATAAATTCTGGGAGTTTCACGACCTGTTGTTTGAAAATTATAACAAGCTCGATGATCAGAAAATTCAAGAGATCGCCCAGGCAGTCGGCCTGAACCTGGAAGAATATGAAAAAAAGAAGAACGATCCGGCTATAAAGCGGAAGGTAAATCAGGATTTTTCAGATGGACGGCAAGCCGGAGTCAGAGGCACGCCCACTATATTTATCAACGGCATCCGCTTAAGAGACCGCAGCCTCAAAGGATTTCAGGCTGCCATTGATAAGCAGCTGCAAAAGCTCGGCAAGACCGCCACCAAACCCGCTTCCTGAAATCAAATCTCATACTCTCTATAAATAAACCCGGCCGGAGTTACTTTCCGGACCGGGTTTTTTTATGGGACACAGATCTGCACAGATTTTCACAGATCTGCAAACATGTTTTAAATACAATAGAGTGATGGAGTATTGTAAAGACAAAATGCTCTGTCCAGGTGGGTTAACTCGAATGCGGGATTCGGAATTCGAAATTGGGAAGGCGGAAGGGGAAAAAATCACCGGTCGAGGTAGCGTTCCTCTTGCTGCAGGCCGGTTTCAGCTTCTGGTGAGTGAGTGATCGGGGTGCAGGGCCTGCCCTTGATGGCTATTGAGAGTTTGTCAACCACAGAAGCCCTGTCCCTGATGATCAGGGTGTTGGTCGGGCGGTAAGGCGCGATACTGCCTGTCGGTGAGAGAAACGGCTTAAGAACCGCTGCCAGCTCCCCGGCATCGGAGTGCTCCAGCTGGATCATGCACATGACGATACGCTCGCCGGTCGGTTTTTGCCCTTGAGCAAGGGAAAAGCCGTTTAGAAACATCATAAGGAAAAGCGCTACTGTAGCGGAAAGGGCTGGAAATCTTATCATCAAGAAATTCCTTGATCTATGCAAAAATCGGCGGGTGTTTATCGAACCAGGGTTGCGCTTCTTCCAGTTGCGCGGCCAGCCGTAGCAGGGTGGCTTCATCACCGTAGCGCCCCATAAACTGCACGCCGCAGGGCAGGTTGTCCGGGGTCCAATGCAGGGGCACGGACATCGCCGGTTGCCCCGTGAAATTGGCCAGCTGCGTAAATGGGGTTTTTGAAAGATTATCTACAGCCAGTTTGTCGGTTACGCCAGAGGCGATCAGCAAACGGCCCAGGCCCAATGAATTGATCACTTTCAGCAATACACGCTCGATGGGTTTGAGCGCCAGTTCACCGATTTTGACCGGCGGGTAGGCCAGCGTTGGGGTCAGGTAAAGATCATATGTCTCATGAAAACGGCCCATAATTCTGCCTGCCAGTTCCCATTCTCGATTCGCTTTTATGATCTGGCCGGCAGAATAGGTGCGCCCCAGCAAGCCCAGCGTCCAGGTAACGGTTTCCACGTCCGGCGGTTTTACTTTTCTTCCCAGAAGTGGAACCAGCGCGTCAAAAAGTGTTGTAACTTCAGCCGAATACAGCATTAGAAGGCCCTTGGCCAGGGCCTGTCCGTCAACCTCCGGACGCGCTTCTTCCACCTCGTGGCCCAATTCTTCCAGCAAGCTCACCGTTTGTTCCACCGCCCGGATGCATTCCGGATGAACGCTGGTATCGATTGGCGACCGGGTGTTAAATGCAATTCTGAGACGACCGGGGCGCTGTTCGATTTCCTTCATGTAGGCCTGTTGCGGCGGCGGGATGACATAAGGGGCGCCGGCATCCGCACCCTGGGTTGCATCCAGGCTGGCGGCGCTATCCCTTACTGAACGGCTGATGACGTGTTCAACAACCGCCCCCTGCCAGGTCCGGCCGTGGATCGGGCCGTTGGGTGTGCGGCCCCGGGTGACTTTCAAGCCAAACAACCCGCAACATGCCGCCGGGATTCGGATCGACCCCGCGCCGTCATTGGCCGAGGCCAGCGGCACCATGCCGCTGGCGACCGCAGCGGCGGACCCGCCGCTTGAGCCCCCCGGCGTATGGTCCGGATTCCAGGGATTACGGGTCGGCCCGTGCAGCTCAGGCTCCGTGATGCCCAGCAATCCGAATTCCGGGGTGTTGGTCTTTCCCAGAATCACCAGGCCGGCCTGCTTGTAGCGTTTGACCAGCTCACTGTCCCGGGCCGGAATATAATTTTTACACGCCATGGATCCCATGGTCTGGGGAACACCGGCAAAGTCTCCCAGCAAGTCTTTCAACAGGAAAGGGACTCCGGTAAAAGGGCCATCCGGCAGCGTTGCCTGAACCACCTGGCGGGCCTGATCATACATGGGAGTGATGACGGCATTCAAAGCGGGGTTGACGCGTTCGATCCGCCGAATGGCTTCTTCGCATATTTCAGCCGCTGAAACTTCTTTTTTCTTCACCAGCTCCGCCAAGCCGAGACCATCGTATTGATCATACTCCTTAAAGCCCCCCATGATTGCCTCCTGTAAAATAAATTAAATACAGGTTCATCAATAGCTTATGGTATAGGGTGGATCAAGATAAAAGAAGTGACTAAAGTGATCTAAAGTGAGAAGTGACTAAAGTTAAGGTATCGCTGCGCTCTATCTTTAACATATAACTGATCGTTCGACCCTGAGGCTCTCGGCAGAAATTTTTTTTGACTTTAAATTATCTTTCTTTGCGGCTTTGCGTGAGCAATATCGAGAGCGCTTAGTGGTGATGGGAAACTGGGTGGGGGGAGTTCTGATGGTGGTCTGATGACCCATGGACGGTTTCTGTCCTTGAGAATTTTAACAGTTCGGCTGAATCCGCTGTTTTTTTCAGCGTCATTTCATTATCGGTTACGCGCACGTAATAGGTTGGCCGTTCGGTCCAGGCGCCGGTGTTTAAGTATCTGATCCCATTAATAAAATGTTCTTCAGCAAAATGGGTGTGACCGCAGGTGACGGCTTCGAAACCATTTGCTGCGGCATAATTTACGGCATTTAACATGACATTCTTTCGCAGATACTCGTAAAAACTTTTCCAGCGTTTGGCATACTCGGCCACGTGGACCGGTCGGGCACCCAGCTTAACCCGCAGGTCATGCATGATTTTAAAGGCCTTTATGAACATCTGACTTCGCGGCATGACCTCATCGAAAAAATCTCCGTGGGTGATAAATAGTCTTTTTTGTATGGCGTGGTGCTGCTTTATCTGTATTTTTCCTAAATTATCAGGTATATATCCGTTGTCGTGATTTCCCCGCACCCAGACGACCTTCTGCTGGAGTGACATTTCTCCAAAGCAGTCCAGTATCTGTTGGTCATCCGGCTTCATTTTCCTGTATGGATTATTAATGATATCGCCATTTAAAATAAATTCATAATCTTGGGGAACATTCTGAAGAAATTGCATGAAGTTTTCGCGTACAAAGTAGCGGGAGCCGATATGCAGATCACTGACAACGATAGCGTTCATATTATCCAATAGTTACAGGTTATAGTTAAACGAGTTTTTGAGAGGGCATTCAAGCGCTTGTTGAATTATACACCAAAAGTGCCCGAAAAGGTTATAATAGTACAAATATTTTAAATTTTAAGCAATTTAATCGAATATCGGTTAAAAGCTACAAAACTTAATTCAATTCTCCGCGGATTTCCGACCATCTTTTGTCCCGATGAAAAATAGCTACGACTATTTTTAAGTCGATTGAATTCAAATACAATACAAAAACCTTGATATCCACTAATAGTTGTGTTAATTTTATCTCGTAAAAAGTATAGTAGTATATAAAAATTACTAGGAAATTGTTGCAGTGATTGACCTTTCAAGTTTTCAAATACAAAACCCCTGGCGAAGTGACCTATTTTTACCAGAAAAATCCTTTCGGCGGAATCTGTTGAGCAGGGTTCAGGCCTGGATCGATGATCCGGATATAATCGTTGTGATCGGATCCCGGCAGGTGGGAAAGACGACTCTTTTATTTCAATTAATTGAGCAGCTTATTGCCAGCAAAGTAGACCAACGAGATGTATTCTATTTTAATCTGGATGATCCGATTCTTTTGGAATCCTTAAAATCTCCGGTCGAATTTCTTGAATTTATCGAGCTCAATCGCAAAAGCCGGGCATATGTATTTATCGACGAAGTCCAACGACTCGAGAATCCAGGGCTTTTTCTGAAATACATCTATGACCTCAAACGCGATTTAAAGCTTATTGTTACAGGCTCTTCTTCACTGGAAATTCGGGCCAAAATTACAGAATCTCTTACCGGCCGCAAAAAACTCTTTCAGTTATTCCCGTTTGACTTCAGTGAATTTGTTACTGCCAAATGGAAAGCGGCATCGGAGATTTGCAAGAAGCTGGAAGTGAGCAAAAAGGGCGATTTCATGGAAATGTTGGCGGCGTTTAAAGCTATTTACCATTCTACGATTGACAACCTGCTGGCCGAATATCTTGTCTATGGCGGCTATCCGCGTGTCGTTTTAGAGCCCAATCCTGAACGTAAAATAATCCATATTAGAGAAATATTTACCAGTTATATTCAAAAGGATGTCAAAGATTTTTTTCGGATTGAAAACACGACCGGATACAATAATCTTATCAAGGTACTATCACAACAAATCGGCAATCTGGTAAATATCAGTGAGCTTTCAAATACATTGGGGCTACACAAGGCAACCATCGAAAAGTACATAAATATACTGGAAGGTACCTTCATGTTCCAGCGCCTTGCACCGTTTTATAAAAATGTTCGGCGCGAGATATCAAAAATGCCTAAAATTTTTGCAATGGATTTAGGCATGCGTAACTTTGCTGCCCACCGGGGCGACCGCGGCGAGATGGCAGAAAACTTTGTGTTCACCGAACTAAAGAGAATAATTGAGATGCCCGGAAAGATTCATTTCTGGCGGACGCAGGCAAAAGCTGAGGTTGATCTGATCGTCGAACTACCGGATAAAATTATACCGGCGGAGGTTAAGTTTTCAGCAATGCGGTCCCCGAAAGTCAGCCGCAGTTATAAAAGCTTTATAACCACCTACCATCCGCATAACGGGTTGGTGTTTACTAAAGAATATATCGGGCAAAGCCAGGAGAATAAGACACGTGTTAAGATAGAATTCTATGATTTATTCCAAAGACGCCAGGGCCGCTTTTGCCTGCTGCAGGAAAACTTCTGCTTCACATTGCTCGAAGAGCTCAACTGCTTTGGAGATACATTCTTTAGCTTGATCGGTTCGCTTCTTGGCCTTGTGCAATAATCCCAGATCCAGATACGCTCTAGCCAGATAGATATTGGTGCCAACTTCTTTTGCAATCTTAATTGCTTTATTGTAATGATCCTCTGCTTTTTTGGCGGCTGAGGGGACATTTTTGACCATAAATCCGATGTTGCGGGCTAAAATCGAAAAACTGGGCAAATTTTCCCCTTCCACAATCTGCAGATAGATCTTTCCGAGAATATATTCCGGTATGACAAGTGTGCCTCTGCGCTTATTTTTCTGATACGCGTCTCGCACTTGCTCAACCATTTTTAATCCCCGGCTCATTTGACCATTCGCTACGTAAGTTATGCCCAGCATAATTTCTGCCAATGTGCCCCAGACTTCACAGCCGACATCCCGGCAAAATTTCGATATTTGTTTTGCCATTTCGTCGATTTTTTGAAATTCACCTAAAAATGCATGACTGAAACCCGCTATTAAATTACCACCCACTCCGTAAAGGGGGTCGACGGAAGTCTGTAATGCCTTTTGAGCATATTCAATGGTCTGGGCAAAATCTCCGGCGATGAAGTGGCTGTACCCGATGTAGAAGTATCCCAAGTGTTGACTTCTTATATTCGAATGTTTCTGACCGTAGTCTAAAAGCATTTTTCCCGCTTCGAGCGCCTTTTTTCTTTCACCCTTGAGAACATAGGTGTGTGCAAGGGCCGCGAGGGATTTGAAATAGAGATACTGATCCGAGTCAAGAATTTTTGCAATTTCCTGGGCCCGTTCTGCATGCATGATTGCTTCATCAAACAGGCCCAATTCCGCACAGGTCCAGCAAAGCCAGGTACAACCGTAACCAATAACCTTTTGATTTCCAATTTCTTCACCAATCTGAATGGCCTTGCTTAGATATTCATAAGATGTTGTATATTTTTCTCTGAACCACAGGCCAAAGCCCAGCCATGCGTAAAACATACCGAGCTTTTCCTGGTCGCCTAGCGCTTCGGCAAGAGACTTATGATCATTAAACAACTTCTCCCAGCCTTTGCAATCTGCCCGGTAGTAAAAAACCATGGCCCATTCCAATATTAAATCAATTAATAAAAGATCATCATCTCTGGTTTTTTGGATTTTATTTGAGAGAAGATCAAAAGCTTCCTGATAATACTGATGGGCTTCTTCTACGGCATAGCGTTTGAGGCTTTTTTCCCCGGCTTTCATTAGATATATTAAAGCTTTAAGAACCGATTGGCCCTGCTGAAAATGATAGGCAAGCGATTCATAAAATTCAGGCAGGCGATCCTCGAATATCTGTTCCATTACAAGACCGATGCGTTCATGAATGGCTCGGCGCTCCTTTTTAAGAAGGCCGTTGTAAACCACTTCCTGGGTAAGGGCATGTTTGAAAATATATTCCAGATCCGGCTGCAGCGCCCTTTCACGGATGAGATCAAGCCGCTCCAGACTGCGTAAGCACTGGTCTGTATGATGTTTTAGTTCCGTGATGTGATTAAGGATTTCATAAAAAAAGGTCCGCCCGATCACGGATGCTTCCTGCAAAATCCGCTTGCTTTCTCTCTCCAGACGGTCCAGTCTGCCGGAAATCACCCCGTGGATAGTCGAGGATACTTCAGCCTCTGTAATTTCCCGGGTGAGCTTCCAGTTGCCGTTGTCGCGAATCAGGGTGTCCGATTCGATCAAAGAATTGATAACTTCTTCGATGTAAAACGGATTGCCTTCCACTTTTTCCTGCAGAAAACGCTGTAATTTTGCCGGAATTGTGGCGGTTTTTAATAAAGATTCAACCATTCCCTGCGACTCGGAGGCTGAAAGGTCCCGTAGGCGAATTTCCCGGTAGGGATGAGCCATGGCGCTGATCTGATGACTCGTGAACAAAGAGATGGTCGGCCGGTATACGCACAGAAACAAAATAGGGTCTCTGGATTCTGACAGCAGTAGACGAATGAGCTCCAAAAAGGAAGGGTCTGCCCAGTGGAGGTCCTCCAATCGGATGATGGTGGGACCCTGGTGTGCCAGCGCTGAAAGGATCCTCTGGATGGCCTTTTGCAGTTGCTCTTTCCAAAACGCCGGGCTGACCTCTTCGATTCCGGGGTAGCTCAATGAATATAAACTTCCGATGTAGGGGATGAAATTGGTGTCCCTGCCCACCAGAGAAGATATGCCGGATTCAATTTTTTCCTTTATGCGTTCCGGTGGATCGCCTTCTTCGATTTGGAGAGAACGGTTCAAAAGATCGATCAGCGGAAAATAGGGGATTTTTTGACTGTGAGGATAGGCATGTCCCTCCAGCCACTGAACTTCATCCAGATTTAAGCTTTCCTTAAACTCTTTGACCAGCCTGCTTTTGCCGGTGCCCGCCGGTCCATAAATAGAAAAAACCGCACCTGCCCCTTCTCTAAGCTTGCGGCCCGCATCCGCTAATTGATTCATTTCGACCTTACGGCCAATCAGATCTGCCTGAAAACCATGCAGGCGGTGGATCTTGATGGGCTGTTCTTTTTGGGAGATGACTTTGTAAATTCGAATCGGTTTGGATTTTCCCTTAACCGCGGCCGGCTCCATTTCCCTAAAATCAAAGTAGCCCTCGGACTGGTAAAAGGTATCCGGTCCGACCAGGATGTCATCGGCTATGCCCAGTGCACTCAAGCGCGCGGCCACGTTAATGGTATCGCCGGCAACCCCGTGGGTGCCTTTTTCTAAATTGACTTCACCGGTTACCACCAATCCGGTGTTGATCCCACTGTGCATCACCAGGGGCTGTTCGATGCGTTCCTCATATTGTGGGCTTAGAGAATTTACAGCGTTGTGAATTTCCCGGGCGGCTTTGATGGCGCGCACCGGATCATCCTCGTGGGCTTCGGTGGCGCCAAACAGCGCCATCACCGCATCACCGGCAAACTTTTCGACAAAGCCTTCATATTTGCTGATGATTTTTGAGACTTCATCAAAGATCTTACCGGTGATCTCTTTGACTTCCTCAGGGTCCAGCCGTTCGCTCATGGCGGTGTAGCCGGAAAGATCGGAAAACAAGGCGGTGACATGTTTGCGTTCGCTTGCGATTGGTTTGGGCGGGGGCGCATCTTCGATCGGAGTGGGTTCACGGATCTGGGGGTCTGATTTTGAGGGCTGCCTTAAATCTCGGCCGCAGGCGTCACAAAACTTGGCCCGGGGCGGCAGAGACTTTTCGCAACCAGGGCATTTGATTCCCAGTGCGGCGCCACACTCCAGGCAAAAAACGGCTTCTTCCCTATTTATCAGCTGGCAATTTGGACATTCCATTTTACCATCTCCTTTTTTCGCGCAAAGATGCAAATAAAGGTTATTGGTGTTTTTCGTCCAAAATACTGTTTTTTAGAGGAAGGATGTTGTTATTCAGCTATCTTTCCAGGAATAATTTCAGAAAGATTTTCAGATTTCAGATTGAGTTCAGTTTCAGGTTGCTTCAGTTAAACGGGTCCGGAGAGACGCTTTGCCAATGAAATTTGCTTTCGGATGCATTTCAGGATAATTACAGGAGCAGTTCCCGGAAAGAACGATGCTTTCTGATATGAATAAAATTTTGGCTGGTGAGTGTCAAGAATTTTGATTTAAGGCGAGTTGTTCAATCAGATACGAAAGAGCACTTCGGACGGGCACGCGGGTAACCGGCTCAACGGAACAACGCGCCAACCGACAAATTATTTTTTCATAATTTGTGTAATCTTCCCCGACAATTCTTCCATGGTAAAGGGTTTCTGCATAAAGCCGTCACAGCCGCGTTCCAAGAGTTCCACAGCCGCGTTCCAAGAGTTCAATTGCCTGTCCATCCACGCTGTAGCCGCTGCAGAGCAGAACTTTCACTTGCGGGTTGATGGCTTTGATTTTGTCATAGACTTGCCCACCGCCCATATCCGGCATAATGATGTCCAAAATAACCATTTGGATTTTATTTTTGTTGGCTTCAAAAATTTCAACGGCCTCGGTGCCATTTAAGGCTTTTAGCACGGTGTATCCTAATTTTTTAAGCATGTTTACGCCCACATCCAGCACCAGTTCTTCATCGTCAACGATCAGCAGGGTACCGCTTCCTTTAATGAGCCTGGCGTCTGCTGGAGCATCGCCTTCAACGTCGCTTTCGCTGGTGGGCAGAAAAATGGAGAATGTTGTTCCCTGACCTTTTTCAGATTCCACATCGATATATCCGTCATGGCTCTTAACGATACCGTAAACCGAGGCCAATCCCAGCCCGGTGCCCCGGCCCATTTCTTTTGTCGTAAAAAAGGGGTCAAAAATCCGTTCCAGGGTCGCTTTGTCCATACCGCTGCCGGTGTCGGTGATG
>WOR8_10004372_pt1 | contig 13749 bp, 7 predicted proteins | sample DeeMarSeWOR38_10_FD_19890 | JGI IMG/M metagenome (IMG submission 19890) | reverse complement strand
CGTCTGAACGGCAACCTGCTTCTGGACCACCTCATGGGAGCCCGGGTGCACTGGGCACCGATGGAAGCCCGCGTCGGGCGGATGCGGGAGATCGTACTGTCCCTCGCCGAAGAAGGCAAGCGACCCTACATGATCCCCTACGGGGGGTCGAATGCCGTCGGGGCGGTGGGATATGTGCTGGCCATGATCGAGCTGGTGGAGCAGCTTCAGGAATCGGACAGGGTGGTTGATCACGTCGTGTTTGCCTCAAGTTCCGGGGGGACACAGGCAGGGCTCGTGGTCGGGGCAAGACTGGCCGGCTTCGGGGGGCGTCTGCTGGGCATCAGCATTGACAAGGGAGAGCGGGGGCCCCGACCGTTTGAAGAGGAGTTGATGGAATTAAGCAACGAAACCGCCAGCCGGACGGGGCTCGCACATCGCTTTTCCCCCGCCGATTTTCAGGTCGATTACCGATACCTCGGCGGTGGCTATGGCGTTGTCGGAGACCTGGAGCGGCAAGCCATCAAGGTCGTGGCCAGGCGCGAGGGGTTACTCCTGGATCCTGTCTACACCGGCCGTGCGATGGGCGCACTCCTTGCCATGATCCATCAGGGTGCCTTCTCCCGGGATGAGACGGTCCTCTTCTGGCATACGGGAGGAGCTCCCGCTCTCTTTGCCTACGAGCGCGACCTGGAACTGAGGAGGCCGGCGGAGAGATAGTAGACGTTCTCGGGCGCAATCAGCGCGTCAAAGATCTCCTCGTTGTGCGAGATGATCAAGAGGGCTTTCCCTTCCTCCATTCTCTCCTGCAGCAGCTTCAGCACCCTCTGCATGCTTGCGAAGTCCAGGCCGTTGAGCGGCTCGTCCAGAATAATCAGGTCCGCGCCAAGGAGGAGCGACCGGAGAAGATTGAGCCGTTGTTTCTGACCCCCGCTCAGCGTACCCACAGTCCTGTCGAAGAACGCGCTGCCCGCGCCACTCCCGAAGAAGGCTCGCACCTCTTCCTCGATGGCGGTTCTGGAGATCCGGCCTCGTAGCGGCAGACCCGAGAAGACATCCCGGACCTTTGCCCGGAGATTCAGCGCTTCGTCGGCGTGCTGGAACACCATCGTCATCTTCCTCCCCCAGATATGCTTGCGCCAGAAATGCCTGGGTGTCCCCTCATCGAGCTCCATGGTGCCTATTCTGGCGGAGAGGTTCCTCCCCCGGAGGAGCCCCATGAGCACCTTCACCATGGTCGTTTTTCCCGTCCCGCTGGGTGCCTTGAGGTAGGCCAGGCTGGCACGATGGAGAATCAGCGGAACTTCCTCTCCCCTGCCCGCCGGTTCTCTGGAAAAACGGAGCGCCCGGCCGAACACCTCCATGCCGCTCTCTACCCGGAGCAGCGGCGGACCCGCACCGGGGCTCCCCTGTTCCTTCCGATGCGGTCTCTGCTGTGAGAGCCACGTGCTGTAGGTTTCGGGGCGGAACTCCTTGAGATGCAGGCCGTCGGGTCCGAGGGAGAGCTCCTGGAAATCGATCCGAGGGGCGAGATCCGGGAAGTTCCGGTTCACGAACGATATCATCGAGTAGTCGTGCGTGATCAGAAGGACGGTGGAGGGCCGCCGTCGGAATCGGGTGAAGAGCATCTCGAGAACGATGTCCCGGTACCGGTTGTCCAGGCTCCCGGTGGGTTCATCAAAGACGAAGAGAGGGTCGGCGCCGTCCTCGGCGGCCGCCATCTCCATCTTCATGAATGCCATGGCGCAGAGTATCCGCTGCTTCTCTCCGCCGCTGGGACGATGCGGCTTCGGGTAGACACCGAGGAGCTCGATGAGCTCCCCTGCCGTGCTGTCTTTCCACAATTCGCGGAGAATCGTCTCTGGCCTCGCCGCGCGCGCCAGGCTTCCCTCGAGGATCTGTTCTTCAAGTGTCATCAGAGGGTTCAGGTGTGTCGAGGGTTCCTGGAACACAAAGAACCCATCGCGCTGAAAGCGACGTGTCAGCTCGTCACGACGGTACGACCGGTACTGCTTGCCATTGATCACCACGTTCAACTGCTCGGGGTCCAGCAGTCCGTACAGGGCCTTGCCCGTGAGGGACTTGCCGATGCCGGATTCCCCCAGGAGAAAGGTGATGTGGTTGCGCGGAAGACGAAAGCCTTCCATGTCGACGAGAATGCGGCGACCTCGTGCGATGAGTATGTCGAAGGTGTACGCTGTCATTCCTCAGAGGCCGTAGCGCTTCACCAGCCCGTTGGTGATCTTGTAGACGCAGACCAGCGTATAGACGATCGTGAACGCCACGCTCACCCCCTGGAGGTGCGTCGTGAGCAGTCGCCCGACGTAGGTGACATCGCTGAAAAGGGTACTGATGGCGAGAATATCCTGTTTGCTGTCCAGGCTCGCAAGGAGTGATCCGAGCGTCCGGGGAAAGTTGGCAAGGCTCACGTCGGTAGAGAGACCGACGGAGATGATGAAATCAATGCTGCACTGGAGAAAAATTGCCATGCCGAAGGTGGCGATGAGTTTGTGCAGGATGTGCGACAGGCCGTTCTTCCACAGTATATCCACGTTGATGATCCGGCCCTCCCGGATGCCGCAGCAGAGCATGGCGTCAAAAAAGTCCGACTTCCTGTAGAAATCGATTCTCTCACGGATGACGTCGCTCAGTTCGAGAAAGGTGAAGAGGCTGATGACGAAAGCCATCCAGAGGATGTGCAGCCCGCTGCTGAGAATTATCTCCCGTTCGATAAGCAGTGTCAGGACAACATATCCGGCGAGGATGCCCACCATCTGCGGAACGGAGCGGATGAGATTCAACAGAAACGTCAGCGAGAGATACGGGAGCCTCTGTTGCCGGCTCTCGAGGAAGTAGAGACCCAGAGCCGAAGACCAGCCAAGGAGGAGCGTGAAGACCACAACGAGGGCCGCTCCCAGGAGCGTGTTCCAGAACGCTTCCTGTATCTGCAGGAAGGCGGGGCGGTTGAGGAACAGGAGATCCCAGAGCCAGAGGAGGGCCATGCCACCGACCCAGAGGAGGAACCAGCGGATGTCCTCCCGTCCGGGAGCGGACGCGACGGGAACTCTACCGGCAACACCGACCGTTCTCATGCGCCTCCCATCCGACTTCCCAGCCGGAGAGATTCGTGACGGAAGAACGCATCGACCGCGATATCCGTTGCCTTGACCAAAACAAAGAGCGCGACGATGATTGCCAGCACGACCTCGTAGTCCCGGTAGAGTATGTTCTGCATCAGCTCGTAGCAGAAGTGCCCCTGAATGTTAAGGGCCATTTCGATGATCACGAGACCGGTGATCAGAAAGGTGGCCTGCTCCTTCACCGTAAGGATGTACTGGAACTGGGCATTCATGGTGATATGATCGAGCAGGTGCCCCGGGAAGCGCTTTCGGGGCATGAGAATCGAGCGTGGCGTGATCCCCTCTGGAGTGTTCCACGCGTAGGAGGCGTGGAGGTTCTTCACCCGGGCCGTCTCGACGTACCCCCTGCGGTCTTCGTGGACGAGAAACGTGTAGAACTTGTTTGCGTAGGTCACCAGCAAACCGTTGGACACCACCGCCAGAGTGACCATGAAGAGGTACCCTTCGGTCTCGAAACGGGTCTTGAGCGAGTATGCGACCACGTAGGCCGGTGCGAAGAGGACGGCATAGGCGACCACCTTCGCAAGCGATTGGATGAGCGGTGACAGGCTCTCCACCAGGCCTCTCGGTCCGTTCCTCCAGCCCCGCTCCCTCCCCAGGCCGCCCAGACGACGGAGAAATTCCGCAAAGGGGGGGAGACGACGCTGCTTGGTCCGGACAAATCTGTAGGTGCCCAGCGTCTGAGCGCCGTAGGTGATCAGGGCGAGGACGATGGCATAGACCAGGGCAAACTGGAGATACATCGGCGCGAGCCGCTTGAGTTTCGCGACGGTGAAGCCCCGCTGCTGCGCACCGGCTTTCAGGGCTTCTGTCGTGAACTGCTCCTGATGGTGAGCATCGATTGCCCGGAGTATGGAGTCGGCACGGCCTGGCTCACGCGGGTAGTAGAGGGCCAGGCTCTCCTTGAACAGTGCCCTGTGAAGGGGGTTCCCCAGGTCGAGGAAGTCAAGTTCCAGATAGGGCCGGACGGTTTGCTCGCGGGCAACTGCCGCATCGTCCCGGGGTCCTTCTGTCAGGCCCGCAAGGACTATGAAGACGCTCACCACGAGGAAGATGCTCAGGAGATGATCTCGGAGCCAGCGTTCCTTCATCGCAGCTCTATCCTCCCGGGCTGTGCAATGACTCGGCGGCGGGTCGCCAGGACAACCGTTTCAAGAGATCTGGCCAGCTGGGCGGTGCTCTCCTGGAAGGACGTGGGGGTCATCTCCGAACGCAGCGTACAGATGATGGCGTCGCCATCCTGTGAGACCTCCCAGCGGGGCGCAGGTTTGTTCTCTCCTGTCTGCTGATTCAGGAACGAGAAAAGCCCTGCCAGAACACCGTTGGCCTCCCGGACGACGGTCTCGACGCGGGAGATCACCTCTGTCGTCTGCAGGTGTGGAGGGGGGGCCGCAGTGGTGATCACCCGCCAGATGCTGCCTCTCTCACTCTGGGTCAGCGTCACCCACCCGAAGCCCTTCTGCCCGCCGGTCAGTTGGCGGACGTATGTGAGTCCTTCATGAACAAAGAGGCGTTCCAGGCGCACGCCAGTCGCGAGGTAGTGGCGTGCGGTTCGACGGACGGACTGGATGAGGAGACGGTTTCCACGGAGAATCTCAACCGTATCCCCAAGGAGAGAGGCCCGGCGGTGGAGTGCCTGATATCCGAAGGAGTCTTGGCCGACCAGCCGGGAGTCGGAGCTCCTGATGAGAAAGAAGACCTTTCCGTTGACCTCGACGCGGGCGCAGGGGGTGAAGCCGTCGCTCAAGAGATCCCGGTCGTTGCGCATCACTATCGGGGCGTACGGGATGATCCCGACCCCCTCCGGTGAGGGAACGCTGCGCTGATAACGGTCGAGGACACGGAGATGAGATGTGTTCTCAATGAGAAGCACATCGGCCCGGTCAGCGGCGGGTTGCCCCGTTGACTGAGGCGGAGGCAGGAGAATGGTGCTCAGGACGAGCGCACGGAGGAGCGCCCTTCCCGCCTGCGAACCCAGGCACGGGGTCGGTGGGCCGGAGGGAACGGAACAACGGTCCGGGGATCTCCGGGGGACCCGGCACCACCGCGTGCTCGGCGGTTCTCTGTTCGTCAGGCGTCGGGTGCTAGTGCTCAGGATTCTCGCGCCACTTCTCGATGGTTGAGAGCTGCGATGCAACGCCGTAGAGATCGATACTTGTACTGTCAAACTGAGTACTGAAATAGGCAAGCGAGGGGAGGGAGAAGAGCCATGCCCCCAGTGCTATTTCATGCTCCTTCTGATCTATCCGTCGTGCGTATTCCTGCCGGTCACCAACCTGCCGGGTTGACATAAACCCGTAGAGGTACTCAAGGAACAGATCGATGTCCTCCCCCTCAAGGGAACCGTCGTGTGCGTCCAGACGGAAGAAATTCCGGTTCGCCTGGAACGAGCTGGGATGAATCTGAGGCTCTCCATCGGCGTTGGTGCCGACAACGAGGTTGATTTTGTACGTATCCAGATTCGGCTCGCGGAGGAAGATGTCGTAGAGGTCAAACAGGAAATTGCTCCTGTACCCCGTGATCGGGACGAGGACCGCGTCATAGGTTCCTGCGACGATCTGATCGTTCTGGACGGCCAGCGCCTGGATCCGATTCTGGGTGACGGCAGGGTCATTGAGGATGGCCAGAAGGTCTGTGATTTCCTCCCGGAAGCCATGGTTGACGCTCGCTCTGATGCGGACGGTGTCGGGAAGGACCGACAGATCCGGCCGGGTTGCATCGCGGAGGGGTTCGACGACCTCTTCCTCGACGAAGTACGACGTCGAGGGGAAAACGCTCTTGTTCACGTAGTCGAGGTAGTTATCGCGATTACCCTTGTAGTCGACGATATGGCGCTGCTGGGGGGTGTTCACCTTGAAGAACCGCTCCGTGATCACCCTGCTATCGAGGAGTCTCCTCAGTTCCACCCGCTGCTCACGGGAGAGCCGCTGCGTGTTGAAGAAGACACCGAAGAACGTCGTGCTGATATTGGACTTGGTGAAGTACTGCTCTTCGTCTTCCAGGATTGGAGAGAGGCTCCCGTAGGGGGTTTCCAGGAGGACGTTGATCGAGGAGTTCCGGAGTTCTGTCGTATAGGTGCTGTTGTCGATGAATGGCGCCAGGACGATACGGGCGATGGATGCGCCGCCGTCAGGTGTGCTGTGGTAGTGCGCAATGCCCTCGACCGGCGGGAGTGTGAGGTATGCGGCGGTTCCGATGGTGTACGTGAGTGCGTTCATGGGAGAGTTGTCGGGGAGGATCTTAAACGAGAGGATCTCCTTGATATCCGCTTCCGTCCAGACCCTGTCTCCGCGGAACTGAAACCTGATCAGGTTCTCCTCGTCCGGCCCCTCGAAAGCAAGCGGGTCAATTGCCTGTGACACGAGAATATAGTCGGGGGAGAGACTGCCCAGCGCCTGGATGCGGCGGAGGGTGAAGGCGAGATCCCGCGCAAGGAACGTATGGTCGGGTCCTCTGCCCACCGTGACCTCATCGTCGTCCACGGTGACCGTGTAGCTGTCGTGCCAGCGCTTCTCCATCTTCAGACGAACCGTCACGACATTCTCTTCGTCCATGCCGATGAGTTCACCCAGGCCGTCTTCATAGACGACGCCGCTCGGATTTGCTGACAGGTTGAACAGCCCGTCGAATTGAACCTCGTCGAGCTTGTCCGAAAGCGCATTGGAGCTCGGGAGATGGGGATCAACAGCCGGCTTCTGATGCGCAATGTAGGGAATCACAATCCTGCCCGAGAGGTCAGGCCGGACGAGGAACCAGACAACGAGCGCGGCTGCCACGAGGGCCAGGATGCCAAGAATGACGAAGATGTTGACGCGAAACCGGCGCCTTTTCGATCCTGCGGCGCGGATGGGTCTGGGTGACTGGTCAACGTTTTCCATAGCCTCGATTTCCTCTTATGCTGAGCGGAATGGTCGTCCTCGATGTCGGCGATCAGTTCTTCCGGATGATGGGCACCTGGGCCATCGCGCTGACTTCAAAGACTCTGAACCCCGGTTGTCTGAACCGCACCTCGAGAATGTTCTTTCCGCCCTTGTCCATTTGCACGGGTGTAATGAGGGATTCATAGTCGTTCTCGGCTGACGGCGCCGTGATCCGGAAGCGCCCCTCGTTCTTGATCGGGACGTCATTGATGGTGATCGACTCGTACCACTGTTCGCGGTTCGCCCGTCGTGCTACATCTGCGGGGAGCTTGACGTTGACGTCAAAAACAGGAAACTGGGCGCTCGAGGGGATCTGGAGCAAAATGCGAAACATATACTCGTTCGATCCCTGGCGGTTGCTGGTGACCGGCAAGGCGAACACCCTTCGGTATTCCTTCGGGCGCACGATCCATTTTGGCACGGTGACGTCGCACTCATCGACGATAGATTTCACCTGCTTATCCTCCCCTCGATAGTACTTGCCGTGCTCGACGATCGCCCGAGCCTTCTCCACCCCCCGATCATTGACGTTTCGTGTGAAGTCGTCATAAATCCCCTTGATCGCGCTCTCAGGGAAGCGGACATGTTTCGCCTGATCGAGGTAGTCCTGGACACGTTTCTTTCTTGCCGTGAGTTCCTTCTCCCCCCCCGCGCTGAACGTCAGCTCGTAGACGGGCGTGAAGACCGGGTCCGAGTAGAGGACAGAGATGTTGTCGGTGGTGGATGTGTGGCGCCTCACGAACTCGTCCACCCGGGCACGTGACTGCGCAAGAACCCTGTTGTTTATACCATCCTCGAACTGGCGCACCAGGGCGTTCTTCTGGGCATTGACCGAAGGATAGGCGACAAACTGTCGGCCGGTGTGAAGATCTCTCAGTATGGTCTCAGCCGTCATCCACGATCCGGCGTTCAGATTGCTGAGAAATGTGCGCGAGGTCTGATACAGGGACTGGTACGCCGAGGCCTCGCCCGCCGCGAATGCGAGGTCCGCCTTCAGGCTCAGGGCGCAGGGAAAGGCGGCGTATCTTCCGTACCGGTCGATCTGGCTCTCTGGAAGCATGCTGCGCGCAGCCGAGGCGTCCGCCAGCAGGTCAACGTAGAGAGAATCCGATGTCCACGGTGTCCGGGAAGAGGTGAGTCCTGCGAGAATGCTCAACTTCTTCCGGGCCGCCGCGAGGGCACGGGCTTCGCTGTTGAAGTGTTCGGTGAATTCCATGATCGCTGTCAATGCCGCCGGCGGCGTGCTCCCGCAGGCCACGTAGAGTTCCGCCACGGGCTCCAGAGGTGGGTCAAACGAAATTGGTGTGGCATCCCTCTTCGCCCTCAGCCTCTCTTCGTAGTACGGGACCGCCTCGTTCAGCCGCTCCAGAAAGAGGGTTCGGCCTTTGGCGAGGATCGGTGCAGGGTAGGTGTCGGTCCCCCGCATGAGATCGAGAAAGGCAGGAGCAGCAGCCAGGAAGGCCGCGGTGTTGCCGCGGGAATCTCGTTCCTTCTCGAATACATCGAGTACCGTGGCATACCGGTTCTGGAACTCGATCTCCCGTGCCACATCCTCCTTCAGCTCCAGGTAGTTCTCATAGGCCGTGTCGCGCGAGCTGGCAATATCGGGAGGAAAGAGGTTCTCCAGCGCGAGCAGCCTCGTGTTCATGCCGGTCAGGTTTCGTCGGGTGAGTTCCAGCTTAACCTGCTCCTCGTTGAAATCGAACCTCTCGAACGAGAACTCCGGACCGATGGCCTCATAGGTCGTCCTGTCTGTGCGGTTGTCGGCAAGCTGCCCGCGAAAGGTGGAGTAGAAGGTCTCGAAGGTGAAGCGCCAGTGGGGAACGTACCTGTAGCGCATCGAGAGCTCAAGGTCCATCTTCACGGTGTCCAGTACCCAGTAGAAGGTCTGCACACCCCTTTCGAGTGAGTAGACAAAGAGTGAATCGCTGGACTCTGCGTCATCGGTGATCTTGATGATGGGTCCTTCGCCGTCGTCGAAGTACTTTGTGAGGTATGCGTCCAGGGCCCATTTCGAGTCGGTTGCAAGAACCAGCAGGAATTTGTCCCTGACCGGTCCGGGAAACTTGATGAAGTACTTCCCCTCCTTCTCCAGGACGAAGAGCTCGGTGTCTCTCTTCAGTTCTATGTATCCGCGCTCAAGCGGTGTGAGGGGAGGGTCGGGCGTCAGTTCCTTGTATGCGGAGCAGGCCGCGAGGAAGAACGCCGGAAAAAGCAGGGGAAGGTGCCGCGTCATGAAATCATCCCTTCGAATGGTATACATTCAAACACTTAATATACAATCAGATATCGAAGAATCCAAGAATTCCCTTCATCAGTAGCGCCTTATCTCCTTCACCCAATATGCACTCAAATGGAAACCCCAGGACCACGACGCTGTACTCCCCCCTGAAGGCGGTGGCGGCACTGAAGAGGTTCTCTTTGTAGAGGAGAACGGTCTGCGCTCCTTCGGTCGGATTGATGGCGTCCGGCGACTCCACCTGATAGATCTTGGTCGAAAGCTCCGTATTGAACTGTAGAGAGAGCGTATCGGGGAACACCCCCCCGGGGACGGCGATGACCCTTCCTGTCCGGGCGGCGTGGTCGGTAACCCATTCAAACTTGAGGACTTCCGAGACAAACGCGGCGTCTGTCGTATCGCTGGCCAGACGGGCAAACGGATCCGTGCCAACGTAGGCTCCTGATATGAGGATGTTGCCACCGGCCGCGCAGTAGTCCCGTATCTGCGCCTGCAGCGGATCCGGGAAGGCCCGGAAGTGCTTCCCCCTGAGGGAATCCACAACGGGCTGTGGCCACGGCGTCTCCTTTTCCTCCCCGAGGAGGAGATCGACACACGCATAGTCGCGCAGACGCACCATCGTGTCCATGACCGCAGCTTTGCTGCTCGAGGAGAAGGAATGGCCCGCCCGGCGAAGAGCAGCCCCGTGGACAGCGGGGAAGTCAAACGTGTTGCCGGCGATGATCTCTCCTTCGCGGTCTGCATAGCTCGCGCCGTGCCCGGGCGCGTCATTGAGCCGAAAGCGGGAGGCGGGGTTGAAGTCGTGCTGCGTTCCCGTGAAGTTGAGCGCGTAGCGATCAGGTACCCCCGCGTCGAGGAAATCCAGGAAGCCCGTGAACTCCGGGGTCTGAATGGAAACTGGGCCCGCGATCCGTGTGAACCCGTTGACGATGAGAACCGTCGGCTTCTCGTTATCCATCCTGCACACTGAGAGAACCTCAGAAGGAAAGCTCTCGCCGCCCGCGTTGGCTGCCGCAATCCTGTAGCTGTAGATACGGCCGGGCACCAGGGCGGAAAACTCCACCGAGCTGTCAGCAACAACCTGGCCGTTGTCGAACCCGCCATCATCGACGCGCGTGTAGACAATGTAGTGAGTGGCTCTTGCAGTCACCTCGAGGGGGTCATGCCTCGGGCGCCACTGGAGCCTCGCTCCGCCTTTTGGGGTCAGCTCGGCTGCGCAGTGGGTCGGCGGCAGCGGCTGGACCACGTACGGGGTGTTATGCTGGACCGAGAGGAAGCGGAGCATCGCTTTGTAGATTGCCCGGGCCACGTCGAAGCGAAAGCGAGGATCGAGCATGAATTTCATATCCGAGAAGTTCTGGTGTGAGAGGAGCTCCAGCAAGACCGAGGGCATGTTCGGTCGTGTGGCCTCGCTGTAATCGGCATTCATGAGGGCACGGCGGTTCCACCTGGGATTGTAGAGCAGTCTCAGATCCTCCACGATCTGCGTCTGCATGAGATCAGCCAGGTCGCGGTTGGCGAGTCGCGATGTGCTGTCCGGAAACACCCGCGCAGAGTCTCTTCCCTCGACGCTGTAGATGGCCAGGGTTCCGATCGTCGTGTCGCCGCCGGCGATGCCGGCGTCGGTGTGGAAGGCCAGAGAGAGGTCGATGGGAATCCCCAGACCTCTGGCCAGCCGGTCTCTGTTCGGCCCGTAGGGTGCGCCGGTGAGGTAGTTGAGGTATTCCGCCCTGCTCTGGTAGTCGTCCCGATAATCATTGGTGTCGGCATGGAGGTTGTAGACGAGCGTGTCTGGCATGCCCGCGTACTGAAGATGGTACCGGGCCCCTTCCAGGAACCGGGGCCGTCCGCTTGTCGTGCCACCTCTGGCAACGAGTCCCATTCCCCCTCCAAATCGCACCGCGTCGGCAGAGACGGTCCCGCCAGGCTCTCTGCTCTCGTTGGTCAGGACGACCTTCCCCGAATCGGGGTTGCTGCCCCTCCGGAACCTGAACCGACCCAGAAATTGCCAGGTCGCGTGCCCGATCTTCTGGTTTACGCTGAAGACTGTCCTTCCCCCTCGATGGTAGACGGTGTAGCGGGCGTCGGGGACATTGCTCTCGGTCTCACCGTAGGAGACATACACGGCGTACTCTCCGTCCTCAGGGATGTCGGGGATCCAGGTTGCCGTCGCGGAGGAGATCGCATCCGATCGAGCGATCCGGTGTGTCCCCGACCTGAACGGATTCTCCCCTGCATGGTAGGGGGGGTGGCCCGGGGTGAAGCACGGGGTTGCTGCCGTGCTCCAGGCGTGGGTGGCGTCGTGGGACGCTTCCCCGTAGAGACCTCTTGAGGAGTCATTGTCGACCAGAGCCATAGCCGCCTGCGTGTCGCGCTCGCGCGGGAGAAAGACATTCGCACCGGCATTCTCCAGCATGGGGATGAGGTAAGGTATGGTAAATGCCATGGGTCCCAAATCCTCAACGGACTGAAACAATCGAGGCCGTTGCCATTCCCATCGGCCCTTCTTGTTGTTGTAGTACCAGCCGTGGCTGTGCCAGAGACCGACATTCCTGTTCGACAGACCGTTGGACGGGCTGTTCCCCTTGCTCATGTTCCTCACCACGGGTGAGGGCCTCGCACGCCCGGCCGGAGGCAATCTCCTCAGGTCATACTCCGCAGGCGAGTCCCGGTAGTAGTTCGGCACCAGCTGATCGAGGGGATATCCCAGAGTTTCAACCGAGAAGCTGTAGTCCTTGAATCCCCGCTCGAAGAAGGTCTCCACCCCCGCATAGACTTGCCTCACGTCATCGATCCGGTAGGGTTGATAGGAGAATCGGTCGTTCAGTCGAACAGTCACGCTCTTGCTGACACGGTCGACAATGACCGTGTCGACGCGGGTTCCCGGCGGGACGGCAAACGGGACGGCAGCCCTCTCGATTGCCTGGTGGAAATCCCTGATGTTCTCCTCCTGGGTCTCCTTGAGAGGTACACATCCTGAGATGACGGCTGCGAAGGCGAAGAGTGCGTACAGCAGGCGCAATGAAGGGCGCATGGTCTCTACTCGGGATTGATGAACGGGAACACTGCTGCGCAAACGTACGAAGATTTTGAGAAAGAGGGAAAACGAGCGGATGTGTCTCACGCAACCGTTGGATCTACCTCCACCAGTGTGTAGGGGCCCTTTGGGATGACCGCCACCGATGCATCAGGTCCGAGCCTCTCCCATCCAAGCTGGAGAGCTCCCTGCACCGTGTCGACGGTCTTTATAAAGAGGTCTGATCCGTGCTTCCTGGCGAGGCCGGGCGAAACGAGAACCACTTCCGCATGGCGAGCCGCCTTGGCACATTCTTCGAGCTGCCACTGGTCTATGACCACGGGGTTGCGTGAGATGAAGTCGACGAAGGCGTCGGCGGAGGGGAAGGAGGTGGCCATCTTGCTGAACTCCTGACTCCCCAGCCCTTCTGCGCATTCTGCGGCAAGAACAAGCATGCCTCCCTTCCTGACGATCGGCAGGGCGGCGGTCATCCCCTTGACAGCCTGGTAGAACGTCAGATCGAGGGGATACCCCGCACTGGTCGTGACGACGATCTCCGCCTCTCTCGGTACCGTGGCCCTCACGGACTGGCGCGCGTGTGCGATGCCCGCGGCGTGAGCTTCCTGGGGGTCTCCTGCAAACACTCCCGTGATGGCGTGGTGCGTGTCCAGCGTAACGTTGACCAGGAAGTCATGGCCCGCCATCCGGGCGATCTCGAGCAGTTCGTGATGGAGGGGGTTGCGATCCAGAGAACCCTCCCGGCATTCGGGATGTTCGATGAACCTCGGACTGTGGAGGGCCTTGATGGTCTCCTCTCCGGCACAGCCGGGGGCGATGAGTTTTCGCCCTCCTGAGAAGCCCGCCATGAGGTGGGGCTCGATGAATCCGGTGGTGATCTTGAGTTCCGCGCTGCAGTATGCTCTGTCTATGTAGACCGGCGACCCATGCGATGTCTCTCCAAGATAGGTCTGCTCTTCGAGCGCGCGTGCGCGGTGGCCCCGAACCGCGTAGTGGTCCTTGATGGTGCCGCCGACCATTGCCATGACCTCCTCGGGGGTACTCTCACGATGGAGGCCTGTGGCGATGAGGATGGTGATCTGCTCCCTGTCGATCCCGGCCTCCTCCAGGGTTCTGAGGAGGGGAGGGAGAAGGAGGGTGTTCGGGACGGGCCTCGTGATATCGCAGATAACCACACATGCCGATCGGGCCTGCCGCGCGATGGAGGAGAGCGGCGGGCCGCCCAGGGGCTTCTCCAGGGCCCGCTCCAGGACCCCTGCGGGATCGTCCAGCGAGCGTGCCTCGTCCATGGCAAGGACCTTCATCAGGTTGCGGTCCGGGATGTCGACCTCGAGACCGTTCTTTCCGTAGGCGAGGTGAATCTGCATGGCAGAGAGGTATGTGATAGTCCTGGCTGGAGGAATGATAGAGCTTCTCAGCGAAACATACAATGCCTTG
>WOR8_10005712_pt1 | contig 13753 bp, 13 predicted proteins | sample DeeMarSeWOR38_10_FD_19890 | JGI IMG/M metagenome (IMG submission 19890) | reverse complement strand
TTGATTCAATTCAACTTATCCAGATTGCAAAAAATATGAGAGATAATGGAATTTTTCAAAGTGGAGATATAATACTATCAAAAAATCCAGAGATCTTTATAGGGGGTGCAGCAAATCCTTTTGCTGATCCATTTGATTATAGAGTAGACCGTCTTGAGAAAAAAATTGAGGCAGGGGTTGATTTTATACAAACTCAAAGTGTCTTTAATCTAAAAAAATTTAACATTTGGATGGATGCGGTTAGATCAAGAGGTCTTGATAAAAAAGTACACATTCTTGCTGGAATTACTCCTCTTAAATCAATTAAAATGACTGAGCGTATGAAGTTTTATGTTCCTGGTGTTGATATTCCTAATGAAATATATGAAAGAATAAAAAATGCAAGTGATGCTAAAAAAGAAGGATATGATATAGCTCATGAATTGATATGTGATGTAAAAAAAATAAAAGGAATTCACGGAATTCATATAACAGCTCTTTTTTGGGAAGATATTATTCCTACACTTGTAAATGAAACTGATATTAAACCGATTTAAACAGCATACTTGTTGTATTTTTTTATTGATGTAAGTCTTAAATAACCAATATAAGATTAATAATATTGAGGGAGAAGAGAATATGAAGGAAAAGATGTTGTATAAAACATTGGCAGTTGCTGTCATACTGTTGTTTATTGGTTTGGGTGTTCAACCAGCATTTGCAGAGGTATCGTTTAAATCTGATAATTCTGAATTGATAGAGGTTACGATTAAAATATGCAGACCTTGTAAGATTGAGGAATATACATTGTTATTAACTCAAGAGCAAGTTGAAAAGTTAGATAATGAATTTGATGATTTTAAGATTAAATTAGATAATGCATTAACTAAAAGTGAAACAATAGATGTATACAACGATATGCTAGTATCATTAGATAGATTAGGTATGATACCAGATTATATTAGTGTTTATGAAGCACAACAACTTGTTACAGGACGTAATTATCTAATATCTGACAATGAATTACCATCTAAATTATTTGAGAATAGTAACTTTTTATGTTTAATTTCTGGTGAAGTCTCTTCTAATTTTGGTTTTCTACTAAGTAAATGGGCTTTTTTTTATTATATACCTTTTCGAATTGGAGGAATGATGTATTTTGGTACATATTATAAGACTTTTCAGGGTGGTTCCTATTATTATCAAAATTCTAATGGATGGGTAAAAACTGTTGGGTTGCTTGGTAAAAAGGAGTGGATTAGTAAATTTAGAGGAGCAATTTTTGATTTTCCAATTGATATTTGGTTTCCAGATTATTTGAAAATGGGTTGTTTTGGTATTGTAGGTTTCACAGGTTTTGCTATAGAAACAACTTGGGATGTTTATTTTATTGGTTTTGCACCTTGGGTGAAGATAAAAAATGTATAAATTATAATTGCAAATGTGAATATGAAAAAGAGATTGTTAAGTAAATCTCTGGTAGTTGCTGTCATAGTACTCTTTATTGGATTGGGTGTTTAATCAGCAATAACAAATAACACTTTAATACAACTCTACATATCTTAAAAATCATATTAATTAAATTTTGTATATAACTCCAAATTAAACAGTAAAATATGTATATTGCTTTTATATAGCCAATAAAAAGTTTTGGGGGATCATTAGCTATGGCAAAAAAAGAAATGAAAAAATTACTAGTGACTGGTGCTGTTGGACAAATTGGTTCAGAGCTTACACTTGCTTTACGTGAGAAATTTGGAAACGATAATGTCATTGCATGTGGAAGAAAGACAAAACCAAGTCAAGAAACCTTTTGAATTTATTGATATCACAAATAGGGAATCTGTTGAAAATGTTGTAAAGAAATATGATGTAGATACAATTTATAACATGGCTGCAATTCTTTCTGCTGTTGGTGAAGAAAAACCACTCCTTTGTTGGAATGTCAACATTAACGGTCTTTATAATATAATTGAAATTGCTCATGAGTATGATATGACCAGAGTTTTTGTTCCTAGTTCTATTGCTGTCTTTGGCCCTGAGACTCCAAGAAAAAATACTCCTCAGGAAACTGTTCTTAAACCTAAAACTATGTATGGAGTAACAAAAGTTGCCGGAGAACTTTTAGGTGATTATTACTTCAAGAAATTTGGAATTGATGTAAGAGGTCTTAGATATCCTGGAATTATTAGCAGTGAAACATTGCCTGGTGGTGGAACAACAGATTATGCTGTAAATATCTTTTATGAGGCAATAAAAAATAAGAAATATAATTGTTTTGTAAAAAAAGATACAATTCTTCCGATGATGTATATGCCTGATTGTATTAAGGCAACAATTGATCTTATGGACGCTGATATTTCAAAACTAAAGCACCACTGTGATTTCAATATTTCTTCAATGAGCTTTTCTGCAGGCGAACTTGCTGATGAAATTAAAAAGCATATTCCAGAATTTAAATGTGATTATAAGCCTGATTTCAGACAAGCAATTGCAGATTCATGGCCACAATCTATTGATGACAAGGCAGCAAGAGCGGAATGGGGTTGGAAACCTTCTTATAATATACAATCCATGGCAAAAGATATGCTAGAAAAACTAGGGAAGAAACACAAAGAAGGAAAAATATAATTTTTGACCAGAAAGCTTTTTTTGCTTTAACTTATTCCAATAAATTGGTGAGTTGATTTACATGCAAGAATTAGAGGAGTTAAAGGATAATATGAATAGTGATATTGAATCTATTAGAAATTATCTTGGTGGTGAAGCAGATAATCTTATTAATTTTTATAATCCTAAGATTAAAAAGGAATCATTAAATCTTCCTGGACCTGATTTTGTTGATAGAATTTTTATTGATTCTGATAGACCTACAAATGTTCTTAGAAATTTAAAATCTATTTTTTATCATGGTAGACTCTCTGGTACAGGGTATCTATCGATTCTACCAGTTGACCAGGGTATTGAACATTCTGCGAATGCCTCCTTTACTCCAAATCCTATATATTATGATCCGAAAAACATAGTTGAACTTGCTATAAAAGGAGGCTGCAATGCTGTTGCATCAACCCTAGGAGTTCTAGGTTCTGTCTCTAGAAAATATGCTCATAAAATACCTTTTATTGTAAAAATTAATCATAATGAACTTCTAACATATCCAAACAAATTTGATCAAATTATGTTTGCAGGTGTTGATCAAGCCTGGGAGATGGGTGCAGCAGCAATTGGCTGCACAATTTACTTTGGTTCAGAACAATCCTCTCGTCAAATCCAAGAAGTAAGCCAGGCTTTTAGTTATGCACATGAACTAGGAATGGCCACAATTCTATGGTGTTATCTTAGAAATCCAGCATTCAAGGTTGATGGAAAGGATTACCATTCATCAGCAGACCTCACAGGTCAAGCAAATCATCTGGGAGTAACTATTGAAGCAGATATTGTGAAACAAAAACTTCCAACACTTAATGGTGGATATATCGCATTAAATCATGACAATGTTAAATTTGGAAAATATAGTGATAGAGCATATTCTGAGCTTTGTTCAGATCATCCAATTGATCTTGCAAGGTATCAGATAGCTAATTGTTACATGGGAAGAATTGGGCTCATTAACTCTGGAGGTCCATCTGGTGAAAATGATTTTGCTCAGGCAGTGAGAACTGCAGTTATTAACAAACGTGCTGGTGGAGTAGGTCTTATATCTGGTAGAAAAGCATTTCAGCGACCTATGGAAGAGGGAATGCAATTATTAAATGCAATTCAAAATGTATACCTATGTAAGGATATAACTATTGCATAAATAGTTGATTTTTTAATAAAATTTAGGCATACCAAAATTTATAAATAGTAGTAAAGACAATACATAATTTAGGCATACCTAAAAATTTATAGTGATTTATATGGATGAAAATAAAATACCACTAACACAACTACCATTAAATAAAAAAGGAAAAATAATCGGCATTGAAGGTGGACAAGGATTTCAAAGAAGATTAAGAGTTATGGGCATAAAAGAAGGACAAATCATTAAAATTGTTACAAAACAACCATTCCGAGGTCCTATAACAATTACTGTTTTTAGTTGTCAAATGACATTAGGAAGAGGAATGGCAAATAAAATCACTGTTGAGGTGGTTTGATAAAAAAAATAGTTTTAATGGGAAATCCAAATGTAGGAAAGAGTGTTGTTTTTTCAAGACTTACCGGTGCAAATGTAATTGCATCAAATTACCCTGGAACAACAGTTGATTTTTCAAAGGGTAAAATGAGATATGAAGGTTTAAGTTATGAAATAATAGATGCTCCAGGTACATATTCTCTTGAACCCTCTAATAAAGCTGAAGAAGTAGCAGTAAAAATGCTTAAGGAAGCTGATATTGTAATAAATGTAATTGACTCGACAAATCTAGAAAGAAACTTATATCTCACACTTGAGCTTCTAGAAAAAAATAAACCAATAATTCTAGTTTTAAATTTATGGGATGAAACAAAGCATCTTGGAATTCACATAGATGAAAAAAGGTTAGCCCGCCTTTTAAATGTTCCAGTTATCCCTACTGTTGCATTAACTGGTGAAGGTATAAAAAATCTTGTAGCAAATATTAAAAATGCAAAGATAAACGAGGAAATCAAACCAACAAGTGAAGAAGGGCGCTGGATTGAAATAGGTTCATTAATCAAAAAAGTAGAGATTGTTGAACATCGTCATCATACCCTAAGAGATAGAATATCTGACTTAACAATCAAGCCAATTACAGGCATCCCAATTGCATTAGGTATAATCTTCATATCATTTTGGATTGTTAGATTAATTGGTGAGAATCTGATAATATATGTTCTAGACCCACTTTTTGATAACTTCTACCTACCGCTAATAGACAGTTTAAGTGAAAAAATTGGCCCAGGTTTAATTCATACTTTACTTATTGGTGAATATGGTGTACCAATTGATAAAATTGAATCACTTGGTATGCTTACAACAGGTCTTTACATTCCAATAGGTGTGGTTCTACCATATATTATAGCATTTTATTTTATGCTCTCATTACTAGAAGATACAGGATATCTTCCCCGTCTAGCAACACTTGTTGACAAGGTTTTTCACAAACTTGGTATGCATGGACATGGTATAGTTCCAATGTTTCTTGGACTAGGATGTAACGTACCGGGAGCGTTATCAACAAGAACACTTGAAACAAGAAAACAAAGGTTCATTTCAGCAACACTTCTTGCTATATGTATTCCTTGCATGGCACAACTTGCTATGGTTTTTGGTGTTCTCGGAAAGTATGGTATTTATTACATAGGTATTGTTTTTATTACACTTACTTTACTATATATCATTCTAGGATTGATTCTAAACAGATTTATAAAAGGAGAAAGTCCAGAGATATTTCTTGAAATACCTTCATACCGACGACCAAGTTTTAAGGCAACCATAAAAAAAACATGGATGAGAATACGCTGGTTTCTTAAAGAAGCAATTCCCTTTTTATTTTTTGGAGTCCTAATTATTAATATTCTATATGCAGTGGGTATACTGCAATTTATAAGCAATGCATTGCAACCTATAATGACTGGTTTATTTGGAATGCCTGGCGATGCAAGTATTGCACTTATTACAGGTTTTCTTAGAAAAGATCTAGCTATTGGAATGCTGATTTCTCTTAACATGACACCTTCACAGCTTGTAATAGCAGTTACAATGCTTACAATATATTTTCCATGTGTTGCTACATTTGCAGTACTAATAAAGGAATTAGGAATAAAAGATATGATAAAATCTGCTGCTCTTATGCTAGGGGTTGCAGGTATTGTTGGTTTTCTATTAAAATTGATACTTTTGGGTGTGTAGAAATGAGAAAGAGAACAATAGAAGACTATGTTGAACTGGTATATGAAATTCAAGAAGGAAAAAAAAGAGTTCATACAAATGATATTGCATCTGCATTAAACATTAATCCAGCCAGTGTTACTGAAATCTTTCAAAAACTAAGTGTAGAAGGATATGTTAGTTATAAGAAATATAGCGGGATAAAATTAACCGATAAAGGATTAAAAATTGCAATGAAAACAAAGAAAAAACATACAACATTAAAAGAATTTTTAATATTACTTGGAATTGATAAAAATATAGCTGAAAAAGATGCATGTGAAATGGAGCATATCCTACATCCAAGTACAATGAAAACAATTATTAAATTTGTTGAAGTTGTAAATAAATGTGAGGTAACTCCCTTTTGGTTACAAAGGTTAAAAGATTATGTTAAAACAGATAAACTTCCAAAATGTCCACATCAATTGATAGATTTATGTCAAAACTATAAAAAAATAAAAAATTAAGAAAAATAATCCTCCATCATTTAGGAGGATTTTGAAATTTAATCTAGACTGATTGCCCCTTCTGGACATTCATCGACACAAGTTCCACAATCGATACATTCATCATTATCGATTATGGCTTTATCATTTTCAACCTTTATTGCATCGACTGGACATGCTTCTACACATGAACCACATCCAGTACATTTTTCTTTATCGACTACTGCTGCCATGGCTCGGGCATATAATTAACTCATTTTAATAGTTTTCTTGACAAACTGACACACATATTTGATAGTTATTTGTTAAAAAATCATATTTGATTTCAATTTTTATAGAAAAAATTATAATTAAACTTAGTTTAAAATTCATTACATTAGTTTTTTATATAAAAAAGTAGTTTTGAAAATGGGGTTTAAAAGACATGATAAAAAAATTAGTAATTGTAATTATTATTGGAATATTAATTCTCCCTTTATTTGGATCTATTTCAGCAAGTTTAGATGAACCTACTCAACCAGAGCAACCAACAAATGGTCCAGGAAGTTCAGATTATTCACATTCATTAGTTATAAAAACTAGACATAAATGGGGAGGACAGCAGTTTTGGATTTTTGAACCATTTATGCCAAAACCAGAATCAGCACCACTAATAGTTTTCAATCATGGATGGTCAGCAATGCATCCAATTATATATAAGACATGGATAAATCACCTAGTTAAAAGAGGAAATATAGTAGTCTACCCACGATATCAAAAAGGACTGGTTAGAGGATTTGATAATTTTACTATAAATGCTGTTAATGCAGTAAAAGATGCAATTGAAATTCTAAATAAAGGATGGCATATTCGTCCTGAACTGGATAAATTTGCTATTGTAGGCCATTCATTAGGAGGGGGAATTACTGCAAATATGGCAGCACTAGCAATAGAAGAAGGTCTACCAATTCCAAAGGCGATTATGCCAGTTCAACCATATATTAATTCATTTGATAAAAAAGATTATTCAAAAATATCAAATGAAACAATTATGCTTGTAATTGTAGGAGAAGATGATGACATTGCAGGTAATTATTCAGCAAAGATAATATTTAATGACACAACTCAGATTCCATTATCAAATAAGGATTTTGTAATTCAAGTAACTGATACTTATGGTACACCTGATATTTTAGGAGATCATATGGCACCTGTTTGTTCTCCAAAGTTTTTATCAGATACAACAGATGCTATGGACTACTACTCAACTTGGAAGCTCTTTGATGCATTAACAGATTATGCATTTTATGGTACAAATAAAGAATATTGTCTTGGAAACACACCTGAACAAAGATTTATGGGACTGTGGAGTGATGGAACACCAGTAAAAGAACTAATAATAACAGATGATCCATAAAAAAAACTATGAAACATAAACGTAAGATTCTAGGGATCATTCTATTATTAATTCTTATTTTATTAATGATATACAGTAGTTTTGAGTATGAGAAAAAACAATTTGATATTTTTTACTTAGTTGAAAATCAAGAAATACAGGATTCCGAGATGATATTTACAGGAGAAATTAAAGATATAAACCTTACAAATAAAATGATTTCACTCAGACTATCAAGTCCTCCTTATAACTTAAAAAAAATTAAGGTTGAAAACCTAGAATCTTTAGATTACACTCCAAAAAAAGGTGATATTACAGAAATTCTTGTTAATAAAACTGAGAAAGATAACTTAACTGCAGAAAAAATATTAATTTACGAACGCTGGAAGCATGATTTGATATATATCAGGTCACTTCCAGCAATTCCGTTTGCAATATTTTTATTTTTTAAAGCATATCGTTTTAACAAAAAAACTTTTAGATTTGAAAGGAGAAAGCATAATGCCTGATTGGTTTACACATACTCTCATTGGTTGGATTACGGGAAAAATCACAAAAAAAGACATAGGACTTATTGTTGTTGGTTCATTAATACCTGATCTCGTTAAAATAAACATAGCTTTTGTTTTATTTAGAATTGATCACCATTATTTCTTTGATCCAATTCATACCCCAATAGGTGCATTTTTAATTGGTGGTATTATTTCATTATTCTTCAAAGATTATAAAAAAGCCTTTTTTGCATTAGCAATAGGTATTTTTACACATTTCATTTTTGACTTTCTATTAGTACATGTCGCCGGTGGAATTAAGATTTTATATCCTTTTAGTTGGAAAGAATGGCAAATCTATCTTATAAGATCCGATGAGTATTTTATGACAATTATTGCAATAATTTTTGCAATTATCGTATACTTTTTATATTATTATTCTGATAGGTTAAAAAAGAATCAAAAAGATATTTGAATTTTTTATTTTATCTTATATATAGTAATTTATAAAAAGAAAACCTTTATATTATATAAATAGCATTATACTTTTAAGTAAAATTGCATTTGAGTTTTACTTATTGAGGGAGGCAAATTGGAATGAAAAAAATAATCACAACCATGTTTATTGGTTTACTTTTAGCTTGTTGTTGGAATCCATCAATAAATTTGGTTAATGCTGGAGATGATGATTGGTGGAATGAAGATTGGAGCTACAGGAAAGAAATAGTAATTGATCATGACTTGGTAGCATCTGATATTGAAAATTTTCCAATTTTATTTCATAATATTAGTAGCGATTTCGCTGACCATGCACAGTCAGATGGTAATGATTTTGCATTTGTTAGTACTGATGGACTTGTACAATATAACCATGAAATTGAATATTACAGCGATTCCGAAGGAGAATTAATCGCATGGGTAAATATTACTTATATAAGTTCTACAGAAGAAACAAGTTTTTATGTATATTATGGAAATCCTAGTTGTAGCAACCAAGAAAATATTGATGATACTTGGAATAGTAATTATGTTGGTGTTTGGCATTGTAATAATGAAGTTGACAACGATGAAGGAGATATTAAGGATTCAACAATGTACAACAATAATGGAACAACTCAAAATATGGAAGAAGGAGACCTTGTTGACGGCAGAATATCAAAAGCATTAAATTTTGATGGAGTAAATGAAAAGGTTTTAGTTTATGATTCCGGGGAGGGTTCTTTAGATTTAACTGGAAATTTTACTTTAGAGTGCTGGTGGAAAGCAAGTGATTTGAGTGATACTTTTAACTCTCTTATGGGTAAAAGACATACACCGGGTTATCAATATGAATATAGATTAAGAGACGGATTAATTTTTAAAAATAGATATTCACTATTAACAACTGGAGGGTCAAGAGATGACAATACAGTTAATTATGAGGATATTTGGTATTATGGAACTGTAACAATTGATGCTAAATATATTACATTTTATAATGATGGTACATTCTCAACCGCGCATGACGCATTATTTCCACAATCAAATAAAGCGTTATTTGGATTTGGCTCAGCTGGTGAGTATGATAACAATTTTGCAGGTATCATTGATGAGGTTCGTGTATCAAAAGTTCCTAGATCTGCAGGTTGGGTTGAAACAAGTTATAATACAATGAACAGTCCAAGTACATTTCTATCTGTAGGATCTGAAGAAAGTAAACCAGTAAATATTCCTCCTACTGTTGCTATCATCTACCCTGAAGAAGGAGAGATTGTTAATGAAACTATAACTATAACTGGAATTGCAGATGACCCAGATGGAACTGTAGAATATGTTGAAGTAAGAATAGATGATGAAAGCTGGGAAGAAGCCTCTGGAACAACAACCTGGAGCAAAGAATGGAACACAACAGAATTCCCAGATGGTGCACACACAATACATGCTCGAAGTTACGACGGCGAAGACTACTCAAACATAAATACTGTAAATGTCACTGTTTATAATGAAGGTGGAAATATTCCTCCTACAGTTGAAATAACTTACCCTGAAGAAGGAGAAACAGTCTCAGGAATAATAACAATAACAGGAAATGCAGATGATACTGACGGTACAGTTGAATATGTAGAAGTAAAAATTGATAATGATGACTGGGAAGAAGCCTCTGGAACAACAACCTGGACCAAACAATGGAACACAGAAGACCACTCAGATGGAGATCACACAATACATGCTCGAAGTTACGACGGCGAAGACTATTCAAATGAATATTCTGTAGATGTTACAGTTTACAACGGTATTGATAATGAACCACCATTTGTTGAAATCTTAACTCCACATTGGGGATGTATATATTTCACGGTTGGTGGAACCCTATATGTTTACGTACCAATATTTCCAATAATTACACTTATTATTGGGAGAATCTATGTAATTGTAAATGCAACTGATAACGTGGGGATCGATTTTGTAGAATTCTATGTTGATGGTGAATTAAGAGATATAGATTACGAACCACCATATATTTGGCTATGGGACGAGCAAACCCCGTTCTTGCTATATGAATTGAAAGTTGTTGCTCATGACTTTGCAGGTAATACAGCAACTGACATGATTAAGGTATGGAGAATTCAGCTTCAGCCACCCGGTGGCGGTGGAAAATAAATATTTTTTTCCCCCTTTTTTTATGGTTTCAATTTGTTCAGTTATAAGAATATAATTTAAAAAAGAAAAGAAGAATTGATTAGTTAAAGATTATATTAGGATCTCTAATAATCTAGCAAGTATTGGAAAATATTCAAATATCAACTCAAGAAATATATTTGTAAATATTCTGTGTCTTGGTATCTCTACACTGAGTTGTCCCCAATTACTTATTAAACCTTCAGGATCTCTTGCTCTCGCCCATATTGTGAAGCTTCCCATCGTTCTCCAAGTTTTTGCAACAGACACTAACTTTCCGGATTCATATGGGCCAAACCAATCTTTACTAGATCCATCCCCCCACTTGATTTCATAATAGAGATCACCGCCTTCTGGATCTGTTGAAACAAATTCATATAGATATGTCTCTCCAACCCTTCCATTTTTGTTTCCATCAATTTCAGGTGCTGTTGGGGGTAGATTCCCTTCATTATTAACAATCACATTAACTGTATAATTATCTGAGAAGTCTTCTCCATCATAGCTTCTAGCAGATACTGTATGGTACCCTTCTGAATATTCTTCTGTGTTCCAAACTTTGGTCCAGGTTGTTGTACCTGTTGCGGTTTCCCAACCTTCATCGTCAATTTTAACCTCAACATATTCAACTGTACCATCTGGATCATCAGAAATACCTGTTATAATTACAGTTTCATTAACAATATCTCCTTCTTCTGGATATGTGATTTCAACTGTAGGTGGGAGATTTTCTCCTCCTTCTTCAGCTCCGAAAGTAAGGAAACTTGAAGGATCATTTTGATTGTTGTATTCGGTAATTATCCAATCTGAATCCCTAGATATCTTTGATATCCTTATCTCATCAACTATACCCTGGAAATAGTTCTGTTCTGTATATCGTCCAATCTCAAGATCTGCTGAAGAAGTAAAAGGTGAACCAGTAAATGTACTAACATTTGACTGCTCAACACCATTAACAAACATGAACATGTTTGTTCCATCCCAAGTTGCTACCAGATGTGTCCATTCATCTAGAGCTAAATCATCATTTGATTTGATAATAGTGTATCCTGAACCATCACCAAGGAAGAATTGAGCTACATCATCTCCAGGTTTATACCGTAGTTGATACCTATTATAGCCAACACCACTTCTAGATATTATTCCAAGGTAAATACCATCTCCATCACCAGTACGATTTACCCAAGCCTCAAGAGTTATTTCATCTATTAGATTAAAGCTATCATCATTACTACAATTAATCCAATCATTTGTACCGTCAAAACCGTCTGCTCCATCGATAAATCCTTCTGCATTTTGATCCGTTCCATTGATACAAACACCATCATTACCATAGTTTGTGGAATCATAATGTGTACCACTGGTTTCGTCAAGATGTTGGACCATTACAAAACCATTATTCCATACTCCTCCTGGATATTGCTGACTATTGCAATCAGGGTTACCATAATACATATAAAATTCAGTATCTTGACTACCTGAAAGAGTGCTAATGTTTACCCAACAAATAAGCTCCCCTGTTGAACCATCAAAATGTTCGATTTCATGATATAATTTGGTTTGAGTTCCACTATTATCTATAAATAATATGTCATCGCCATCATTTTGTGCTTTTGCTGCTAGATCACTATCTATTGTTTTAATAATTATCGGAAAGTTTGAAAGGTCTTCTTCTACCATATCATGATCAATAGTCACTTTTTTCCTATATTCCCAATCAGGTAGATAGCTTGCCTCTGTTCCAACCGTTACAAAATTTGAAGGATCGTTCTGATTATTATATTCAGTTGTTATCCAACTAGGTTCTCTATAAATATTTGAAACTCTCACCTCATCAATTTTTCCTTCAAAATAATTAATTGTCCAATAACGTCCTATCTCAAGAGTTGATAAGGTTGTTATCGGAGTACCAGTAAATGTAGTAACATTAGACTGCTGAACACCATCAACAAACATATACATGTTTGTACCATCCCAGGTAGCTACTAAATGTGTCCACTCTTCCAGAGTTAGATCATTATCTGAAGTTAATATTGTATATTCTGTATCGTTTCCGATGAAAAAGTGAACAACACTATCCTCAGGTTTATATCTTAATTGATATCGATTATATTTTGGTGCAGTTGTATCAAGAGCCCTACCAACAATACCTAAGTATTTTCCAGTTCCATCACCTATTTTATATACCCAAGCCTCAAGGGTCATCTCTTCAGTTAGATTTAAACTTTCATTTCTACCACAATCTACCCAGTCATTATTACCATCAAAACCATCTGCACCATCAATGTATCCTTCAGCGTCTTGCTCAGAACCATTTTCATAAGTTCCATGATTGCCATACATTGATGAATCATAATGAATTCCACTTGCTTCATTAAGGTGCTGAACTAAAACATAATTTGAATTCCATGTATCAGTAATTTCTTCTTGATTTTCACAAACTGGATTGCCATAATACATGTAAAAAATAGTATCTACACTACTTGACAAACTTTCTATATTTACCCAGCATATGAGTTCACCAGAAGATCCATTATACATTTCAATTTCATGAGATATTTTCTCAGAAACACCGGTACCCTCCATAAAAATTATATCATCACCATCATTCTGAGCCTTATGTTTTAGATCAGAATCGACAATATGAATAAGAGCCGGAAAATTTGTTAAATCATCATCGACCATATCATGATCAATTGTAATTTGTTTTTGATAAAACCATCCTTCTTTGAATGGATCAAATGATATGAACTCCAATGGTGCTAATACTTTCTTATAATTATTTTCAATACTACCAATATTTGGTAAGACACTCGACATCATAAACAATATACTTAATCCAAGAACAAGGGTTTTCCTTGTTAAAATTCTCTGCATTTTTTTCCTCCCCTATTTAATATAATTTGTAATGTTATATTTTTATTTAAAT
>WOR8_10009625_pt1 | contig 13756 bp, 12 predicted proteins | sample DeeMarSeWOR38_10_FD_19890 | JGI IMG/M metagenome (IMG submission 19890) | reverse complement strand
CATAAAGAGAGTGATCTTTTGATGCAGCGTAAACCTTGTTCTGCCAGACTCCTGAGGCCACAGATATTGCTTTGACCACATTGAAGGTCCACAGCCGCTCTCCCTTTTCAGCATCCACAGCGTAGAGAGTGCCTTCAGCAGATCCCACAAAAACCCTGTCTTGGTGCGCATAAGGAGAGCCTAGCCTTTTATCCACTGCATGGTGCCAGCGCTCACTGCCATCTTCAGGGGAGATAGCATGGAGTCTGCCAGGTGAACTCACATAGACAGAGTTTCCTGAGAAGTGCGCTGCTGACCAGCTCTCCCCAGCAGCTTCGATTTGCCAGATAACCTCCCCGGTTTGACCGTTCAGGCCGTAAAAAGTGTCGCCGCAGCCAAAATAGAGCCTGTTCTCCTCCATTACTGGTACTTTGGGGACATTTCCCGCTCCCATGAAGACAAATTGCACCTGAGGATCGGCCGTCACCTCTGGAAGTTCCTGGATGAGTTCTTCCGCCCGCTGTCTCCAAACTGGGTTCTGGCACAGGAGTTTAACAATTTCCTGCTGAGGCTCGTATTTGCTTAAACGGCGGATGAGACTGTCGGCTCGATTCTTTTCGTACTCTAGATAGAGTCGGTCGCGAAGATACCCTATGGCTGCCTCGCGAAAACCCACGGCCTCCACCTGAGCCTGCCACTCTTTTTGGTCTTCACCCTGCCTTGCCATCTCTACATCAGGACCCCTCTCGCTAACTGCAACCTTTTATCAAGATAGAGGGAAGCGGCTTTAAAAGCAACACAGATTAGTCTAGGGGAAAGGTTAAGAATGCTTAAAATGGCGAAAATTCTTGACATTTAAACGATCGTTTGATACAAACGTTTGTAAGAATAGTGGAGGTAGCCGATGAGTCAAAAGAATGGAGAAGACCTCACCAGAGAACGTATTCTGGACAGAGCCGAGGTCCTTTTTGCCCAAAAGGGTTATCGAGCTGTGAGTGTCCGCGAAATTACCTCGGCGGCAGAATGCAACCTGGCGGCAGTGAACTACCATTTTGGCAATAAAGAGAACCTTTATCTGGAAGTTTTTCGCTCCCGTTGGGTACCCCGGGCCATGCGGGTGCGGGAGAGCTTCAGGAAGTCTCTGGCCAGGCAAGGGTCTCTTTCCGAAGCAAAAGTGGTGCGAGCTTTGGCACAGGCCTTTGTGGACGGCCCCCTGTCAGATGATGAGCGTCTTCGCCACAGCCAGTTGATGACGAGGGAAATGACTCAACCCACGAAAGCTTTTAAGCATGTAGCCGAACAGGTGATTCAGCCTTTCTTCAAAGAGGTATCAGACCAGTTAGGTTCGGTTCTCAGCAATAAGGTGGGCGAAGATCAGATGTTGCTCAACATTTTTAGCATCTTCGCTATGGTGCTTTACTTCAATTTTGCCAGGGTGGCGGTCAGTCGCCTTACTGGGCGCAAGTATGACTCTGCCTTTAGAGCCCTGTTGGTGGAGCAGATCACTCAGTTCTCCCTGAGGGGTTTGGGAGTGGGGAAGATGGAGGAGCAGGGGTGAAGAAGAAATTAATCTTATACTTAGGTGCGGCACTGGCTATCTCTTTGAGTGTAAGTGGCTGTTTCAAAATGGGTCCGGACTACCATAGACCAGATACTGACTTCCAAGTGCCTGCTCATTACCAGTACACTCCCACCGAACTAGTCATGCCGGAGCTGGACGACCAATGGTGGCGTGTCTTCAATGACCCCGAGTTGAACCAATTGGTGGAACGGGTGCTGAAGAACAACTTGGATATAAAGAGGGCTACAGCGGCGGTGTTGGAAGTGCGAGCCCAACTAGTTTCCACGCGAGCGGACCGTTTTCCCCAGGTGGACGTTCAGGGTCAGGCAGAACGGCAGCAACTACCTAAAGGGAATTCAGTCGATAGAACATTTAACTCATACGACCTGGCTTTGCCTGCTTCCTTCGAGATCGACCTGTGGGGACGCCTTGCCCGGGCTGAAGAGGCGGCGCGGGCTAGTCTCCTGCGAGCAGAGGAGAACCGCCGCACCGTGGCCCAGACCGTGGTGGCGGAGACTGTCACCCTATATTTACAAATGGAAACGTTTGAGCGGGCGATAGATATTGCCAACAAGCTGGTCGAGTCCTTTCGTCGCAGTCTAAATCTGGTGGAAAGTAGATATAAAAGAGGTCTGACCTCGGTCCTGGATGTAAGACAGGCCCGCAGGGTTCTGGCCGGGGCTGAAGCAACCCTGCCATCGCTGCGCCAGGACTTGGGTACCACACAGCAGGCATTGGCCGTCCTTCTTGGAATCTATCCCGAGACTAGGCCACCTCGGCTCCAGCCGGAGGACTATTACAAAAGGTTAGACCCGGTGCCGCCGGGTCTACCCTCCGAGCTCCTGCTTCGGCGGCCGGACATAAGGGCGGCGGAGGAGCAACTGGTGGCGCTGAATGCTCTAGTAGGCGCGGCCAAGGCCAGCCGCTTTCCCCGGATTGTTTTGACCTCCACTTACGGTTACACCAGCGAGGATCTAGACCGACTTTTCAAACCTGAAAATGAGTTGTGGAGTATTGCCGCCGGGATTGCCCAGCCTTTGTTTGACGCGGGTAAATTGCGGGCAGCTCAGCGGGCGGCCGAGGCCAGATATCTACAGGGCGTGGCCGAATACGCCAAAACAGTGCTCACCGCCTTTGCTGAAGTGGAAGGAGCGTTCTTGACACGGGAAGAACAGTTGAAACGTCGGGAATATGTAGTAACTTTTCTGCACGAGGCCAGGGAGGCGCAAAGAATTGCTGAGAGTCGATACGAAAAGGGTCTTACTGATTTTCTCACGGTGCTGGACACACAGAGAACCCGCTTTGAGGCCGAACGCGATCTCTTGCAGGTGGATTTCACCCTTTTGAACAACCGTGTCAATCTCCACCGGGCTCTCGGGGGCGGCTGGGGGGATCCAGGACCGGTCATGTTTGGGCAAGAGGAACAAACCACCAAGAACACGAAGGGAGATTAAACCACGAAGGCACATTTGTCATTTCACATTGCACATTTATCATTTATCATTTTAGTCAACTATTATTCTAAGTTTCACATTGAAAAGGACAATGACAGATGACAGATGACAGATGACAAATGAGAAATGATCAATGGAGCAGAGCGCTATGCGCTTTGCGTGATCGGGGAATTGATAACCATGAGTAGTAGGAAAAAAAGAGTTGTTCAGCTTGTTATCAGCATAACCTTTGTAGTCTTGGGTGTGTTGGGCTTTTGGGCACTGACGGCGAGCAAGCCTGAAATGGAGAGACGTAAACCTCCCACCCCCGTGCCCATGGTCCGAACTATGACAGTCAAGACTGGACCCCAAAAGGTATACATCCAGGGCGAGGGCACGGTGAGGCCCTTGCGGGAAATCAATCTCGTACCCGAAGTTGGCGGAAAAGTGGTTTATGCATCCCCCTCAATGGTAAACGGAGGCGTCTTTAGAAAAGATGACCTTTTGTTGCGGATCGACCCAGTGGATTACCAATTGGCCGTCACCCTGGCCAGAGCCAAAGTGAAAGACGCGGAGAGTCGTCTTCAAGTTGCTGAGGAAGAGGCTGCCGCGGCAAGAGATGAGTGGCGTTTGCTCTATGAGGGGAGTTCCAATGAAAACAGCAAGCCGCCGCCGCTGGTAGCCAAAGAACCACAATTGGCAGCGGCGAAGGCTGAGTTGGAAGCTGATGAGGCCGATCTCCGCAAAGCCTTACTTAATTTAGAGCGCACAGAACTCAAAGCACCTTTTAACGGGCGGGTGGAAGAAGAAAGGGTGGACGTAGGTCAATATGTTTCTCCTGGCCAAAGTCTGGGGAGTCTCTACTCAACCGAAGCTGCGGAAATTGTCGTTCCTCTGGAAGGAGAAGCTCTCTTCTGGTTCGACGTGCCGGGTTTTACCTCTAGGGACGGACGAGGTTCTCCGGCACTGATCAAGGCCAGCATTGCAGGCCGCGAGTTGAGCTGGACCGGCAAAGTGGTGCGCACCGAAGGCAAGTTGGATGAGCGGACTCGGATGATCAATGTGGTGGTCCGGGTTGAACAACCGTATGCTAAAAAACCGCCGCTGGTTTTCGGCCTCTTTGTGGAGGTGCATATCGAAGGCCGAGAGATAGCAGAGGGAGCGGTCATACCGCGAGCAGCCCTGCACCAGGGAAATATCGTCTGGGTAGTTGGCGAGGACAGCCGGCTTCAATTCCGCCAAGTAGAGGTGGGCAGAATTCAGGGTGATGAAGTTGTGGTTACCGGAGGCCTGGATGAGGGAGAAAGGTTGGTCATCACTCCCTTGAAGGCTGTCACTGATGGCATGACCGTGCGGGTTGTTGGTGAAAAACAAGGTCCAGGTAAAGAGTCACCGGTGGTGAGCAGTAAGAGCTAGGGGTCAGCTGACAGCAGTCAGCAGGCAGAAAGCAATTTATCATTTCGCATTTCGCATTTGACATTTTCCATTTCAAATTCTTTTGAAGTACTTCATCGCTTCAAATTCGCATTGATAAATGAGCAATTAGCAATGAGAAATGATAAATGAGAAATGACTTGCCCCATGCTGGCTACTGACTACTGACTTTTAATAATAAGGATTGAAGACTTATGCGAAGCATGGTTGCCTGGTTTGCTGAAAACCACGTTGCCGCAAATTTGTTGATGCTCTTTCTTCTATTAGCTGGGGCGGTTACGGGCTTGACCACGAAACTGGAGATCTTTCCTGAGACATCTCTGGACCGAATCTCAATCACCATGGAGTATCTCGGTGCCTCGCCAGCCGAGGTGGAAGAGGCCATAGTCCGGAGAATCGAAGAAAAGATAGCTGGTCTGGCCGGTATCAAGCGCATAGATTCGGTGGCCAGGGAAGGGGTAGCCTCGATTACCATCGAGGTTATGAATGATTGGGATCTGCAGGAACTGCTGGATGAGGTGAAGGCAGAGGTAGATCGCATTACTACCTTTCCCAAAGAGGCGGAACAACCAGTTGTTAGGGAAATGACCAGACGGGTTCAGGTTCTTAATGTTGCCGTTTACGGTGATGCACCCGAGTCTACTCTCAAGCACCTGACAGAGAGAATAAAAGACGACATTACCAATCTGCCGGGCATTACTCTGGCGGAGCTTGGGGGTGTGCGCCAGGGAGAAATTCATGTCGAAATATCAGAGGAAACCCTCCGCCGATACGGTCTCACTTTGGGCAAAGTTGCTGAGGCGGTAAGGCGAGCAAGTCTGGATTTGCCGGCTGGCAGCGTCAAAACCGAGGGTGGTGAAATACTGGTGAGGACAAAGGGCCGTCGTTACTATGCCGCCGACTACCGCGACATTGCCGTAATTACCAGAACAGATGGCAGCAAGGTTACTTTAGGGCAGATAGCCGAACTTAGAGACGGCTATGAAGATGTGGATCTTTTCAACCGTTTCCAGGGAAAGCCGGCAGGGATTATTGAAGTATACAGAGTGGCCGATCAAAATGCCTTGCATGTGGCAAGCACAGTCAAGGGTTATATAGAAAAGATCCGACCGAGTCTGCCCGAAGGTGTAGACATCTCCTATTTTGGCGACAGATCAAGAATATTAAAGAGCCGTATTCGCCTGTTGCTCAAAAACATGGCCTTGGGACTGGTTCTGGTGAGTATCCTTCTCGGGGTCTTTCTAAATGCGCGTTTCTATCAATATGGTTTCCCTTTTCGCCTTTATTATGGTTCTGGGCATTGTGGTGGATGATGCCATCGTTGTGGGTGAGAACATTTTCCGCCGGCATGAAGAAGGACTCAAACCTCTGGAAGGGGCAGTTCAGGGAACCTTGGAAGTGGGACGGCCGGTGGTTTTTGCAGTCCTGACCACTATGGCTGCCTTTTGGCCTTTGCTTCTGGGAAGCGGCACCATGGGAAAAATCATGCGCACCATACCCATTGTAGTTATTCTGGTGCTGCTGGGCTCTCTGGTGGAGTGTTTGCTCATTCTGCCGGCCCACCTGGTTGGATCCAAATACCGAGCAAAGCGCAGCATGGAGCAAAAGCGCACCTCTAGATGGCTGAAATGGTTTATCAAAAAACCCTATGCCAAGGCGGTGGATTTTTGTGTAAAGTGGCGTTATGCCACGGTGTCTCTAGGTATAGCGGTATTGTTGATAACCTTGGGAGTTTGGAAAGCGGGGTGGATCAAATTCACCTTGTTTCCCAAGGTGGAAAGCGACTTTCTCATTTGCACATTAACCATGCCCGCAGGCACACCGGTTGAACGTACCTTGGAGATTGCAGCCCATTTGGAGCAATCGGGGAAAGAAGCTCTGGCAGAAGCTGAGGGAGAAACATCCGGTAATGACCCCCCTCTGTTGAAAGGTATCATCACCCGAATAGGGCAACACTTAGGGGGGGCCGGCCCCATGGCATCAGGCCCCCAGTTTGGTGGCCATTTGGCTCAGATAACTCTGGAACTCTTGGAGGGTGAAGAGAGGGAGGTAACTGCAAGTCAACTAGGCAACCTTTGGCGTAAAAAGGCAGGCAGTATTCCTGACGCCGAGTCAATTACCTTTCAGAGTGTACTTTTCAGCGCGGGCAATCCCATTGAGGTCCACCTTTCTCTGGATGATCACGACTTGCTCATAGCCGCAGCGGAAGAGTTGAAGAATGAAATCAAAGGCTATCCCGGGGTGTTTGATGTAAGCGACAGCTTCATGCCGGGCAAAGATGAGATGCAGCTCAAACTTAAACCGGCGGCCCGCAGTCTAGGACTAACCTTGGATGATCTGGCCCAGCAAGTAAGGCACGCCTTTTACGGTGCCGAAGCTTTGCGTCTTCAGCGAGATCAAGACGAGGTTAAGGTTATGGTTCGCTACCCTGAGTCTGAGCGCAAATCACTGGGCTACGTAGAGGACATGCGTATCCGCACACCGGACGGCTCCGAGGTCCCCTTCAACCAGGTGGCTGAGGTGAACATGGAGGAGGGCTATGCCGCAATAGAACGAGCTCAGCGTCGACGGGTAATCATGGTGACCGCCGATGTGGATGAGACGGTTACCAATGCCAATGAACTGCGGGCGGATTTGGAAAAGCGCTTCCTGCCACAGCTGGAACTCAACTACCCGGGCCTGCGATACGCCATGGAGGGTGAAGGAAAAGAACAGAAGGAATCATTGTCAGACGTAATCAATGGTTTTGTCATCGCCCTCTTTCTCATATACGCCCTACTGGCCATTCCCTTCAGGTCTTTTTCTCAACCCTTTGTGGTGATGTCTGCCATACCCTTTGGCATGGTGGGAGCTGTTATAGGACACCTGATCATGGGACTGAATCTCAGTCTGCTAAGCCTATTCGGCATAGTGGGTCTGGCCGGGGTAGTGGTGAATGACTCGTTGGTGTTGGTACATGCCACCAACAGGATGCGGGATGAGGGAGTCAATCCTCGTGAGGCCATCATCCAGGGTGGGGCCCTTAGGTTCAGGGCCGTTATCCTCACATCTCTAACCACCTTTGCCGGTCTGACGCCAATGATATTGGAACGTAGTCTCCAGGCTCAGTTCCTCATCCCCATGGCAGTGAGCCTCGGTTTCGGCGTTCTCTTTGCCACAGGAATAACCCTGCTGTTGGTTCCTTGTGGCTACATGATTCTTGAAGATCTGCATAATCTAAAGGACAACTTGAGGGCTAGGATCACGAGAAGGGAAGCACCAACCGCCTGATCAGCGGGCAGCAGGCAACAGGCAGCAGGCAGTCCAGGAAAAAATTTTCATATTGTCAGCGGTGAGCGCTTTCAGCTGCCGGCTCTCAGCTGCTAGCTGCTTGCTATCTTCTTGGGTACCTTCTATCGAAGCCTCTTGGCATGGAATTCCTTTTTTTTATCCTTTTCACCATCTCCACAAATTGGCTAATTGTCTGAAAATATAAATCACCGCAGCGTTGCACGATGTCATTGTGGCCGCAGCCAGCAGCGAGCATGAGCTGCTTTCTCATAGTCCCTGAGTTCGCTAGGAGAATATCAGCATCCTTGGGTGGAATAATCTCATCGTTCTGGCCGTGGATAATGAGAGTGGGCCTGCCGATGTCCCTTATTTTGCCAAAATTGGCAAAACCGTCCGCCTCCGAAATTCCGAGGGTTTCAGTTGCTACCCCGAGACGATGGAGTAGTGGCACTGTCCTGGCAAAAGCGCTGTCTAAAATCAGTGCGGAAATTTCATCTTGATATGAAGATGCGACTTCGAGAGCTGGTACACTACCTAGTGATCTGCCCATAATGATCAGTAGGCCAGTTCGATCTTGCCCCTTCAGCCAAGTAGATACCTCCCTGAAGATCGTATGAGAGTCATAAAGGAGGTTACTGGCGGTGGGTAATCCAGTGCTCTGTCCGTAACCCCTGTAGTCGACTACCAGGAAGCTTATGCCATAGCTGTTATAGACCGGCCCGATGGTGTCGTAGTCGCTTGCGATTTCACCGTTGCCGTGAAAAAAGAGAAGGTGTGGTTCTTGGGGTTGCCCAGGATAAAAACGAGCACCAAGTCTAACTCCTTCTTCTACAGGTATGAAAAAATCAATGGCACCCTGGGGTAGGGCTTGAATGTGCTCCTTCCTCGGGTGAAATAAATACTGCAATACTTCCGGCCTATCCAGGGCGGAAACGTCATGACCTGTGATCATTATATTTGCTCTCTTTCCTTTTTGAGCCGCTAAAACTTAAAAGTCCAGCTAACAGCGGCCAACTGACAGCTGTTTCAACTAAGCACTATGCACTAAGCACTAAACACTACAAAAACACAGGCAGTCTTAAAACATAACAATAATTTCCAGAAAGATGTCTGAAAATTGCGTCAAATTACGGGCTGGTGCCTAGTGCCTACTGCTTAGTGCCTAGTTGCCCTTGCCCTCAGGTAACTCTCGTGTCGACACCATGCCCCTCCGAACCACGACTCCGAAGTCTCCTTAGCAGTGGCCGCTGGCGCCACCGGACCCATTCTAGCCCAAGCCGGCCGGTCAAGTTATAGAGAAATAGCCCCCAGGGAAGTGTCTTCTCGGTCAAGGGAGTTAGATAGCAAAGTCTAATTAGGTCTCTGTAAAGTTCATGGATATTTGCAGCCTCAATAAAGATTCGGGAGCCTTCCTGGGAAAAGCCCCACCTTTGAGCAAGTTTTCGAGCCGATCTTTCACCATCCCACATTGTTACTTCGGCCCTAAAGGGGCCGGAAACCACATACGGTTCAGTGTCTAAATTATTGAGGGATTCCAAGGCACCATTCACCAAAGCGGATCTCCACAAATGAGCATCGAAGAGCGCGAGCCCATCAGACTTGTCAATGGGATAAGAGTTTATCTTCGGAATTGCCGCCTGCGCCTGCCCACAGGCGGTAGGGCAGCCCGAGAAGAAAATGGGCCTTACCCCATATGGGGCTAGGGATGCTGAAAAAAGTTCTACTTCAGCTAAGGGTTTTCTATTCACCTCCAACCAGATTATGCGTGAGGTAAGGGTGTGGGCCATGAACCCTTCGGTGCCGGAAGCGGCATGCATCCCCAAGAACATAACAGCCTTAGCGTCGCCTGGATTTCCTAAACCTGGCACCGGACCCTGCCGGTAACCCAGGACAACCCGGGCCATGGGATCGATCATTTCCGGTAGGAGGTTGTAGCCAGTCCGGTGGAAGTCCTTTACGGTGACCTGTTTCACCCCCGCATCAAATAGTCCCCTGACCACGGCATTGACATCCAGGGTCATTTCTACACAGGCACGACTCCACTCATTAGTCAGAAATTTCGAGGCCCGGTAGTCCCAACACCCGGAGCTCCCCTCGATGTCAGCGATTATGAGGATATGGTCGAAGCGGGTTGTCATTTCGCAAATAAAGATATTAGTTAGCGCGGCATAACCATTTTCACATCGGGCGCAAGGCCCAAGGCAAAAGGTAAAGGAGCCAGAAATCAGGAGTCAGTAGTGAGCAAAAAAAGCATGGAGCATGGGGAAATATAGCTGGCAGCGGACAGCTTGCAGCAGGCAGCTCGATGAGGTTCAAAGTTCCATGTTCAAGGTTCCAAGTTTTGGATTAATCTCAGGCGCATTTTCAAACTTTAAACTTGACTCTGTGCCCTTTGCTTTATGCTAACTGGATTCTGCCTCCTGAATTCTAACTTCTACTTTTTATAAAACCAGGACCATCTTCCCCCTTGTATGTCCAGACTCGCTCAGTTCGTGGGCCTTTCGTGCTTCCTTTAGGCCAAAAGGAAAAACCTGCGAAAGGTGAGTCTTAAGACGTCCTTGCTCTACCATCCGGGCCAGCTCAGCTAATTGTGTACTATTGGGTGCTACGAAGACAAATTCCTTATGTATATCGTCTCTTGCCAAACCAGTGGGATCATCGACAATTGAAATTAACCGTCCACCTTCTTTGACTATCTCCGCGCTCTTTTGAAGAACTTCTCCTCCAATGCAATCGAAAACCGCATCAACACCAGCTGGATACTGTGAACGGATAGCCTTGCCAAAGTCCTCTTGGGTATAGTCCACTACCTTAGACGCCCCTAAGTCTTGGACGTATTCTTTGTTGCGACCACTAGCCGTCGCCCAGACGACAGCACCATGATCTTTAGCCAGCTGTACCCCGAATCCTCCTACTCCTCCTGCAGCAGCATGGATTAAAATGGTTTCTCCTGCCTGGATTTTTGCCGCAACGAATAGTGACTGGTAGGCGGTGAGGGCAGCAAGTGGAATAGAAGCTGCCTCCTCAAAGGAAATATTTTTTGGTTTGATGGCAGCATGCTCCTCTTCCAGCAAAATGTATTCCCCGTATGCACCCCCGTGGACAACGGGCTTGCGGCAATAGGCAAAAATTTCATCCCCTGACTTAAATCTCCTTACGCCATTACCTACCCCTTCCACAACGCCAGCCGCATCCCACCCCAGAATGACGGGAAACTGATGGCTGAATAGATCTTTGAGATAGCCCTCCCGAATCTTCCAGTCTACAGGATTGACCCCCGCCGCTCTCACTTTAACTAAAATCTCCCCTGGTCTGATTTCCGGCACGGGTAGATCCATGAGTCGCAATTTATCTAGTCCGCCGAACTCTTTTATTGCTATAGCTTTCATAATCGGAGCTCCTGATAAGCATTAACAACAATGCAGTCAAACATCATAGGTGATGGCCCGGGAAGGAAATTATGGTTGATTCGTTCATAGACGCTCTTGCCAGACCGAAGCCTGTACCCGGAGGCGGTGCCGCAGCAGCCCACGGGGCATGTGTGGGTCTGGCGCTGCTAGAAAAAATCGTTCAGGTGGAACTTCTGCGGAGCCTTGACTCATCTGAAGCTGAATGGGGAAAATTGCTCCAGGAGGTGAAAAAGTCAGCGAGTACTCTTCTACAGCTTCGTGATGAAGACGGCAGGGCCTATGTGCGTTTTGCCCAGGCCAAGACCTTCGGAAAAGGCAAGAAAGAGATCTTTGAGGCCCTGCGGCAGGCAATCGAATGCCCCATTAGAATAATGGAAGAGGCCAGCGAAGCCGTCAATTTTGTGGCCAGGGCGGGGATGTACTGTAAGGGCCATCTACTTTCAGATCTTTTGGTTGTATGCGAACTCCTAAGGGCAGCCACAAGTGGTGCTCATCGAATTGCTCAAGCTAATCTCAGGCTCACGGAAGCATCTCCCGAGAGGAGTGAGTATCTGGACAGACTAGAGCAACTTTTCAGTGACAGCAGGGAGCTGTATGAAGCCGTGGTAAGTGCCGTTGGGCAAAGGGCGGGCTTCGGAGAGCACTAGGCAGAAACTTGTCCGACAGGCTGGCGCAAGGGTAGGGTGTCAAGCTAAATGTTGGTACGTGGTTTTTGCCTCCTCATTTTTTCTTGCGCACTTCTATCAAGCAATTTTTGCTTGGAAGTGGTAATAGGGTTGAAATAATGAAAAAAAATCCCTTTTCTGCTAGTGAAATTGACCAGGCTCGCAGACTGTTGGATTTGGGCGAGCGGGCCAGTATAGGGGAAATTAAGACTGCATATCGCCAAATGTGTAAACAGTGGCATCCTGACGTCTTAGAAGACGAGGAAGCTGCCAATCTTAAAATGAAGGATATCAATGCGGCATACAGGCTACTCCTTGACTACTGCGAAGCCTACCGATTTTCCTTCAGGGCGGAAGAGGTGGAATCCTTCGACCCTGAGAGGTGGTGGTACCAGCGGTTTGGGGACAATATTTACACCTCATCAGATGAAGGTGGCAGTGATGAATAACCGCTAGGCAAATGGCAACTCCGACAAAGGAGAGAAGCAGGTTGAGGAGAGATCTTATCCCATCTTAAGGGGACGATGGGTGAATTTGCGAGTCCCGTCTGCATAGTCCCTAACAATTTGTCCGGAACCCCTGAGTTGCCACTTGTAGATCACCAGACCATCCAATCCCACCGGGCCGCGGGCGTGAATCTTGCTGGTACTGATGCCCACCTCGGCGCCCAGCCCGTAGCGATAGCCGTCGCTGAAACGAGTACTGCAGTTCCAAAAAACATTGCCTGAATCCAAAAGGCTCATGAAGTGGTTTGCAGTGGATTGATTTGCGGTGACGATCGCATCCGTGTGGCCGGAACCATAGGTGTTGATGTGCTCTATGGCCTCATCCGAGCTAGTGACAACCTTGACCGAAAGGATGGTATCCAGGTATTCGGTGCGCCAGTCCTCCTCTGTGGCGGGCTTCACCTTGATGATCGCCCCTGTCTTCGGGCAGCCCCTCAATTCCACCCCGTATTGGGAGAGGGCTTTCTGCACCATGGGCAAAAATTTGTCAGCTACGGCTTCATGGACGAGGAGCGTCTCTGCAGTGTTACAGACGGCAACGTACTGACACTTCGCATCCACCACAATGTTACTTGCCATGGGAAGGTCTGCTTCTTTGTCCACGTAGACGTGACAGATACCGTCGGCATGCCCAAGGACAGGAATGTTGGAATTGTCCATGATAAACTTGACAAACTCGTTTGAACCCCGGGGAATAAGGAGATCAATACTCTCGTCCATCTTGAGCATTTCCTCGACGTCCTCCCGGGTTTCAAGCAACTGCAGCCAGCCTACAGGTATACCTGCCGTTTCGCTCGCAGCGACGATGATATCGGCCAGACTGCGGTTAGTGTGGGCAGCCTCACTGCCTCCCTTGAGTAGCACTCCGTTGCCGCTCTTCAGACAAAGAGTTGAGATCTGGACCAGGGCATCAGGCCGAGATTCGAAAATAACGCCGATCACCCCAATTGGACAGGTTACCTGGTAAAGCTCCAGTCCCTCATCTAGTTCCCGGGCACTGAGAGTTACTCCCACCGGGTCAGGCAAGCGGATGAGGCTCTCGATCCCGCTGATCGTTTCAGCAAGCTTTGTTTCATCAAATTTCAGCCTCTTTAAAAGAGGTTGGGCCAATTTATTTTCCCCGCTAAAGGCAAGGTCCTTCTCATTGGCTTCAAGGATTTTTTCTTTATGCGCCCACATTTCTTTGGCGATGGCCTTAAGTGCCTTGTTTTTTAAATCAGTGCCGGTGGCGGCTACGGCTTTTGCAGCTGTGCTAATATCCATGTTATCTCTTCCTCTCAAATCAAAAGATCATGACCGAGGTCACGATCTTCTGATGCATACCCGAATTCGCCTATGCAAGTCAACCAGGGGTTTATAGTATTTTGACAACCACAATTGTGATGTCATCCTCTTGAGGCACATTGCCGCGGAATTTGCCAACTGCATCTAAAACGGCGCCTTGGATTGCCCCGGCGGACTTATCTGCATTGTCACGGATTATTTGGTGCAGACGGTC
>WOR8_10004476_pt1 | contig 13759 bp, 10 predicted proteins | sample DeeMarSeWOR38_10_FD_19890 | JGI IMG/M metagenome (IMG submission 19890) | reverse complement strand
GATTGCAGAGAGTAAAAATAAGGGAAAAATGCTTTTCCAATAACCAATAACAAATAACGATTAACTTTCAAAGGGGCGCTGCCCATTTGGCAATATTAATACCTGCCCGGGCAAGGGAAAGTCAAGATGATTCAAGATTCAGTTGCAGTCGACATTGCGTTAGATAACCGCTGGTCGCAAGGCGCCATCAGCCAAAAGAATGCTTTACAATATGGCTTTTATGATATACAAGTGAAAATCCAATTGGGATTCAAATCCTAAATATGCTTTATCAACTAAAAGAAGGAGGTAGAAGATGAAAAAAGGATTTTTGGTTGGCTTAACAGTTCTTATGGTAGCTGGGTTTCTTTTTGCAACATCCGCCTTCAGCGCGGATATCGACCTGGCCAAAAAATCACATGTAGAGCAAATTATAGCCAGGGGCGAGCTTCGCGTCGGTTTCGAATCCGGCTATGTCCCTTTTGAAATGACCGATAAAAAAGGCAATTTCATCGGATTCGACATGGATTTCGGTCGCCGACTCGCCAAATCAATGGGCGTCAAGTTTGTGCCGGTCAACACCGCCTGGGACGGCATTATTCCAGCCCTGATGACCAATAAATTCGATATCATCATGGGCGGCATGACCATCACCCAGGAAAGAAACCTCAAGGTAAACTTCGCCGATCCCTACATCGTGGTCGGTCAGACCATCCTGTTAAACAAGAAGCTCCAAAACAAAGTAAGAGATTACAAAGATCTCAACAACCCCCAATATATCGTCACCTCCCGCATGGGCACCACCGGTGAGCAGGCCATCAAAAAGTATATTCCCAAAGCAACCTATAAAGGATTTGAGTCCGAAGCCGAAGCCGGCCTCGAGGTCATCAACGGCAAAGCCGATGCGCTGGTATATGATTTGCCCTTCTGCGGTTTCCTTTATGGAAGCCAGGGCCAAGGCAAGACGGTGTTTCTGAGCGACCCGTTCACCTACGAACCGCTGGCCTGGGCCATCAACAAAGGCGATCCCGACTTTCTGAATTATCTCAACAATTTCCTGCGTCAGACCAAGGGCGACGGCTTTTATGACCAAGTCTATCAAAAATGGATCATCGGCTCCAGCTGGAAAAAAGAACTTGAATAATAGCTAATTTGGCGATTGACCGACATTCGTTATGCGACAGGCCGGCCATTCCCGGTGGGGATTCGGCCGGCCTTTTCTTATGTTAAAACCCATGACCGATAATTAGGGATATTTTTAAGATTGCCGTAAGTTATAATTTGACAGCTGTGCGATAGCAATCATTCCGGCTATAAAGCGCGCGCTGGAAACCCCAAACAAAGCGATGACTAGCTATGGATAAAAATTCAAATCAAAGGGTTTCGAACAGGCCTCCCAACTATAACACCTGGGTCGGTGTCTTCTGTGTTTTCGTTGTGATCGTCACCGGCATGTTTTACTATGCCACCCAGAAAATCGAATACAACTGGCGCTGGAACCGGGTCCCCATCTATTTTGCCTATGAAGATATCATTGACATCGTCTCGGATATTGAAGGCGAAGTCGAATCGATCACCGCCAAAGGCGATGAAGCCGTCATTACGGTTAAGGGCATAGATGAATCAAAGTCATATAGGGTCCCGGCCGAAAGCGTGCAGGTGGATGACGGGGAAATCATTTCATACGCTGACACATTGGCCACTTTCACCGAGTGGCGACCGGGTCTTTTGGTCATCGGTCTGTGGATTACGCTTAAAATCAGTATTATTGCGACCATTGCCGGCATCATCATCGGCATTATCGGGGGAATTGCACGCCTATCCTCCAATCCGGCCTTTAAATGGACCACGATCGTCTACGTGGAAATCATAAGGGGATCGCCCCTGATGGTCCAAATTCTTATCTGGTATTTTGTATTCGGGACGGTGATCAACGACCTGCTCGCCGCCAACGGATTGGGAAGGCTACCGGCCTTCTGGTACGGCGTGGCGTCTCTGGCCTGCTTTGCCGGCGCCTATGTCACCGAAATTGTGAGAGCCGGCATCCAGTCCATTCATCGGGGACAGACCGAGGCCGCCCGTTCCCTGGGCATGAGCTACGCCCAATCCATGCGGTATATCATCCTGCCCCAGGCTTTACGCCGAATTTTACCGCCCCTGGCGGGGCAGTTTATCAGCCTGATAAAAGACTCCTCACTTTTAGGAATTATTGCGATTCGCGAGTTGACCAAGGCGGCCCGGGAAGTCGTTTCAGCCTCACTGCAGCCCTTTGAAGTTTATATTCTGGCAGCGATCTTATACCTGGTATTAACCTTCACCCTTTCAATGGCGGTTCAAAAACTTGAAAGAAGGATGGCGGTGTCATGATTGATGTACAAAAAATAAATAAAACCTTCCATGTTCCCCACGAAGTAAAGGCGCTCGTAGATGTTTCAACCAAGATAAGTGCCGGAGAAGTTGTCGTGGTTTGCGGTCCGTCCGGATCCGGTAAAAGTACCTTTCTGAGATGTTTGAACCGGCTGGAAAAGGCGGACAGCGGCCATATTCTTATAGACGGCATCGATGTGCTGGGCCAGAAAACCAATATCAACAAATTGCGGGCTGAAGTCGGCATGGTTTTCCAGTCTTTCAACCTGTTTCCCCACAAAACGGTGTTCGACAATGTCACCCTGGCACAGCGGGTAGTCCGCAAACGCTCCAAGAACGCTTCGGGTGAAAAAGCCAACGCCCTGTTGAAAAAAGTGGGCATACAGGACAAGGCCGGCGCTTATCCGGACAATTTATCCGGCGGGCAGCAACAGCGGGTGGCCATTGCCCGGGCGCTGGCCATGGACCCGAAAGTCATGCTCTTCGATGAGCCGACGTCGGCCCTGGACCCGGAAATGATCGGGGAAGTGTTGGATGTTATGAAGACCCTGGCCAGAGAAGGCATGACCATGGTCGTTGTCACCCATGAGATGGGATTCGCGCGGGAGGTGGCCGACCGGGTCATATTCATGGACGAAGGCGCCATCGTAGAGGTGGGAACCCCGGAGCATTTTTTCACCAATCCCACCCACGAACGAACCAAGCTGTTTTTGAGCCAGATTCTGTAGTTCGATTGAATCATATAGGGTTCAACCAGAATTGGGAGCTTTCTCAAAGGCCCGGATCACGATCTCACGCATGGAATCGTGGAATAATGGAATGATGGAATATTGGGGTTATGAAGGAATTATCCTGAAATTATAATGAAGCCGCCTTAAGGCGTCATATAACCGTGTATTCCGAACCATTATTCCTATATTCCATTACCCCAACATTCCATTGTGAATTTGGCAACGAAATATCAAACAATATTATTGTAATTTTAAGGAATCTCTCAATAGTCGACACCCCCCACATCTTGTGGCCTAAACCCTAAAAATATACCGCTTGTTGTGTTTTTCCCTTTACAAGGATTTCGCTTCCTGCTATGATCCCTTAATTAAACCTGCACTGCAAACGATTCTGGAAGCCATCTCAAAAGTAGGATTTTGGGCCAGAAGACTTTCCAGCCTAGCTGGATGACCCATCGGTGTTTATCATCAGCGGTGGACCTTTTGAGATAGCTTCCATTCACCTGGCACTTCAAGTCTGAAAGTTCGCGGATATTACACGAATTCCAACACCGAATGGAAGGTGAGTCCACCGGTATCTTGGTAAGGGTGTTTTGGAGGAGAAACGCGGTAAATGAAACTGAAAAAGCTGGAAATTACCGGTTTTAAATCATTTTACGATAAGGCCACCATTGAATTTCCCCCGGGGATATCGGCTGTGGTGGGGCCGAATGGTTGCGGCAAGAGCAATATTCTCGATGCCCTCCGCTGGGTGATGGGAGAACAAAGCCTGAAACAGCTCCGGGGCAAATCCAAAGAAGACATCATTTTCTCCGGCACCAATGGCAAATCGCCCTTGAACATGGCCGAAGTCTCGCTTACCCTTGCCAATGATAACGGCACCGGGCCCGAGGAGCTCAAAGATTTCACGGAAATAAATTTGACCCGGCGGTTGTACCGTTCCGGCGAAACCGGCTACTTTCTGAATCGGCAGCCCTGCCGTTTAAAAGATATTCATAATATCTTTTTGGGCAGTGGCTTGGGCTCCAAATCCTATGCCGTGATCCAGCAGGGTAATATCGGCGCGATCACCGAAGCCAACCCTGAAGAACGCCGCTATTTTATCGAAGAGGCGGCCGGCACCACCCGTTATAAAAGCCGCAAAACCGAAGCCCTGCGCAAGGTGGAAATTACCCGTCAAAACCTTTACCGGGTCAACGACATCCTGGCCGAAATCAAACGGCAAATGGCCAGCCTTAAGCGACAGGCCCGCAAGGCTGAGCTATACAACAATTTTCAAAAGCGTATCAAAATATTGGACGTCCATCTGGGGATCCATTATTTTGAAGACCTCAGTGCCCAGATTGAACAGGCCGATTCCCTGATAACGGAACTCAAAGATGCGGATATCGGGCACGCCTCTGAATTGAAGAAACTGGATGCCGCGATAGAAGAGATAAAGCTCAAACGCTGGCAGAAAAACCAGGAAATTTCAGAGCGCAAAGCTGAAAAATACGAAACCCAACGCATCGTCGATCGAACCGAGAATGACCTGGCTCACCTGCGCAGTGACATCGAACGCCTCGCCCGGGAAGCCGGTGAATTGACCGAAGCCAGGGAAGATCTGGTTCAAAAAAACCAGGACATGCTTAATGAAATCGCGGCCGTTGAAAAGGAGAACGCCCAGCTCAGGTCAGAAATCGAAGATATCAAGGTAAGGCTTAATCTGAAAAGGCAGAGCAGCGATGAGATCAACCAGAAACTAGCCCAGCTCAACGAAGAGCTCGACTCCCGCAAGACCCAGTTGATGAACCTGATGACCCAGGAGGCCCAGTATAAAAATATCTATCAAAACGCGGCCAGCAGCAAAGAAAGCCTCCAGAGACGTCTCAAACGCACGGATGAGGAGGAAGTCCTGGCCCGGAATCGAATTGAAGCGGATCAGACCAAAGAGTCCCGGGTCCGGGAAGGGCTGGCCGCCCTGAAAGTAAAAATCGATGAGCTGGCCGGTGAGATCACCGCCACCCAAGAGCTTTTGGACCAAAAATCAAGCGCTCTGGCCCAGAAGGTTAAGCAGGTCCAGACTCTGGAGTTGGAACGCAATACGGCCAAGTCCAAATACAGCACCTTGAAAAAAATGCAAGACAACTTCGAGTGGTATCGTGACGGCGTTAAGGCCATTATGAGACCCCCGAACGCCGTGGATGACGACCAGAGCACCGGGTTGCCGGGCATAAGCCGCGGGTTGGCGGACAACGTACTGGATCTGATGGCCGATATCATAGAGGCGGATCCTGCTTATGAAACAGCCATCGAGGCCGTTTTAGGCGAATCGCTGCAGTACATCATTGTCAAAGACCAGCAGACCAGCATTCAGGCCATTGACTATTTACAGCACCACGGCGCCGGCCGCAGCGGATTTATTCCGATCTCTTCCGTGAAACCCGTCGCATCAGATGAAACCCGTCCGCTGCCGTCGGACGGACGGCTGCTAAATCACATCAAGGTTAAAAGCGGCTACGAGAAAATTGCCCAGATAATCATAGGGGATGTGATCTTAACGGAAACCATCGAGGAAGCGATTGCGCTGTACAACAAAAACGGAACGTTCAAGCGGATCGTCACCAAAAACGGCGACGTCATCACACACCAGGGAATTCTGGTCGGCGGCAGTAAGGACAAGCTCAGCGGAATTCTAGCCAAAAAAAATGAAATAAAAGCGCTTGAACGCCAGGATTCGAAATTTGCCCAGGAATTGGATAAGGCCCGCAGCGAGCAGCAGGAGATCGAATCGGAAGTGCAGGGCCTGGAAACCTCATTACAAAAGCAGATAGAGCTGAAAAACCGCATCTCCGCGGATGAGATTGAGGCCGAAAAAGCACTCTATAAGGCCGGCGAAGATCTTAAAAATGCCCGGCGGCATCTGGAAATCGTCCAACTGGAACAGGAACAGCTTCTGGGAGAGGCCAGCGACATTGACGATGAAATGAACAAATATAACACGGCCCTGTCTAAGGTATCCGGTGAAATCAGTTCAGCCCAGAATCTTGTGGCGCACCTCTCCGATGAGATCAACACGGTCTCGACGGAAATGGAAGAATTTAATCGGGCGGTGGTTGAGTTTAAACTAAAACTGACGGCTTTGCATGCCAGGCTGGAAAACAGCGACAGCAGCTTAAAGCGTTTAAAAGAATTCCAGCAAGACGGCCTGGTGAGACTTGATCAATTGTCCCGCGAAATTGCATTAAAGCAACAAAAAGAGGAAGCATCCGGCCAGGCAGTGTCCGATAACGAAGAAAAACTAGCCCAAATGTACGGCACCATCGAACGTCTGGATGACGCCATCGGACTCAGTGAGGCCGACTACGAGGAAATCGATGCCCGTCTGCAGAAAAGCGACAACAAAATAAGCGAACTCAAAACCAAACAGGAAAAAACCCTGGAAAAATTTCGCATGCTGGAGCTTGAGCGGTCCCAGCTCAAACTGAAACGCGAAAATGTCGCCGGTCGCCTGCAGGATCGCTATCAAAGCTCCTATGAGGAACTGAGGGACGGTTATCGTGAGAACGAAGCGGCCCATGCGATCACGGCAGAAATGTCCCTTGAGGAAATGGAGGCCGATCTTACCCGCAGCAAAGAAAGAATAACCAAAATTATAGATGTCAATCTCGGAGCCATAAAGGAATATGAACAGCTAAAGGATCGCTTTGACTTTCTTGAAACCCAACGCGATGATCTCCTCAAGGCGATTGACGATTTGCAAAAAGTGATCAGGAAGATCAACAAAATCACCCAGCAAAAATTCATGGAGACGTTCGACCAAATAAATGAGAAATTAACTGAAGTTTTCCCCCGCCTGTTTGACGGCGGTGAAGCGAAATTGGTCCTCATCGAGCCGGATAAACCGCTTGAATCAGGGGTAGAGCTGATGATCCATCCACCGGGTAAAAAACTGACCCGCCTCAGTCTGCTCTCGGGTGGTGAAAAGGCCTTATCGGCCATTGCGTTTATTTTTTCCATTTTCCTGATCAAACCGGCATCTTTTTGCCTGCTCGATGAAATTGACGCACCTTTGGATGACGCCAATGTGTTTCGCTTCAACGATCTGCTGCAAATCATCGGCGAAAATTCTCAAATTATCGTCATCACCCACAACAAACGCACCATGGAGTTTGCCGATATGCTGTTCGGCATCACGATGGAACAAAAAGGTATTTCAAAGGTTGTCTCCGTTGATTTTCATCGAAAATGACGAACTCCTGGAATGACGAATTTCGAATGACGATTGACGAATTAAGGAATTCTATCTATTATTAATCGAATTTTTGAATCGATTGTAGTCAGGAACAACAATCGATTTTTTTTATCCAATCGTCACCAAACTATTAAACGACGGAGCGAAGCGACTTCAATAATTCGACATTCCAAAGGGCGATAGCATTGAGCTGGTTTCGAAAAAATAAAAACAAGAAAAAAAAGCCCAAGAACGAGACCGCTGCCGAACTACCGGCATCGGAAGAAATAGAAAGTTTCCAACCGGCGGAAACAGAGCCATCGCCGTCAGACCAGGCCGAGGACCCACCGTCGCCCGAGGCCGGCATCGAGGCATCAGACGAAGAACCGCAAACGGTAGCTGGAGACGAAGATCCGTCCAGGCAAATCCAGGTCCAGTCACTATCCGAAATTGAGCAGGAGAAAACCGGATATTTCAAGCGCCTGCGACAGCGCTTAGCCAAGACGCGTCAATCTTTATCGAGTGGGTTCGACAGGGCCCTTGCCGGCAAAAAGAAAATCGACGATGACGTGCTGGAGGAATTGGAAGAGCTTTTAATAACATCGGATATTGGCGTCCAGACCACCATGGAGCTCATCGAGCGCCTCTCAAAAGCCAAAGTTGCCGATGTCAGTGAGGTAAAACAGATCCTACGAGATGAGATCCTGTCGATTCTTGGCTCACAACCGTCTGTAGCGGAAGAGGTCCACGCCAAACCCCATGTTGTGCTGGTGGTGGGCGTCAATGGTGTCGGGAAAACCACGACCATCGGAAAGATGGCCGCCGCGGCCAAAGCTTCCGGGAAAAAAGTTCTGATTGGCGCCGCCGATACGTTTCGGGCAGCGGCGATTGAACAGCTGGCCATATGGGCTGAAAGGGCGGAGGCAGAATTTGTCAGACACCGGGCCAATGCAGATCCGGCCGCCGTAGCCTTTGATGCAGTGTCGGCAGCGCAGGCCCGCGGATGCGATATCGTCCTGCTCGATACAGCCGGCCGGCTGCATACCAAAGTCAATCTGATGGAAGAATTAAAAAAGATCAAGCGCACGGTAGCAAAACAACTTGACGGTGCGCCCCATGAAATATTGTTGGTCCTGGATGCCACCACCGGCCAAAATGCGTTATCCCAGGCAAAACTGTTTGATGAGGCTCTGGGGCTTACCGGATTGGCCCTGACCAAACTCGACGGCACCGCTAAAGGTGGAATTGTTATCAGCATATGCAGCTCGCTGAATATTCCCCTTCAATATGTCGGTGTCGGCGAACAAATCGAAGACCTCCGGCCCTTTGACGCTGAGCAATTTATTGATGCTTTGTTTTAGAATCTTAATTGCTCTTTATTCTGCACCTGTGGCAAACTATACGATTTCCCGTATATCCCCATAAGGATTATCACTGGATTTCAGCGAATACAGACTCGCAAATGCCATCTCTACATGCTTTCGCGACTAATATTGTAAAAAAAGTATTGAGAATTAACGATTTCTGTTGACATGAAAATTTAGTTCCTATATGCACACAGGAAAATAGGCTATTGGGCCCGGCTCAGTACTATTAACTATTTACCAAAAGGGGGTATGGTACTATGACAAAGGCAGAACTGGTAGAACAAGCGGCAAAGGATGCCAAGGTCTCCAAGGTAGCGGCGGCGGCGGCGCTGAACTCTTTTATCGGCAGCGTCACCAAAGCATTGAAGAAAAAAGATGGTAAAGTCACCCTGGTCGGTTTTGGAACATTTTCAAAAGTTCGCCGCAAAGCCCGCAAGGGTCGCAATCCGCAAACCGGTGCGCCCATCAAGATCAAGGCTCGCAACGTCGTTAAATTTCGTCCCGGTAAGAAACTCAAGGACGCCATCTAGAAAAATCACTTCGGGGCGGTTTACTGGCAGGAAAGCGACTGCAAAGGCCGCTCCGATTTTTTTGCAGCTTTAGGACCACTTTGCGAAATCAATATTGAATCCGTTGAATCCACCGGTATAATCTTCCCAGCTTATTTTTACACCCGTTACATTGGCAGCCGGGGGACCTTGCCGACACCAATCCAAAATGGCGTCCACCCGGTCGCGGTCACCCTCAAACACTGCTTCAACCGTGCCATCCAAGCGATTTTTCACCCAGCCAAACACGCCGAATCCATCGGCAGCGCGTTTGGTTTCCATCCTGAAAAATACCCCCTGCACTCGACCGCTAATGATGGCATGGGCCCTGGCCTTGTTTTCCATGATAACCTCGCAATTAGTTGTTAAGCTGATAAGCTCGTGAGTTGATAAGCATACGTTCTGACAACTTATGAACTTACGAACTCAAGAACTTACGAACTCGGCAGTTTATGAGCTAATTAGCTCTTTGAATTCTGCCTCGTCTATCACAGGCACCCCCAGATCATTGGCCCGTTGAAGTTTGGATCCCGGCGATTCGCCGGCAACCACAAAATCCGTATTGCGGCTCACCGATCCGCTGACCTTACCGCCGGCCGCCGTAATCATCTCCTTGGCCTGCCGCCTGGTCATATCCTTCAAAGTGCCGGTCAGCACAAATGTCTTGCCTTCGCAGGGCCCGGTTTTTTTCCCGGCTTCAAAAACGATCTGCACCCCGTTGTCCAGCAGGGACCGGATGTTGCTCAGGTTGGTTGCCTGCTTGAAAAATCCGCCAATGCTGTCTGCGACCACCGGACCGATACCTTCAATCTTTTCCAGATCTTCTTGGGAGCAGCCGACCAATTCCTCAAGGCTGCCAAAGTTTTCCGCAAGCAGCAGGGCCACGTGTTCACCTGCATGCCGGATGCCCAGAGCATATAAAAATCTGGCAAAGTGGACACGTTTGCTGGCTTCTATGGCGTTGACCAGATTTTCGGCTGATTTTTCTCCCATGCGCTCGAGACCTGCCAGCGTCTCCCGCTTCAATTTGAACAAATCGGCAAAGGATGTCATCAGGCCTTTGTCAACAAGTTGATCAACCAGTTTATCCCCCAGCCCATCAATATCCAGCGCGCCTTTGGATGCAAAATGTTTGATACGCTCCTTGACCTGGGCCGAACAGCTTGAATTAATGCAGCGCGTGGCAGCCTCGCCTTCGATGCGAACGACATCTGAACCGCAAACGGGGCAATGGTCGGGCATCGTAAAGTGGGTCTCTGCGCCGGTGCGTTTGGATCGTATCACTTTAACCACTTCAGGAATAACATCGCCGGCCCTTTGCACCAGCACGGTATCGCCGATGCGGACGTCTTTTTTTTCGATTTCGTCCTCGTTATGCAGGGTCGCCCGGCTGACGGTGACACCGGCAACTTTAACCGGCTTAAGATGGGCTACCGGGGTGAGGACGCCGGTTCGTCCTACCTGGATTTCGATATTTTCAAGCACAGTTGTTTCCTGAATCGCCTCAAATTTATAGGCGATTGCCCAACGGGGGCTGCGGCTGGTTGCCCCCAGCTGCCGCTGCCGTGACAGGCTGTCCACCTTCACTACCATGCCGTCTATGTCATAGGGCAGCTGGTGGCGTTGCTCGCTGAGTTCCCGGTGGTATTGCAAAACGCTATCAATGGTAATCCGGGGGCGAATGAGAGGATTGATCCGAAATCCCCAGTTCTGGAGCGCTTGTAAAAGTTCCCAGTGTGATTCAGCCTCATAGCCTTCCACCAGCCCGACGCCGTAGAAGAAAATTTCCAAAGGTCTGGAGGCCGTGATCTTGGAATCCAGCTGTCGCAAGGAGCCGGCGGCAGCATTTCTCGGATTGGCATAAGGCGGCAGGCCCTGGTCAATTCGCTCCGAGTTCCAGTTTTTAAAGGGCTCGATCCCGATAAAGACCTCCCCCCTGACCTCAAGGCGTGACGGCATCACGGATTGATCAACCGATCGCATCACAATGGGAACGGCGCGGATGGTCTTTGCGTTGGCGGTGATGACTTCACCGCGAAACCCGTCGCCTCGGGTGGAGGCTGTGAACAGTCGGCCGTTCTCATACACAAGTTCAACGGCAACGCCGTCCATTTTAGGTTCGGCGGTATAAACGATTTCGGACTCGAGATTGAGATGACGCTTAACCCGCTTGTCAAAGGATAGGATATCATCATCGGCAAACCCGTTATCCAGGCTCAGCATGGGGATCGTGTGGGCAATCGTATCAAATTTTGCCAGCGGCGGGGCACCCACCCGGCTGCTGGGGGAATCCGGGCTGGCCAGAGCCGGATAATCCGTTTCGATCTGGATCAACTCGCGCATCAGGCGGTCGTACTCAGCATCAGAGATCTCCGGATCATCCAGGACATAATAGCGGTGATTATGCTGGTGAAGGGTTTTTCTGAGGGATCGAATTCTGTCAATTATTTCAGGATCAATAGCTGCTGGCATACCTCTTTTACCATTCTGCAGGCGATTTTCCGACCCGCAACGAAACGTTTGTCCTTGAAGCCGGGCCGCCATTTCAAAGCGGAGAGTTCGTCCGATACAACCAGCATGGCGCCAAGCTCCACCTGCCGAAACCGTGCCACTGAAAAAAGGGCTGAAACTTCCATCTCAACGGCTAAAATGCCCTGCTGTTGAAAGTTGCCGACCTTCTCCGGCGTTTCACGGTAAACGGCATCCGTGGTCCAGATTTTTCCCAGATGAAAATCAATCCGGTTATCCTGCAGCACCTGTTCAACCACAGATAGCATTGATAAGGCCGGTTTTGATTGTCCGCTGGCTGGTTCGACATAATTTCGAGTGGTACCCTCATCCACCAGGGCGGCGGTCGGCAGGATAAGCTCCCCGATTTTCACATGTTCGGAGACAGCCCCACACCACCCTAAAAATATAACCCGGCGAGCCCCCCAGCAGATAAGCGTTTCCAGTATCATAGCGGCATAGGGCGCTCCGATGCCGGGACCGGCCAAACAGATACCGTCGGGTGAGGAGTTCGGGGTATACAATCGGCTGGTAAACAGCCGGCGGTAATCATCTTCGTTGAGATCGAAAAGATCACACAGAAAAAAAAGATCCGTTTCGGTTGCCGCAATCACGGCCACCGGCCCGATAGCGGGTGTGTTTTTCGATTTAACCGGATTTACGATGGCATCGTAGGTAGTCACAATGGCAGATAACCTCGATCAATTTTAATATTAGATTCACCACAGAGACACTGAGAGCACAGAGAAAAGTTTCTTTTGTCCGCCAAGAGACGGCAGCGGACAATAAACCGCTGCCCCTTCGGGCCATCATCATTGTTGAGGAAAAACAAGTTTTTTTAAGCGATACCTGATCCTGCCGCGAAGCGGCGGAGGGCCTCCCCCGGACGACGTCTCCCGCCCGGAAAAAATTATTCCCCTGTGTCCTCTGGGGCTGGAGCGAAGCGGGTGTAGGGCAACCAAACGCCCATCCTCGTGTATGTCACGTGCGTTTAGATAAATTAGAGTCTATTGGTGAGCTGCCCGCTGCCTATTCCGGTTTGGCTAATTTTGTCATTTCATCCTTGATTTCATCGATCATATCATAAAGCCACATGATATCTTCGATGGTTAAACGGCCGGCTTTGGCAGGTGCCCTTTCCGTGCCGTCTTTTTTCAGCAGAATACGGGGACCGATTTGTACTTTCGGTTCTCCATTACCGTATTGATTGATCGAAACCACCAGGCCCGTTTCTTCACATTTCCACTTTTTAAGCATCTTATCCATTTCGGGGTCGTAGGGCATCTTTTCCTCCACGTCTAAAAGAATTGAATATCCTGCTAAATCTAATCGGTGATAGACCTGCTGTCAATTGATCATTTACAAGAAAGGTTCAGGGTTCAGGGTTAGAAACGCTTTTCAGAGCTTTTGGACTTCAAACCTTTGAACGCTTAACCCGGAGCCTTTGAACCCATCCCTTGAACCTCTGAACATTAGGGCTCTGAACGCTTTTGCAATGTTGCGCCATAATGGCGTTTGAATTGGGTGGACGAATACTTGGCTAATTTCCAATCGGGAATACGGCAGTCACCACAGGTCCCCTTGAACCACTTATTTCTGAGCCAGCGCGCCGCCCGGCTGTTTCTGGAATCGGTGACCCAGAATGTCTTGTTGCAGTGGGTGGTGATTTTCGCCTGAGCGCCGACAACTTCAACCAACCTGAGAAGCTCAACCCGCTTTCGATAGTAGCGCTTGGCCGGCTTTTTTTCTTTGGGTCTATTTACCACGACCTGAATTTCCCTTGATAATTTCCAGCTTTAAGAGAACGCTCTTCTTATCCATGTAAGAAGCTTTGCGAAGTGCCGTATCACTATCATTGTGAAATAAAGCAGGATCAGCCTCCGTGCCGCGCGCTAGCCGCGATATACGCGCAAATGATTCTGGCGGGTACGGTGGCCCGCCCTTCTTAAAACCCCTCACAGTGACAGACTCATAGGTTCGCTGATACCACAAACCGCGAACCGCAAAATCGCCGCATGCAGAATCCCGAAGGAGTGTCGGGCTGCT
>WOR8_10009231_pt1 | contig 13771 bp, 6 predicted proteins | sample DeeMarSeWOR38_10_FD_19890 | JGI IMG/M metagenome (IMG submission 19890) | reverse complement strand
TGTAAGATCTCCCAAAAGTTGTACTGTATTGGCTTGAAGTAAACCACCACCATCTTCAGAAACAACGCCATTATGTTGGGCCTGATCTTTTGTAACAACCGTACCTGTAAATGATTCCCGGTTAATTATCTGGAATGAAACCAGGTGCAGGTGGATGGGATGAGCATCTTCTGTAGAATTATATACTTCCCAGATTTCCACCGCATTCAATGCCGGATTTTCCGTGATGGGTTCAAACCAGCTTAGCGAACCTTCATTCATGGTACCCAGCAGGGGTTGCAAGCGTCCGTATTCATCTTCCCCTTCAAAAAGAACCAATTGACGGGTTGGTACTCCAGTTGTCGGATGATCAACAATCGGGGGTCTAAGAGAGGTACCAATATCAACGGTTGCATTTGGAATTGTCGGATTTGCTACTTGGTTGACCGTAAATCTCATTATTTGGCCGGTAGGACGGGTCACATCATTATTGAAATTATTTCCTTTAAAAGGTTCATCAGGCCCCGTGTTTTGAATAATTATCTGACTACCAATAGGTTTATTACTGAAATCAACTACAACATCATATCGTTCTCCAGGAGCGATGGTCAGTTGATTGTGAATAACAGGTGATTCAATTAGGCCATTATCTGTTCCAATCTGCAGGAATGGAGTCCCATCACTAAATTTGAGAACATAAAACCGTGAATCGGATCCATTCAATAATCTGAATCGGTATTTTCTCTGTTCCACATTCAAATTGGGCCATGTATTTCCATTAACAACGATAAAATCTCCAAAAAATTCAGCAACTATACTTGGATCAAAGGGAGGATCAAGAGGCCCTTCTTCTTCATCACCGAACCATGGATCACCAGAAATGGCTGGTAAAAAAAGCTCTCCATCATCATAAAACATTCGATCCTGGATCACGATTTCAATTTCATAATCACCTCCTGGAAGTGTACCATCATTGATCAATGCCATCTCATTGTCATCCCTCAAGAGGTAAAATCCTGCTAATCCGGCATATACGTTCAACCTGGTGATACCGAGAGCATGGTCATGATACCAGAGTGTCGCAGCTTCCTGATCGTTATGATAAGTATATTTCTGTTTTTTGAATTGAGGTCCGGTTATATCGAATCCCTGAGTAAACCAGGCTTCCGGAAGACCATCACTGGCCGATTCCGTGTGTCCTCCATGCAGGTGCACAACGGCAGGTATATTTCCTTCTCCATAGAAATCAGCCGCGGACATATCATGCGGATGTGCCATGTGGAGGCTTACATCAACAGGGAGCAGATGACCAGTTTCTGGCAACTCATTGTGCCACGTTACTGTAATAGGCACATCTCGCTGTGTTACAAAGGTTGGACCCGGATAAGTTACGCCACCATTCTTAAAACCATATCCCCATACTGGAGTTTCTGGGTATCCAGCGCCCAGAATAGGCCATGTGGTCTCCTTCATCGTCATATTAAAATTTCCACCAGCCGTTGCATCAATCCTCAAACCCAGATCTTTTACGACTGGCAATTGATTTTGAAACTTTGGGTGTGAAACAGGATTTAGAAACTGGCCAAAAACCTGACCAGTACCGGAAAGCAAAATAAAACATAACATTGCTGCGAGGGATTGTAAAACACCCCTCGATCGGGTAAAGTAGTGCTTTAACATGTTCTGATTGTTTTAGTTTAAAATTTTACGAAATCATCCCTTCAATATAAAAAAAAAGAAAACCTTTACCAAAGGTAGGACAACATGATATATTCCATATTTTTCACCGACATATATCGGTTTGAAATATTTTTTATTTTTTAATTTTTTTTATATCTTTTTAGGTTTTTTTAATAGGTGGGCTCTTAAAATTATCTTAATAATTTTTTATTATTTAATTAACACATCCTTGTAAAAGCTTTCTTTTTCTTACCATATAATAGATCTTTCCTTTAAAAATTTATCCAGTGAATGGATTACTTGAGCCGTATAAACCATACAATTGATCCATCCCTCCTGACCAAGTAAATCGCTGACCAGATAAGTGGGATAGTGGCCCGTCTCCCTGTTTTGGACATCAGCGATCGTATTGGCCAGGTCTACTGCTTTTGCCAGATACAAAACATTTCCTGTCCTATCGTAGGCCAATTTAAATACATCGATCATATTGGCTGAACTGGCATTGACGGGTGTATAAAAGTTGTATTGTTCCAATACACAGGGAGTAAGCCATTTATCACTAGTAATTCCCCAACTGTCTATCGTATTCCTGTTATCCCAGATCACAAACTGATCCTCGGCAAAACGGATTAGTTCTTCGGCCAGTTTCAACTTTTCGGGATTATCAGATTCCTGGTTTAACAAATATCGGGCATAACTACAGGCCTGTCCTTTGGAAAGGTTCTTATACCTTTCGCTGGGTTTCTGATCTTCGAATTGTCCTTCCCAGTTAAAATCCCTAACCAGATTTTCTTCTATAAATGCCAGTGCCCTGTTTCTACAGCTAACATATTCGTCAATTTGATGCTTTGTTTTCAATCGGTCTAAAAAAGAAATCATGCCTGTCGGCACGACATAATTCGAAGCAACCGGATCCCCGTTCTCTATGTACATCAAAAGATACCAGGATCCGTTTTCGAGTTGTAAATGCTGATAGGTATCAGCAATCCGTATGGCAGCATCCAGGTATACTTCTTCACTTGTAAAATCGTATAAGTCGAGATAGGCTTGGCCTACGGTAGCCGGGTAGATCAACATGATCCTGTCAGCTAGGGATTCTCCCCTATATTCATCCACCATATCGGCATAGATCGGACCAGTATAGGTTGGGGGAAAATACTCCATCGGGTTTCCAGCACGTTGGGAAATATCGATTAAATAATCGGCGACGATCTGCGCTATTTGGATGGCATTTTTCTTTCTCTCTTCATTCTTCTCTAATTTTACGTAAAGCAGCATACCCTGAATTACTGCCGAGAACATTTTTGATGGGTAACCATAAAGCCCGTAACCTGGGTCAGGATGACCGGTTTCAAGCCAGTGCTGTATGTAGGATGCATTATAAAGATAATTTACCAGTTGATAAACACTGCTTTTATAGTCTATTTCAGGATCTCTGTATGGGCCTTGGTAAGGAGAAGCCTTATGAAAAAGACGTGTACCAACTGTATCCAAAACATTCTGACCTTGAAGGGCAAGGATGGATAGCGAGACTTTTCCAACAGGTATATCCCTCCATATAGGGGATAAGTTATCCCATGGATACTTGGAATAGAACGTATATTTTTCATTGGAAATACTGGTTTCAGCTATAAATTGATACTGGTCAGCATTTTCTACCTTGGCGAAATCGAACGCAGGGGCATAGATAAACCGCTGCGCATAGGTATTCCAGAAAGGATGTTTTCCCGGATTTCCCGGGTGAACTGGTGAAAGTGATTCTTCAACAGCCTGATCATGTAATTGATTTTTTGAAGGCATCACTATTTTTTCATCTCCCGGAGTAGTCAGACACGACAGGAGGAAAAGAGAAATCGCTAAATAAAGTTTATTCATGGTGGTGAAAATGGATAGCCATGGTAAGAAATTGAGAAATATACAGTTTATCTATTTGAAGGATTTTCAAAAGGCCTTATCGTATACCTGATTTTCCCCACTTTCCCTGGATTATTCAGGATTAACTTAATTCGTGTGATCTTTTCTCCCCACACAGGTCTTAAACGCCTGTCATCAATTTTAATATTTTCCGTTTCTACCGAAAACTGTTGTGTATTGTATTCCATTTCCAATTGAAAAGGCGAGGGGGCATCCTTCTCTATTAAATTAATTTTTCCACTTTTGGTACTATTTACCTGGCAGGGAGTCATAAAAGATAAATATATTTCACCTTTTATGGCTTCCAGGCTGTAATTTTCTCTTACTTCAATGTATTTCCCCCTTTGGAATTTGATAGAACGTTTCCAGTAATTTACTGCAGCCTCCCCCGGGTAGGCATCGGATATATCGATAGAAAAATTCACTGTTTTACTATTGGAAGCGTACGTGACATCTTTTGACCTGAATTCACGGCCATCCATTTGCATGTATCCATTTATGGTTGGAAGTGTGTGATATTGTGATTGCATGGTCCATATCGTATATCGTTGGTCGCTGAAAGTTTCCCTTCTATATTCTTCAACTCCCACATCGATAATGGCTGGTTTCCCATCGTAATAGATAATAAAATTACCTACATCATTATGATTATGGCTTTCGGCATTATGTCCACCTTTTCCCGCAATGTGCAATCCTTTATCCGATCCCTCCAATGACCTGGCGCCGAATACTTCAGTTTCGGGTAGCCAGAAACCGGCGATCAAGGGTTCCTTTACAGGATAGGCAGTAATTTCTTCATAACTGAATAGGGCATTTAACTTCCTCCCCATGATGTAGGATCCTGTTCTGTATCCACTTTTCTCCAATCCCAGGGCTGCGAATCCCATCATTGTTGGATTTTGTATCCTTTTACCATACCGGAAAACAATATCAGGATAAATGCTGATCTTACCGGAGGCATCGGCGAAATTGATAAAGTACTGACCGGCGATATAAACTTTGTAAATGTAGCTGCCAACATTCTTCACCAGCGGATCATCATAAATATTTATTTCTCCGTCAGAAGAGCTATAGAGTAATTCCAGGCAATCGAATAAAGAACCACCGGCATGTCCCCAGTACCCTGGGCCTTCATCGCATCCTCCGTCATCGGGGTAAAAATTCAAAAATTTATCCAGACAGTACATTGCCTTTTCCAGACTTTTCGCCCTGCGTTCATTATCTTTTTCCATGATCAATACGCAATTGATCCAGTTCGAAATAATCCAGGGATTCCAGTTGTTCACGATTTGTCTTTCCCCCAAACCCATCCACCAGAAATCTTCCCTTTCCAGTACCGGAGTAAGTATTCTTTTATTTATCTCATGCTCTATCCTCCTGTTGATTACCGGAGTAATTTCTGCGAGTTGGTCTTTGAGAAAATAATATGTCCAGGATAGGGTGGTTCCCGTTTCGGCAGCAAACAAGTCAACCACATCTTCTTCATGACGTGGCAACGGTGTAAATCCTTCCATTTGACCAGAAATATGTGCAGGGATACACCAGGAACTTTCCTCGCAGATGGCCCAGATGCCATTTATTATCTGATCCATGTACCTGCCTTTCCCTTCAATCATTTCACCTATTACAAGATCCGCCAGTTTTGTCCTTCTCTCAAAATAAACAGATTGAAAGTTACTTCTGTTACCATTTCGTGCATATTCCAGGTACAGGGTAGCAGGTAAGATTGGCCATTCATAATTCAGTGCATCTTCGGCAGCTTTCTGATGGGCTTCCCTGACTACATGGGGAAGGTTATTCCAGGCTTCCCGTTCTTCGTAATGTGGGAAAGGTTTCGACTTAAAGTTAGTTTCATATATTTTCAGGAGATTTTCCTGGTTAAACTTTCCGGAAAGTAGATTTCTTTGATGATCAACCTGGGCGGAGGTATTTGAAAATGATACCACAATTAACAACTGGATAATAAAAAAATGGCATATGGTTTTCATGGGTGTGGAATTTTTATTCATACTATGAAAGTTAAAAGAATATATAGAATAAATACAGGTCTACGTATGTTAATTATTATAAATCCCAGTGGGAGCTTAATTGATGTTTTAGTTCATCCATACGCTGATTATACTCAGTAATTACAGTATTATCAGAACTGGTTTGAGGCTCTTTAAAGGGCATAGACTCCTTATTGATCCCCGCCAGGAAGTTATAAAAACATTTGGGAAGATATTGCAGATTATATCCACCCTCCAACACAGCAAAAACACTATCGAACTTCTGTGTCAGCAGTTTACCTGTTTCATAATAAACATTTGTGCTGAAATTCAAATTCAATAATGGATCGGAATGATGGGCATCAAATCCCGCTGATACAGCCACGACATCAGGCCTAAACTGCAGAGCTAATGGAATAAAAGTATTTAAAGATTCCAGGTATACATCATCCGCACTTCCAGGTGGTAACGGGACATTGATTGTAAATCCTTTACCCTTATCCCTGCCAATCTCATTTACATATCCTTTTCCCGGAAATGCCGGATACTGATGTGTTGTGAGAAATAATACCTTGTCTGAGGGATAAAAATAAAATTCAGTGCCATCCCCACAATGTCCGTCAAAATCCAGGATAAATACCTTTTTACCCTGATTAACAAGGTATTGGACGGCAATCGCTATGTTATTGAATAAACAGAAACCACTGGCGTAATGCGGATAGGCATGATGGCCCGGAGGTCTGACCACTGCCATCCCCTGGGTCCTGGCAGCTTCCAGTGCAGCGCCCACTGCATAAATGGCACTTTCATAGCTTCTCGTAGAAGTTACTGTATCCGGATCGAGGGATTCCTCCCGTGAACAGGCTTTTTTTACGGTTTCTATATAGTTTTTTTCATGTACAAGTTCCAGGAAACCCTCTCCGCTTTCAAAATCCGTTTTTTTCAATTCACCCAAAGCGGTTAACCGTTGCGAATTTTCCGGATGATATCCGGTATCATGTTCAAGAAAAATGGGATTGTATATAATTTTCATTTTGCAACATGGAATATCTTTCTTATTGGTAATGTAAAAAAAATCCTTGAATAATGAACCTACTTAAAATTTTATTTTATCTATCTTTGCAATCCGATTAGAGGTCAGAAGCTTACAAGAGGGAGTTATTCTTCAAATCCAGAAGTGGGTATAAGTTTCTGAAAGAGATTGGAATTATCTAGAGGGTTGTGCCGACCCCGATTTCATCGGGGGGGGAAGACCGTTGATTGATTAGCTTATAAAATCTGATTTCAATAAATTGAACTAAAAAAAAGAGGGTTGGCGGAGTGGTCGAACGCGGCGGTCTTGAAAACCGTTGTCCTTTCGGGGACCGGGGGTTCGAATCCCTCACCCTCTGCAAGACAAAAGCCTTGGCACGATAGTGCCGGGCTTTTTCATTTTGGGAGTGTTGAAAGTTAGCTTTCATAAACAGACAAAATGAAAAGGTAGATCGAGCGTAGCAAGAAAAGGCTTTTGCTTGATAGTAAACTCAAAAGGGATCGCGACGAGGTACGAGGAGCAATCCCTGACCTTAGTTATTAAGCTACTGGTTATTAGATTATTATGTACAAGCCTCAAAACTTGGTTTCCGTCGCGTGCCCAAACTTTTGGATGAAAACAAAAAATCATGAAATGGGCGCTTCGCTTCACTGCAAAAAATCCAAAAGGGATCGCGATTACACCGACAAATCGGGGGAGAAGCAATTCCTGGCCTTAGTCATTAAGTTATTGCAGAGCATGCCGAAGCTTTCCCTAAGGCATTGGTTATTAGTTACTTAAGATTATGTAAAATGATCAGTATGCCGAACCTGGTATTATACCAAATTAAATCTAAATAATAAGGAACGTTTTCTTATTTCGCTATAATAGGCTGTCGGGATTCATCTTTAATTTAGGTTATTCCTGGATTAATAGAGAATCATCGCTGGCCAAATATACCGGTGTTTTTTATTTTTAATTAATGCAAATATTTCTTAGAGATACGAGAACTTTTTTAAATTTAAATATGCGCTTCTCTGAGGCCCATCTTAAAAGAAGGAAAGAATACAATTTTCAATGGCACGGAGAGGTTCTCCTGACATCACCTTCTCCCAAAGACCAGGTTCATAATATTTATCTTTTAGACTTTCCAATTCAATAATTTCATCATCTTGAATAAAATACAATTTTTCCATGGCACCTGGTGAAGCATCAAACAATCCCGAGGGATGTATAACAACCCAATCTTCCGAATCCATGTACATCCATGAAAGAATGGTTTTCCCATTTTCTAAACTGACCAATGAATATTTCGAGTTATCATAGACTAAAACGACTGGCAAATAGGGGTGGAATCCGGCAAATATACCCTTAATATCCCAAACCAGCCTGCCGGTTTTCATATCCCATATTTTTGTACTATCTCTGGATTCTATCATCCAATATTCCCTTGTTGTAGCAATCCACTTCCCATCAGGGCTAAAAATTGCTGGTTTAGGCTGGTAATAAATATCGCCAGTATTAAGTGTGTACAATAATCTTCCTGTAGCTGAATCCCAGATTCCCACTTTTGAGCAATCGATACCTAAGGAAAAGTGTTTCCCATCATGGCTGAAACTGCTTTTCCAAGGAGATTCCCCAGCACTACACTGCCGCCATAGAATCTTTTTAATCAAAGAATTATAGATTGATCCAGTGCTTAAACGCCATAATGTGGAAATACCCCTCCCCCAATGAAAGCTTTGTGTATCCCATCCGTTGATTATCATCCATTCACCATCCGGGCTAATGTCAACATTGCCACATCCAAAATTTTTTTCATATTTTAATGAACTTATCATAGATTCATTAACAATATCCCAAACCTGTAAAGTTGTGTAACTGAAAACGCGCAGATACTTACTATCTTCACTAATTGAAGCATTGCAGATACTGTATTTGGACTTGATCTTCCATCTGTGTATTAAAATTCCGGTTGTTGTTTCATTAAAGCTTATCCCTTCCTCATATTCTTCAAGAGGAAGGGGTCCTATATAATTTTCTATTGGTCCTTCCTGAATGGTAAAAATCCATTTACCATCAGGGCTAAAATCTGCATCGATACCATTCAGAGAATACATTAGTTTGCCTGATTCGATATTCCAAATTTTTACTATACCATGATTCTCAGAAAGTGCTATTTTCTTATTCGGGCAAAACTTAATATAATAGCCTAAGCCCTCATTGGTTATGAACGTTTCAACCTTACCAGTATTTATATTCCACGTTTTAATTGAATTGAAGTAATTTGTATATATTGACAAACCATCTGAGCTGAATTGAACACACTCATCATTCCCATATTGTTTATCACCCAAAACTAATTCTGGTTGTGACTTACTTATGGCAGACCAAAAGAGAAAATGAGTAATCAGGAGGAAATGACATCTCAGACCAAATATATTCTTCAGTAACTTCATAAGATAATGGCATTGCGTGTATTCTTGTGCTACCTTTAATGAATAATTTGATAAGTGGTAACCATCGTATTAAGGCAAGCATTCACCCCCCACAACTCACTACTTATATACCTACAGGTATCTGGGTAGTGAAATACTTACGTATATATCTACCTCCCACTAGAATAATGTATATATATTATGAGAGCTGGGTGGTGAAAAAATGCTAAATACTGGCTCATATGGTCAGATTTAAGTTTTCAGCGCATTGATCAGTATCTCTGCCTTTCGGTAGAGATTGCTATTGACACATCGGACGTATTTTCTCTTCTAAACTGTACACTACTGTAAAAATGTATAGTATAATGAAAAGGGTAGAAGATACCCCATATGCGTCATCATGTCAGAAAAAACCAGCTGGATATCTAAATCTACGGATATTATTCGTATCTCAAAGTAGTTGCAGGATTAATTCTTGCTGATTTTAAGGCATGGTAACTTACTGTCAGAAGTGCAATAACCAGTGCAGTGACACCACTGATCAGAAATACCCAGATACTGATATCTATTCGATAGGCAAAATTTTCCAGCCAGTTGTTGATAAAGTAATAAGCCGGATAAATAGATAATATGAATGCGATCAATATATATTTCATAAACTCGGTCGACATTAACCTGGCTATGATGAATCCAGATGCACCCATTGCCTTTCTGATCCCGATTTCCTTTGTTCTCTGATCAGTTGTAAACGCTGCCAGACCGAATAAACCCAGACAGGCTATTAATATTGCCAGTATGGTGAAAGTGCTGAATAAAGTTCCCAATCGCTGTTCAGATCTGTACATTTCATCAAATGTCTCATCTAGAAAACTAAATTCGAATGGCTCTTCAGGTACAAAGTCCTTCCATTTTCCTTCGATAAGACTTATTGCCTCTTTTGGATCATCCATTTTGAAACGGACAGACATTACATTACCGAAATTACCTAGCAAGATCAATATGGGTCTCACATTAGCATGCAGGGATTCAAAATTAAAATCTTTCAAAACACCTACAACTTCCAGCTCAAGTGGTTGGGGACCGTCGTAACTGATCAGTTTTTCCCCGATTGGCTCTTCCCAACCCATTTCATCAACGACCACCTGGTTAACAAGCATAGCTGTGGAATCGGATGGAAAATCCCTTGAAAAATTTCTTCCCTTAACAAGTTCATATCCAAGTACCTCTACATGTTCGTGATCCGCAAAATAGACCCCGACGATATGATCTTCTTCCAATCCAGGTTTCCGGAACACAGTTGTATTATAAACTTCGGGGATCATGCTATTACTGTAACTAGCCGCTACAATATTGCTTTCCCCCATCAAGGCATCCTTGAATGCTTTCCGGTTCGAATTCAACCTATCAACATTTGATATTACAATTACTTTTTCCTTTATAAAACCTAGATTTTTATTTTGTGTGTATTGTAATTGATTATAAACAAGAATTGTACAGATAATAAGAAGAATGGAAATTGCAAATTGAAGCACTATCAGAACTCCTCGGATTCTTCCTCCTCCCATTCCTTTTGTTACTTTGCCTTTAAGCACTTCTGTTATCCTGTAACTTGTAAGGTAAAACGCAGGATAACTGCCAGCAAGGAATCCAACAAACAGCATTAAAGAGATTACTGCTGCTATCAGTCCGGGTTTTAATAAATATGAGAATTCAAGGTCCTTTCCGGATAATAAATTAAAATTTGGAAGTAAAATAATGACCAGTAAAATAGCAATTAAAACAGCAATCAAACTGTAATTGATGGATTCGATCAGAAATTGTCCAATTAGTTGTTTTTTTGATGAACCAAAGGTTTTACGCATTCCCACCTCCCTGGCCCTGCCGGATGATTTGGCAGTGGAAAGATTCATAAAATTGGTGGAAGCAATGATCAGGATAAACAATCCGATGGCGGCAAAAATATATATATAGTCAATATCCCCTGATGTGCCCAGATCGAAATCTACATGCGAATATAAATGCAGATCCTTAACCGCATCTATGAAGTAACCATAGGCACCATCCTGTTCCAGGAATTGATCAAGGGAGATTCCAAGGAGCTGCTGTAACTGTGGCCCGACGTATTTGGGAATCAATTCATTATTCAGTTTACTTACTATTTCATTGATATCTGCATTTTCATTGATCAGAAATAAAGTGGGAAAGGTATTGCTTAGCCACTGATCGGATTCACCAAAATCATTCGATGAAAAGGATACCAGATAGTTAAAATCAAAATGGGTATTATGAGTCGGATCCTCGGCAACTCCAGTCACCTTCATGGCTTTATTTTCATTACTGAATATCAAGATCTTTCCCAGTTTTTCACCATCACCGAAAATTTTTTTGGCCATACTTTCCTTTAGAACCATAGAGTTGGGTTCCTTTAATGCGGTTTGGGGATCTCCTTCGATCAATTTAAAGGAAAAAAAATCAAAAAAGTTAGAATCCGTATGGAATATCAGATCCTCTGTATACACCTGATCCTCGTAACGAATCACCACATCATTCCATTGCCACATCCGTAAGGCACTCTCTACTCCTGGCACCTCACGGACCATAGCCTGTGCCAGAGGAGGTGGAGTTAGGGCCACATGGATTTCCTGGCCAGCCAGTTTACCATTCAGGCCAACCCTGTACATACGGTCGATGTTTGTATGGAATTTGTCATAACTTAGTTCATCAATGATATATAAAAGGATGAAAAGAGTTGCGGCTACACCTATAGTAAGACCTAGAAGGGTGATAAATGAATAAAATTTTTGTCTCACCATATTACGTAATGCAACAATGAAAAAATTCTTATACATGGCGATATAGTTTACATGATAATGAGGTTTCTTTCTCCTGAATGCAAACGGTCTTAAAAACAGGATCACGTTGAACAGATAATACCACCTGGCCTTTACCGGTCCCATTCGTTTTATCCACTTTCCATATAACTCATGAAGATCTCCCTGGATACCCTCCAGTAGTTCTGAAGAGCAGAACCATTCCAGAAAGTGGTCTGCCCACCGAGGTGGGCGATTATAATCCTCCTTTTTATGATTTAAATTGTCTTCCATTTTAATACAACAGAAGGAATACGCTGCCATAATTGTTGCCTTAATTCCAATACCTCATTCAGGATTTGGATTCCATATAAGGTAATGGTAAAAAATCTTTTTCGCCGCCCACCTCTTTCTTTGGTAACTCCTCCCATATGCGAATTGAGAAGACCTTTTTTTTCAAGCCTGCTTAAGGTGGCGTGTATGGCGCTGATGGTAACGTTTCTACCCGTTTGTCCATGAATGGCCTCAGTAATGGAGACACCATATGCTTCATTTCCCAGTTGCGCACAGATCAGTAAAACGATTTCTTCAAATTCTCCCAGATAATTTCTTCTCATTAAATAATCTATTATATCAAATTTTGCAGAACAAATATTTTGCCAAACCTGAAAAAATGTGCTTGCTACGATTATTAAAGGATCGACTAAATAAATATGTTCACAAACGGTCAGCCATTGTTCGATCTAGTACAGGCTGTAAAATTATAAGTAGGAGTAGCATAATTACTTTCCTGTCTTTCTCCGATTAGGCTCACATCTACTTGGGATTATTGTAATAAATCCCTGATTCATAGATAGAAATTAAAATTCAATTTCGTAGAGGCTGGTAATTATTTTTCTTTTTAAGGTTTAAATTTTACAAATATTCAAGAACTGTTCCAGGGACTTCATATACTTGTAGGCAATTAGATCCGCTTGGTGACACTTATGAATTTTTTAATGTCAACTGGTATCCAAACTGGTAACTCAAAATTTATACTCTTCATAAATAGTTGTATATCAGCATTATATAAATACAGTTCGAATCCCTCACCCTCTGCAGATTAAATCAGGCCCCGCGTTAGCGGGGTTTTGTATTTTGGAGGGAGGCAATCAAGCTTGCTTGAAATTGCATACCGATAAAATACAAAAAGCCTGAAAGGCCTGTTTTAATCTGGCGGACTACATAAAGGGATCGCGATCCCGATGAAATCGGGTGAGCAATCCCATTGAATAATTACAATGGTAATTCGGAAGAAAGGGGTTTTTTATTTTCAGGAGGGATTGGAACTATAGTTACTGAATTCCGGATGAAAATAAAAAACATCCGTAACGGGGGGCTTCGCTTCATTGCAAAGCAACCAAAAAGGGATCGCGACGAGGTACGTATCACCTTGGGCAAGCCTTCGGCGACCGATGGGATAGCAATCCCTGATACTAGTAATTAAGTTATTGGTTAATAAGTTATTATGTAAATACCGTGTCTCGTCCTAAAATTTGTTTACGGGCTCAACATTTTGATAACATGAACAATATGGAAGATAATTAAATTGGATTGACTGCCTGATTTTTAAAGTAGAGTACTGATTGTCTTTTAAAAATATTGAATACATTAGTTTAGTTTTTTTATACCTGATCCATTAAAACGAAATGCAATGAAACGCTCTAGCTTCTTATTTAACTTTTTATTATTCCTAACTATTATTTCCTGCAATACCAAGCTAAATGTCAATGATCGTAAGATTTCCTATGATCCTGAAATAAAAGAGATTATTGATAGGAGGACCGGAGTGCCCGTAAAACAACTTACGAATTATCGGGGACATAGCCACCATTTCTATTTTACAAATCCTGGCTGGTACAGTAATGGGTTCAAATTATTATTCTCTTCAGACAGGGATAACCGCACAAA
>WOR8_10008405_pt1 | contig 13771 bp, 17 predicted proteins | sample DeeMarSeWOR38_10_FD_19890 | JGI IMG/M metagenome (IMG submission 19890) | reverse complement strand
TTTGATGAAGCTGCACTCCAAGTATTTTTATATTCTACAAAATAATCGATTATTTCCTTTTCTTTCTCTGGTGATACGTATTGGAAGACAAAATTTAGTCGATAGACAGTATATCCTAGTTTAAATACATCAATCATAGCATTAAAATTTTGGATTATATTTTCTTTTACAAGCCGATCTATTCTGTATTTTACAACGGTTTTAGGTAAACTCACCTTTTTTCCAAGGGCAGATAAAGATTCTCTAGAATTTAAAAAAAGATGGTATATTATTTTATAATCTTTGGAATCTAATTCTTGCATTTTACAGATTGTCTCCCCAATTTTTAACTGTTATTATTTTATTTGTACATATTAAAATATCACAGATAAATCTTTTGATTATGTTCAATATATAGTTAAGAAATTTTTATATTTAAATCAAAGAGTATATTATTTGAGTAGTTGGTGGAACAGAAACTATACTAGAAAATGTGGGTGTAGAAAAAAAATATTCCATTCCTCTTGGAACTGAGAGGGATAATGTAAAGGTTACATTTTCAGAGTATATAAATAGCAAACCTAACCAAAAATAAAAAAATATGAGCGGGGATAAAAAGGTAAAAAAAACATATTTCTCTTACTCTATCTCCCCCCGCTCAATACCACCCTAATAAATAACTATATTTTTTCTGAAAGTGGAACGATTGAGGTAATCTACACCCCTTCTTAGAAATAGGTTTATGAAGCATTATTAAATATTTATGTAACCTTTTTATATTGTAAATATCAGTTTTAAAAATATATATTTAGTGGAGGATTTATGACTAAAGTCCAAACTTGGTATAATAAGATAATAAAAAACATAGAATTTCGAATGATAAGAGAGAACGAAAAATGTTGGATAAAAGTTGTTCCGTTGAAAAGGAAATCAATTCCATCCAGTTTACATATTATCCTTAACGATGAATACCATTATTGGGATATTTATGATAAAGAGGGTAGAGAGAACCATAAAATTTATTTTAAAGGAGAGAGGAGCTACCCAAGTTTTTATTTAAAATGTGGGGAAAATTGCTATAAAATTATTTGTGATAAACTTGGTATAAATTCGATTCCAATAACAGAGGAGCACAAACTTGACAAATTTCTAAAAGAAAATTGCTTTTGTAATTCACCACAAGCGTCTTGTTGGGCTAAATCTGTTTATTTTACAAGTAGACCTGACAAGTCACCTTTTGATGAAATGTAGAGTATTATTTATCTTAAATTTTAGGTAATACAAATACTATAAAAGGTTTGATTATAACACCGTAAGTTTCCTGCTTTGTATACAAATGAATGTCATCATCTATACCTTCTACTTCAATAACGAATTTAAATAGTCCCCTCGTGTATCTACGTCCACCTATCTTAAATTCCCAATATTCACCTATTTCTTTTGATAAACGCCAATTGCATGGAATTGTGTAATGTGCTTTTTCAGCTCTGACGAAATCATTTTTAATAATATGCTTAAGACTGATATGAATTGTAACATTTGCTGTATCCAGTTCATAACCTTTATTTTTTACTTTTATATAGATTTGAGCTGGTTTAGATTGAATTGTTCCTTTCATTATAATTTTTAAATCACTTGATTGTAAAATAGGATTTATAATTGCAATTGTTGATAAAGTAGCAAGAGTTAGGTTGCAGACTTTCATTAGATATGTCATATTCATATGTTCGATTTTATCCTCGCTTGTATGATAATAAGGATTAATTGCATAATGAACGAAATCTGTTCCACTAAATCCTTCTTTTACAAACGCTTTGTGGTCACTACCAGTATCTTCTGACCAACGAAGAATCTCTAGTCCAATGTATTCATAATATTTTTCAGCCATATCAACACTTACATCTACCATCCAGTCTGATCTCACATTTGAATGATGTACAACCCGTTGTCCTGCATATTCAGTAACTGCAAAACCTACTTTATCTAATGCGAGAACACCAACAATATTATCTCCATTCTCTTTTGCATTTTTTGCATAAACCTTGCTACCAAATTTTCCCTGTTCTTCTCCAGAAAATAAAATAAATTTAATTGTCGAGTTAAAAGAATAATTACTCATAATTTTTGCAAGCATCAATACAATAGCAACACCAGACGCGTCATCATCTGCACCAGGTGATATATCAATGGAATCATAATGAGCGCAAACTATAACGATACCATCTGCACTTCCAATACCTTGATGCGTTGCAATAATATTTTTTCCATAATATTCATTAAAACTCCAGCTTATATATTCAACTGGCAAGTCAGTAGATGTTAACTCGTTGTAGATATATTCTCCAACAAGCTCAAGTGTTTCAGAACCGGTAGGATGCGGGCCAAAATCTTGAATTTTTTGTACATACTTTGTTAACTCAGATTTATCGACTTGTTGGATCATTTCAATAATATTTGTATCTATATTTTGTGGATTTACATGGTTTATCTTATCTATAGAAATAGAAGAAATCGGTATTGTAAATAAAAAAAGAGAAATTATACAAAAACAAACCAAAATGGTTTTTCTGAGATTTCTAATCATATTAATCAAAGGAGATATATATTAGATATTTATTTAAATTTATATTTTTATATTATCAATGAAACACTAATTTCCTTTCCAAACATTTTGAAAATAATGGGCACAACAGGTTTTGGAATAATTGCAATCAGTATCTTATTTTATCTGAGCATGAAGTAAATTAGGGAAAAAATTGAGTAAAAATATAAATAGAAGAATTTTAATTTAGTTTTGGAGGCGTATTTAAATGAAAAAAACATTGTTTATAATTGGTATTTTAGCAATTCTTATTTCGATGCCAGCAATGACTGCTTTCCAAATATCTGAGAAATTAACAAACTTTACTAAACCTGAAACAATTTTACCACAACCGGACTCTGAATATGATGGAACTTTTGTAGGTGGAGTCGGTTTTGTATATCGAGAAGATGGTGAATGGCAATTTGATACATATGCATATATTGCAGGTGTTTATAAAGGCGGTAAATACATAAGAGTATTTTCTTGGATCTACAATTTAGATGAAGAGCGAATTGGATCAATGTGGTTTATTTCAGGCAATTACATATTAGTTGGACAAATCAAAGATATGAATGAAAGTAAATTACCAATCGTTGGATTTTTATTCTACAATGAACAATACTTCATCGGTAGGATAATGAGCCTATTCGGTCCTGCACCACATATCTGGGGAGAATATACTCCTAACTAAATTTATAACTTCTTTTTTTCTTTTTTCATTTAGATAACAAATAAAATATTTAAAAAATAAAAATAATAAAATTATAGTTTTAATGAGGGAATTATTAATTAAAACAAGTTGTATTTACAGTAATTTGGAGGTAAAAAATGCCTTACTGTGATAAATGTGGAAAGAAAAATGACGATGATGCTAATTACTGTAACAAGTGTGCAAATTATATTGGAAAAGGTAGTTCTTATGAAAAAGAAATAGATGAATTAGCAGAAAAAATAGAAAAAAAAGCAGAAGAATTTGGGGAGTTCATTGGAAGAAAAGCAGAAGAATTTGGTAGAGCAGTTGACCGAACCTTAAATCCAAAGCTGAAAAAATGTAAAAATTGTAGTACAGAGTCAAGTAGCTATGCAACTTACTGTTGGAAATGTGGAAATAAGATTTAATAAATATATTACTATTTAGTTATATAATTTGGTTTTTCCCTTCCCAAACGTTTTAAAATCATTTAAATATTAATCCTTCTCATATAGGATTACATGAAAAAACAATTAATAATCGTAATTATCCTTCTTACAACTACTTTAATATGTGGTTGTGTTAATAACAATGAAAATAATCTTGATAATGATATTGAATTATTATGTGAACCAGTAGTAATTGTTACAGGTTTAAATTACTCTTCAGATCCAAAATCTGTCCCATATGGTGAAATCCATAGTAATTTTTCTCAAAATTACACAGGTAGTAACTTATCAATTGAATTAAGAGATGCAATTATACAAAATATGACCGAAAAAGCAAATGATTTAGGTGAAAATTCAACAATTTTATTTGAGGCGATAAAGGTTATTTATAACGATAGTTGGAATGAACGACCTTCAAGAATTCCATGTTATGCTGAAAAAGCTGTTTATAAGAATGAATCCGTATGGGTAATTACTTTCAACAGAGCTAATAGTTTTGAGGTTGGAATAGGTCATTTTGATATATATTTTGTTTCTATTCCTATTATAAAAGCTCAATATGTTTCAGGTTGCAATTCAACAGCAATTGTTCATCATTATGGATGCAGATAGAACATAAATAAGCTCCTCCATAATAGAATTTTTTAATAAAAATTAAATTTATTAGTAGTATTGTATAAAATAGAATATTATAGAATAAAATTATAAACCGAAATATTTAATAGTTAACAATCGTTAAAATTATTGAAAATATTTTAAGTGGAGGTAGAAAATGAAGAAGATTTTACCAATTTTGGTAATAGGAATTTTTGTCCTTAGTGGACTTGGAGCTAGTGCGGTAAACATTGAAGAAAATAATAACGAAAAAAAAGTAATTGAGAGTAGTGATAGAGCTACCCATACTGTTTTAGGAGAATATGGAACAGCTACATGGTGTGGTTACTGCAAATATGCACATGGTGCTTTAAAAGAACTCTATGCAGAAGGCCAATTGGATTTCTACTATGTAACTTTAATAGATGATATGAATACCAAAGCTAGGACGAGGTGTAGAACCGATTTTAACATCTATGGTTTTCCAACTGTTTGGTGGGATGGTGGTCGTCGTGTTAATGTAGGTGCTGGTAGTGTTCCTAGTGCAAAATCAGCCTATACCTCAAGCATTAATTATCTTGGTTCTCAATCTGTAAAAGATGTTGATATTAACTTGAAAGCTACTTGGCAAGGTGCGACTTCAATGAGTGTCGAATGCGAAGTGAAAAACAATGAAGCAAACACATATGATGGTACAATCCGTGTATATATTGTTGAAAAGGAATCAAGCATGGATTGGAAAGATACTGGAGGAGCTCTTTATACAATGGCATTTTTAGATTGGGCATTTAATGAAGTTATATCTATTCCTGCTGCAGGTTCATGGAGCGACACTACGACCTGGAATGGTGCTATAAATGGTTTTCCATCTGTAACACAAGAAAATACCATGGTAATTGCTGCAGTTTTTAACGATGAATGGCATGAGGGATATTCCTATCCACCATCAACAAATCCATTTGATGCTTATTATGTGGATGATGTAGTTGGTGTTAGTCTAAAATCAAAGACCGCAAACGATTTACAAGAAATACTAAGTAATGGTTTTATTGGCTCACTATTTCTAAGATTCTTAGAAAAACACCAGAATATGTTTCCATTGATACAAAAGTTATTAATATAATTTAGACTATAAATAGCATAAATATCAACTAATATCTTTTGGATTTTTCATCCATTGCCTAACAATAAAACATAGTATGAGGTTAAAATAAGCATACTAATATTTAGCAAAATATTTAATATTCAAAAACGAATAGATCATCAATTGTTGTATTAAGTGCTTTTGCAACTTCATATGCCATTTTTAAAGAGGGATTGTACTTTCCTTTTTCTAGAAATACAATTGTTTCTCGTCTTACTTTCACTTTTTTTGCTAGGTCTTCTTGAGTTAAATCATATCGAGCTCTGAATTCTTTGATTCTGTTTTTCATTTACTCCCCTTTCCTAGAGAAGTAGAAATATGATATCATAAACACAATCCCTGAAACTAATACAACAGCAGCTGTAACTAGTCCTCCTCTAAGTTCCTGGTCAATAAGAATGATTGATCCCATATTGCTTCCAACAGCACTCCATATTGCTGCAACAAAGCCATAATATCCTGCTTTGTAACCAGCAAGTTTTAATCTTTCATCTTGAGCGGGGAGTCCTCTTTTTATGTTTTTTACTCTATCATATATTATATAGCTTGAAGTTAAAACAATTATCAATATTATTGGAATTGATATTAAATCAAATAATTCAATCGAGGGATCTGCAAGTATATAATATGCTAAAGTAACTACCACTAATGTTGTTATTCCAATTCCCAGCATAATTACTATTTTTTGTCCTGATTTTGTTTCATTTAACATATTTAATCACCATCTGTTTTTTATTTCTAACTTTTTGTTATATATTTCTAACATTATGTTAGATGTATGCAACATCTAGTATTTATATTTTTCTAAATCAAATTTACATATTTTGTAATTTTTAAGATTAGGATTAAAAAAATTCAATCTTTTGTGATTATCTTTTGTTATATTAACATCTGTTAATTTTATATAAGAATATGTTATATAGTAATATGTTGTGGAGATATATTATGAGTAGAAAATGGTTTATTATATCTGTAAGTATAATTTTTATATTAACAAGTTACTCAGTGGTAGCTTTGAACGATTTAAACCAAATAACTATTCCAAACGAAGTTGAAACATCCAGTCACATTATTCTTCATGTCGATGATGCTAAAACCGTTGCATCTATTCTAAAATCTGATGGATTTGATGTTTTATATGGTTCAATAACTTCTACATCCTTAGAATTAATAGTAACTCCAAAAGAGTTAAATTCATTACAAATGAGAGGATTTGAGATTGAAATATTAGAACGTGGTAGACCTTTTATTGAAATTCAGAAGGAAAGAATAGCAAATTCTCAAGGAATGTTATTTCCAGGTTATCCTGACCTTTCAGAAATTATTGATGAAATGTATGATGTAGAAAGCTCCTATCCATCTATATGTAAAGTATACGATTTAACCGAAACCCATGGAGTTTCACCTACATATGAAGATCGTCATATCTATGCTATGAAAATATCTGATAATGTTGATCAAGACGAGGATGAACCAAATTTTTTAATGGTAAGTTGTCATCACGCTAGAGAGATCATAACTCCAGTTATAGCTTTATACACAATTGAACAACTTACAAAAGAATACAGCTATGATCCTGATATTACAGCTGCAGTTGATGATTACGAAATTTGGATTTCACCTGTTTGGAATCCAGATGGTTATGAGTATTGTTATTATTATGATAATATGTGGCGTAAAAACTGCAATCCTCCAAATGGTGTTGATCTAAATCGGAATTATCCTTTTGGATGGGATTCAGAATGCTCGGGTAGTACTGATCCTCATTCGGAAACATATAAAGGTTCAGGTCCTGCATCTGAAGCCGAAACTCAAACAATGATAGCTTTTTCAAATGATAGGCATTTTGCAAAGGTAATTGATTATCACTCATATGGTCGTGTTGTGTTAAATGGATATTGTTGTCATTCCCATCCTTTTTCAAGTTTCTTTGAATCAGAAGCAACTAGTCTTTCATCTGCTGCAGGTTATAATGGCGCTGTTGGGTCTCCCAGTGCTGAGGGTGAACACTATGAATGGCAGATTTGGGCTAATGGATCTTTTGCATTCTTAATGGAAACACATACCGAATTCCAACCTAGTTACAGTAGTGCTCTTGCAGAAGCAGAACAAGTTTGGCCTGGGACAATTTGGTTATTTAATAGACCAATATCTGTAAGTGGACATATTGTCGATTCAATAACAGGGGAGCCTTTGGTTGCTTCAATAAATATAATAGATGCCAGTTTTTCAAATGGTGAAGAATTTTTCAGTGAACCAAGTTATGGAAGATATCACTTGTTTTTACCACCTGGAACATATACGCTTGAGGTCTCTTGTGAAAATTATTATACTTGGACTCATGAAGTTACTGTAACTTCAGATAGTGAGGAGATTTTAGAAATTGAACTTGAAGGATTCAATGAGCCACCGAATAAACCATCAATCAATGGACCTCTTAATGGTAAGGTAGGTGTTGAACATGAATACACCTTTACTGCTACCGATCCGAATTTAGATGTGTTAGAATATTATATCAAATGGGATGATGGATATGTAGAATTATGGGCTGGACCATATAACTCTGGTGAAGAAGCAATATTTAATCATATATGGGAAAAAGAAGGTACCTATACGATACAGGCAAAGGTCAGAGATGAGTATGGTGAGGAAAGTGACTGGGAATATCTAGAAGTCACAATGCCTAGAAATAAAATGCTTCATAATAATTTATATTTAAAGTTAATAAATCAGATTCAGATTTTGAAATCAGAATTATTGATTGAATTTTGGAAAATATAATTATTATATTTAGAAATTAAATAATAGAATAATTTATAAAGACCATATTAATCAAAGTTAAAATGTTCAGCATGAAAAAAAAATTAAAACTAAATGTTATTTTTTGGATAATAATTTTACTGATTACAAGCTATATTATATTTGCATTAATTACTAATATTGATCAACTAGAAAAAAATCCTTATACCAGCACAGAATATGGTTGGAGTATAAAATATCCAATAGGATGGAAAATTATTGAAGTAGAAACGGGGGATGTTGACTTCATTGATGAAAGTTCAGAAAATATTTTACTTATAAGAGTTGAACCCCCTAAAGATTTTACATCGAATATATTAGATAAAGAAATTGAAAAATGGAGAGAAATAATAAAAAATAATAGTTATGTAATCATATCAGAAGGAAATCGATTAGTTAATAATATGAACTCATATGAATTTATCTACAAAAATAAAGATGAAAAATATTCAATAAAGGAAAAACGTATTTTAATTGAAAAAGATGGTAGAGTTTTTAATATCGTTTATATTGCAGAAATAGACTCATTTGATGAGTATGATTCTTTAGCTGAAAAATGTATAGTCACTTTTAAAATTTTATAGATTGATAGCATCTATCTAAAATTGGAGTATTTTAAAAATAAAATTAAAAATTAATTACCATACTATTTATATTCAAAGGGATTATACAAATTTTATGAAAGTGAGAAAGAGTTTAAAATTTTTATCAAAATTGTTGCTATTATTAATCTTAATTGCTGGAGCTATCGCATCAGCAATTTCTACAGTATGGACACTAATACCTGATTTATCTGCAAGTAAAGAAAGTATGTTAGGATACAAATCACATTGTTCTTTTACACCAATTAGTACGATAATTCTTATATTTATGACTGTTGTATTTAGTTACATTTTAATTAGAAATAAATTTCTAAATTTTAATAAATAACAATATTACCAAAATAACTGGATTACAAACTATAATTTTATTTAAAATAAAAATAAGAGTTAGGATAAATTATAATCCTTGAATAAGCCTGAATATTGGAAATAAATTTTGATGTTGCTGTATAAACCTAAATAATGGAATGTTAAGCTATAGGACCATTTAAACCATTGACATCCTCAGCATAAACTGAAATTATGTAGGTCCCTTTTTGAGTCCAGGTATGTTTTACAATTACATCTGTTCCAGATGGATTAAATTCAGTAATTTCAGTATTATCATCCCCCCAGTTAATGTGATTTTTAATATCATCGTTATCTAGATCCACTGCATTTAAGACATATATATATTCTGTTCCTGGAACTCCCATATCTGGACCATCTATATCAGGTCTGCCAGGAGGATGATTTTCCGGTAGAACTGGGCTATTTGCAACCACTATATTTCCATCAGCTTGTCCATAAACAAAATATTCACCAGAGGGAGAATATTCAAGATCAAGGGCTAGCTCATCATAATATAGATAAAGATCGCCACTTGATACACGCCAGAATTTGATTTTTAATTCTAATGGTGATGTATCCTCTCGACCATTAGAAACCAAATACTCTTCACCAGGTACGAACTCAACATCATAAACCCATTCTTCATGCCCCTCAAGAGTTCGAATTAAAGAGCCATCTGACACTTTCCATATTTTAAATTTGATTCTTCTGAAGCATCGTACCCACCAGTACCTGATGCAATCATTTGACTATCAGATGAAAATGCAATACAACTAACATCATTAGTATGCCCAGATAGAGTTCGTATCAGTTCACCGGTCTGTGCATTCCATAGCTTGATTTTATTATCAGAACCTGAAGATGCTACATATTGTCCGTCTGGGGAATATTTAACATCAGATATATAGGTGCCAATGGATTCACCCCATATTTTTTCTCCATTGGAAACGCGGTGGACATAAAGGTATCTGTTAGCCCCTCCACCACCAGAGGCAATGAACTCTCCATCTAAAGAAAAACACATATGACATCCCCCAAAATCATTGACGACTGTTTCCTCAGAAATATCCCACAAATTCATTTTTCCACCTGGCGGATAACCGTTAACAACATAACCTGCGGCAAGAAATTGATTATCACTTGATATGTCAACAGATAGTATTCCATCCTCATTACCAGGATATGTATTTAGCAATGTTCCATCATCAACTTGCCACATTTTTGCAGTATTATCTGGATCAAATGCACCTGAAGCAACAGTTATTCCATCATTTGAAAAGGCAACTCCATAAACGCTTCTTGTATGACCTTCGACTTTCCATAGGATGTCAGGATCACCGCCTTCTATCGGTGATTTGTTATTTGATTTTTTATTTGTCCCACTAATTGTTGGTACAACAGATAGTAGTATAAACAAAACGATAATTGAACAAACTAAACCTTTTCTAATTATATGTTTCATATTCTCTACCCCCTTATATAAAAAATTTCATAGATCTCCAAGCATTTAAGACTAATGCGTGACTAGTATAAAAAAATGTCAATTATTACTTTTAATATTGCATATTGATATATTTTAGCATGATATTGATATACTTTATCAATGTATTTAATCTTATATATTAATTATTATTATTTTATAATTTACTTAATAAATGTTATAAATTAATAAACTTAATAATTTTTGATACTTATATTATCAATCCCGATTAGTTTTTGCGTCAGCGTTTTTTAAAATGAATTGCAAATAAAAATAAATTTAGAAAAACCTTAAATCAACAATATAGGACCGGCAATGCCACCTATATATAGAATAATGGTTGCACTACCTGTTATCAATACATTATCATCAATCATCCCAAACTCATATCTTTCAAAAAGAGATGCAACAATTGCTGCAATTACGCCCCAAAGAGGAATAGAAGGATTACCAGCATGAGCAAAATAATAACCAATAGGAATACAAACACCCATCATGTAAATATTTCCAATAATATGTTTCCGTCTCTCCTTAAAGGCCATATTCCTAATAATTCCTGTGATTCCATCACCAAAGGCAATGAATGCAGGAGGGATAATTGCAATCCATGGATCATTAAAAATATACCATAAAATAAAAATGGCAACTCCCCACATTATACAAAAGCTTACATCATTTAAATTATCCTTGGTTTGAAACCAATAAAAAATACGTCCGGTTCTATGAAGAATATACATGAATATTGCTAAAATCAGTCCAGAAAACAAGGGAAACCAGGGATTATTAAATAGGAATGGGACGGTAAGGACTACAACACCGCCAGCAAAGATATGGATTATTTTTCTATTGTAATAAAGGGCAACATTTTTTTTAAAATTTTTTTCAAGCATGTAATAATAGAGTCTTTTTGTTAAAAAAATCACAAAAAAAGCATAAGCTGCTAAAACAAATAACCAGAATATTTGTAAGAGTAATTGTTGACTTAGCATTGCCCAGGTTATTCTTTTCTCTTATATAAAGGTAATAGTGTCAAAATAAGCACAACCAAATCTTAAATAACATTACATAAGATAAACGACAATCTAAAAAATATTAAAATAATCAAAACATATCAAACATAAAAAATGCACTATGAAAAAAAAAGAATTAACCAAAACCATGCAAGTACTACTACTTGCAGAAGAAAATGGACAAATAAACCTACACGATATAAAATGGTTATTCAACTATGAAATCACAAGAAACTATGCATCACAGTTACTATCAAGAAACTATAAAAAAAACCTATTAAAACGATACCCAAAAACATTCCAACAACATAAAAGACGAGGTAGAATCTACATCTACACACTATCAAAAGAAGGGGAAAAAAGATGCAACTGGCTACACAGCCTAGGCTTTTATTTATAACCTAACAAAAGTAAAAATATAGCTGGTAAAATATAAAAAAATTTAACAACTATAACTATCTAAATTATAAAAATAAAATATATAGATATAATTCCTTAAATTCCATGGGATATTTCATATATATGTCATTTCCCATGAAAATAACAGATTTTTTAAAAAATATTATAAAAAAATTTGGAAAAAATTCGCCTAATTTTATAAAAAAAATATTGTTGTTGGCTCAAGATTTATCTATCTATTAAAATTAAATAGTATCCTTTATCTAATTTTTTTAAAACTCTTGCTTGAACAAAATAATTCAAATACCGATATAGAGTAGAGTCTGAGATATTTTTAAAATTAGGAAACAACCTCATTTGAAACGTAGAAAAAGCCCAACCACTCCTTCGGGTCCAAATATACTTTAATATTTCATCATATACTTCCGGGTATTCTAGTTTATTTCTATCAATAAATGTTTTCATGTAGTCCTCAAAAAAAGTTAATATTCCAAACCTGAATATAGGTTTATCTGTAGATACGGGTTCTTGCTTTTTATGATTGTTTTCACTAATTATAGCTGCTTTTTTAGAATCTGTGTTTGACTGATTCATTCTATTTTTACCAGGATTGATTGTGTATAATGCATTGTTTAATTGTGAAACTCTGGCTTTTAAATCCTCATTTTCATTTTTATAATTCTTATTTTGGTTTTGAATATTTTTTTGTTCATTTTCCAATTTCATAATCGTCTCGTTCATTTTTTTAATTTGATCATCTCTTTCTTGAATTCCTAAAGATAAATTTGTAATATTTTTATCTTTATTGTTTATAACTCCCCTATAAAATAATACGTTTTCTTTAAAATCTTTAATCTCTTGAACCAAATTCTGATTATCAAAAAATAGAAACTCATTTTTTGAATGTAATTTATCATTTTCATCCAATAAAATTTTTTTTTCCTTTTTTGTTTTAATTAATTCGTTTTTTAAAAAAACAACAGTATCTCTTAGCATATCTCTTTTATTTTTATCGTTCAAAAGCTCAAAATCGTTGAATCCATGAATCATTAGTGAAAGGTCCATAAGATCGACATCGAAATTATTTTTCATTTTATCTTTGATCAACTTATGGATTTCAGGCCATAATGGGCTATAGTCTGTAATATTCAAAAATATATTTTTTCCAGGTTTTATGTTTTTCCAATTTTTATCTTTTTGATTGTTTTCCATCTTATAAATCATAATAAGATTCTATTAATTAAATCTGACTGGGAATTTTTTCCATTTTTGTATTATTCATAACGATAGCGTCAAAATAGGCACCACCAAATCTTTTGAAAACATAACATATGATAAACACCAACTAAGAATTGACTGATTGGTAATGTGAAATGGAAACCGTTTTCAGAAATGTTTCACCCTATGTTTAAAAGGTGAATACCATTGCTCTACAGCATTTCTCTCTCCAAATGTTTCATGTTTATATTCAATCTCGAGTCTTTTTTTAATGCCCATTTATACCATGAAGTTTTAACACCAAAAAATAAGGTGGGATGGGATACTTCATACTTTATCTTGATACTATCAATAAAGGTAATAGAAATATATATAAAACATAGCTTAATGCAGGTAATTAAAAAATAAGACTCCAAAGTTAAGGAGGTAAATAAAATGAATGGAAAAGTAAAATGGTATAACCCACGTAAAGGGTATGGCTTCGTTGAAGGC
>WOR8_10004357_pt1 | contig 13783 bp, 14 predicted proteins | sample DeeMarSeWOR38_10_FD_19890 | JGI IMG/M metagenome (IMG submission 19890) | reverse complement strand
CTCATAAAAGGAACACTTTTGATGACCGCCAAAGAATTTCGAATTGCCCTGACAACCGAAGATTTCGAGGCCGCAGTCGCTTTTTACCGAGATGGGTTGGGCCTCGACCCTGCTGACATGTGGACGTCCGTAAATGGTGGCAGGGGCCAGATGTTCCTGGCCGGGCGGGCCACGCTGGAGATCTTCGACCCGGCCTATGCAGAACATGTCGATCAACTCGAAGTCGGCGAACGAGTCAGTGGGCAGATCCGGTTTGCTTTTGAGGTGCCGGATGTTCAAACTGCGATGGAGCGCGCGCTGGAATATGGGGCGACCCTGGTCCACGAGCCGGTACAAACTCCGTGGGGCGATACCAACGTCCGCTTGCGTTCACCAGAAGGGCTGCAAATCACCTTGTATCAGGTACAAAGCTAAAACCACCCACAAATCGATTACAATCCCAGCCATGAAGCGCATACTCTGGCTGGGATTTCTCCTTCTCCTGGCTGCTTGCGAGGCTCAAGCCCCCTCCCCCATTACAATCACTGATGGGGAGCAATTTCATACACTAACGACAGATGAACGCATACCGGCAAACTTGCTGATGGAAGCAGGCATCTCACTTGCGCCAGCAGACCAGTTGTTGGTTGATGGGATGCGCTTCCCGCTTGAGCAAGCACTTCCATCAAATTCCCACAGCCTGCAAATTCGGCGCACGGCTACTGTGACGCTGATTACGCCAGGGGACGAGCAGGAATTGGTCACGGCGGCGAGGACAGTTGGGGAGGCCTTGCGCGAGGCGGGTATTCAGCTATACGCAGCTGATTTTGTCGATCCGCCCGCAGACACACCAATTAGCGGAGAGATGACAATCACCTATCGCCCATCGCGGGAGTTGACGGTTTCAACCAGCACTGGGAGTCAGATCATCCGCTCGTCGGCGGGGACGGTTGGCGCGGCGCTGGCCGGGGCCGGGATTCCGCTGGTTGGGTTGGATATCAGCTTCCCAGCTGAGTCCGAGGCGCTGCCCGCTGATGGACAGGTGCGCGTGGTGCGAGTCAGCGAGTCCGTGCAGTTGATCCAGAAATCCATCCCGTTCGAAACTGAAACCGTCTCATCACCAGATGTGGCGCTTGGCACTCAGGAAATTGCACAACCCGGTCAGGAAGGGTTGGCAATCGCGCGCACGCGCACCCGTTACGAAGACGGACAGGAAGTCAGCCGCGTGACGGAAACCGAAAGTGTGGTGCGCCCACCGCAAACGCGCATCGTCAATACCGGCACGAAGATCGTGTTGACAACAGCCAACGTAGGCGGCGAAGAGTTGGAATATTGGCTGGCATACAATATGTATGCAACCATTTACTCGCCCTGCAATTCAGGCACAGGTGGATGCTCGTACAGCACGGCCAGCGGTCTGCGCGCAGGTAGAGGCGTGGTGGCGGTAGACCCGTCTATGTACAGTTACCTACAGGGTGCGCGTGTTTATATACCGGGCTATGGCTACGCTGTGATCGGTGATGTGGGCGGCGGATATATCATTGAGGATTTAATCGGCGTTTCGAGATATCGGTGGATCGATCTAGGATTCAACGATAATAATATTGTAGATATGAATGGCTGGCTGACGGTCTATTTCCTCGCTCCTGCGCCGGTGTCTATCCCGCCGGTGATGCAGTAATGTTGAGGTACAGTTATTCTGAACCACGAAGCACCCGAATAGCGCAAAAAAAACTATCATGTTGCCAGTTGAGCGGGCTTATTACAACGACATAAAAAACTTCGCGCACTTCGTCTCTTCGCGGTAAACTAATGTAGATCATTCTGCGGATACAATCAACCCACATGACACGCACACAAAAAAACATCCTAGCCATACTCTCCATTATTGCCTGCGGATTGCTAACGCTGGTTGGATGGTTGGGCTACCAGACTTACGTCACTCTCTGGCAAGTACCACTCGGCCCGGCCATTGCCATGCCGACCTCCGACTGGAGCCTGCCCGCCACATGGACGCCTGCACCATCAGATTTCACTCCCGGCCTTGTGCCAACCGTACCCACCTTCACACTTGCCCCAACCAGCACCCCTGCCGAAGCAGTCTACTGCGGCGGCCCATCTGTTATGACGTTATTGGCTGTTGGTACTGATTCCCGCTCGAACTCTTACAACTACGGCCTGGCAGATGTCATCCGTATTGTGCGCGTGGATTTTGCCGAAGTCAAGGTGACTATTCTGGAATTCCCGCGCGACCTATGGGTCGAAATCCCGGATATAGCCGATAACATCAACGGGCAAGACCACGAAAAGTTGAACCAGGCCTACTTGTATGGCAATCCCGGTTTCGGCTATTATGACGGTCCCGGCGAAGGCCCAGGCCTACTGGCACGCACACTGGCGCTCAATTTCGGGGTTCACCTGGATCGCTATGTGGCAGTCAACATGCGCACCTTTGAAAAAATCATCGACGCCATCGGTGGTGTCAAGGTCAACCTGCCAAATGGCGTTGACGGGCGCACATCCGAGGATCGCAGTGCGCGGCTTGTCTTTCCTCCGGGCACACAAATCCTGAACGGCGAGGAGGCGCTCACCCTGGCGCGCATCCGTAACGATGGTGTCTTCGAACGCGCTACTCATCAGAACACCGTCATGTGCGCCCTGCAAGACAAGCTCACCAGCCCAACCGTGGTAGTGCGCATCCCAGCACTGATCAACTCGTTCAAGGGCGCCGTCCAAACCGACCTAACCCCCGAGCAGATCACGCAACTGGCTTGCATCGGCACAAAGCTCAAGGGCGATGACATCACCTTTGTCAGCTTTCCCCTGGAACTATTCCAACAGGCGCGTGTTTTCGACCCGGTCTTTGATGCGCGGGTTTTCGTTTGGGATGTGGACTACGACATCCTGCGCGACTACGTTACCCGCTTCAATATCGGAGCCTGGCCTGCTCCCGCTATTGCAGGTCAGTCCCAACCGGACGAGAATACCACTTCCACCTGCCCATGAACTCTAATCGTTTCCCCTCCCCTATTCCGCCGCTGAACGCTGCTGACCTACTCAAGCAATACGGACTACGCGCCGATAAACGCCTGGGACAAAACTTCCTGCAAGACCCCTACGCGCTGGAAAAAATCATCAAAGCTGCTGAGATCCACCCAACGGATACCGTGCTGGAAATCGGTCCCGGCCTGGGTAGTCTGACGCGTTATCTGGCCGCCGCGGCACAGGAAGTTGTCGCAGTTGAATTGGATGATAAACTGTTCCCGCCATTGGAAGCGGTCATCGCTCCCTATAACAACATTCAACTCCTGCATGGCGATATTCTGGGAGTTGAACCAAAAGAGATTATCCAGCAGCAAGATTATTTGGTCGTAGCAAATATCCCCTATTACATCACATCTGCTGTCATACGGCATTTGCTTGAATCTAATCCTAAACCACGTCGCATCGTATTAACCATCCAGAAAGAAGTCTCCGAACGTATCTGTGCTGGGCCGGGAGATATGAGTCTGCTGGCGCTGAGCGTGCAAGTCTACGGCCAGCCGCGCATCGCCGCGCGCATCCCAGCCGGCGCATTCTACCCAGCCCCCAAAGTGGACTCCTCTGTGCTGGTCATAGACATTTATCCTGCTCCTGTTGTTCCCCTCGACCTGCTGGATACATTCTTTTTACTCATCAAAGCTGGGTTCAGCCAAAAGCGCAAGAAGTTGCGCAATTCGATCTCGGCTGGCATGCATCAATCCCCGGCTAAGACAGAAATACTACTCCGTGCCGCGGAGATCGATCCGCAACGCAGAGCAGAAACGTTAGATTTAGAAGAATGGGGAAAACTAAGTTATCAGTATTCGATCAAGGAATAATTATCTTACGGGGCTGATACAACACGCGCTTTCCGCCCAGCTCGCCGTACATCGCGATAATTCCACCACACCTGCCAAACCCGCAAAGCTGCTTCGGATTGTATCTTGAAAGACATCTTCGATTTACCCCAGCGCCGGTCTGCAAAGTAAATGGGGGTTTCAACGATACGATAATCCAAACAATACGCCAGATACGCCATTTCTACCAAGAAGATATAGCCATTTGAGCGGATACGTTCCAGCGGCATGCTTTGCAAAGTTTCACGTCGCCACATGCGGTACCCAGTTGTAACATCTCGTAATGGGAACCGTAAGATCGTACGAGCATAGGAGTTTCCAAACGCAGAAAGCTGCTTGCGCCAGAGCGGCCAGCGCTCATCGACAGAACCACCATCCACATAACGGGAGCCAATCACCAGGTCGCAGGATTCGATGCGTGCTGCCATGTCGGTTAGAACTGCCGGATCGTGGGAGAAGTCCGCATCCATCTGGACGATGGCATCTGATTCTTCCTGCATAACTTGCTGGAACGCGTTCAGGTATGCCGAGCGCAAGCCAAGTTTTCCGGGTCTATGCAATACTTGAATACGCTTATCTTGCTTAGCAAGATTATCCGCAATTTTTCCGGTTCCGTCAGGGCTGTTATCGTCCACGACAAGAATACGTAAATCGAGCGGAAGCGCAAATAAAGCGGAGATTAGCCTAGGCAGGTTCTCCGCTTCATTGTATGTGGGAGTTACAACGGAAACTTTCAATGGTTCCTACCGAATAAGGCGCAACAATTCCTTTTTTAGCGTATCAACATCCTTAAAGCGTCCGCTATCGGCAGGTACTTCAACTACTTTGACAACCAACCGATTTTTATTCTTGGAGGCCTGATCACGATCCTTGATTGGATAGAAATAATCCAGCGATTGTTCCAAACGTGTGCGTACGCGTTCCTGCAAAGTTGAAAGTTTCCCAGGAGAAACCATCAACAGAAAGTCCGTAGGGGTCAAGTGTCCAACAAAATTATCAGTATCGCCAACTTCGCGCATAGCATTATCGATCATTAGGCTGATCGCACGCAAAACGTCATCGGAAGATACAAAGCCATAGGAATCACGAAAAATGTCGAGATTGATGATCGAAACCAGTACAAGTGACCATTTGCTTTTCTGGATCATCTCATTAAGTTTTTCATCTACCAAAGCACCATCCGGCAATCCGCTGACAGGATTGTTTAGAGAGCCCTGGCTGGCACGTCTTAATGCATTGCGCACACGCAAGCGTAATTCCTGCACATCAAATGGTTTAGTGATGTAATCATCTGCCCCCAGTTCTAGGCCGTGCAATCGGTCCATGCGGTCACGTTTTTCTGTTAGAAAAATGATAGGCACATCCTGAGTACGTCGGTCTGTGCGCAAGCGGCGTGCAACTTCATACCCGTCGATATCCGGTAAACGAATATCAAGCACAACCAGATTGGGCCCGATGGTCTGACAGGCCCGCACACCATCTTCTCCCCAATTAACAGTAAAGACCTCGTAACCTTGAACGCGAAAATACGCGTTTAACATCTCGGCGACGTCGAGGTCGTCTTCTACGACCAGGATTTTTGATTTGACGTCTGCCATGCTGGTCTCCTTTTTGTTAGCCGATGGGATCTTTCTGGATGACGAATTCACACACATCTTCACCCATAGCAACACACTTGGACTCATTAACACGGAATTCGTTTCCGCCAGAGACCCATTTCAGCGACTCTTGCAGGAGGCCTGCTGCAATAAAACAAACCGGTTTATCTGCACCAGAGCGACCCCAACAACAAGGGCATTTATGAATTGTCCAGATATATTCGTTATCTTTTTCTTCAACGGTTGTGTGTTGATCTGTGAGTTGCGTGAATATCTTGGCAAAAGCAGGCAAGCCGATGCGGAGCTTAGATTGAAGAGGTAAAACCACGAAAGCCAAATCTGCGACACCAGCCAAAGCACCAAAATTCTTCAAAGCATCTGAGAAGGTGGCGCGTCCAGCTCGCAATGCAAGACCACGTCCTCCACGCGGACCATACATATCCTCTAAAGAAACTCCGATGGCTGAAAGTTCAGTAAAATCAAAGCCTTTATCGAGATTGTCTGGGGGATAGTTGTCAATGTAATGATTTAAACCGGCCAAATTGAGTATTGCGTTAAGACCATTCTTTCCCATCACTTCTTCCAGGGATTTTATGGTTATCAGGCCAAATTTGTTGGGGTAGTAAAGACCACTTTTTTCAACGGGGCTCATACGCACTCCACTAGATTAATTTCGCCAGATCTTCGGTTGCCCGGCGCATATCTAAGAATATCAGACCCAGCTTGGCCTGTTCCCGTGCCAGGGCAGTTAGAACTGCTTCTTCGCCAACCGACATCAGGACAACATATCCTTTTTCACCCTTTATGTAGACCTGTTCGAGAGAACCGCGTCCCAATTCAGATGCGATACGCTCACCAAGGGACAACATAGCTGCCGACATCGCTGAAACGCGATCTTCTTCCACATCCTGTGGAAGTGCCGAAGCAATGCTCAACCCATCCACACTAACGATTGCCGACGCCTCAATATCTGGCGAGGAAGCTTGAAGCTCGCGTAAGCGATCTACCATTTGTTGCGTGCGAGACTTGGACAAGACAGCCCTCCTAAGAAAAGGATGCACGTCACGTTGGCATTATTACCAACCGGACGAAAGTATTTCTAAGCAAATTTAGCACAGGGCGTATATTGTGTCAAGCAAGCTAGCAAACACCCTTGAAAAGCCAGTTAACAAATACGTAAGTTGCAACGTGCTATAATCGTCGGTTGCTAAAGGACAAAGAAATGAAAAGAATGTTTCTCTTACTTATAAGCCTCAGTCTGTTATTAATAACCAATCCAATTAATAAAGTCTCGGCCTGGCAAACTGTTCAATCTGATGAACCGGAAAGTGGGGCAGTTATCTGTGAACCGGCTGTCTACCCTGCAACACCAGATGGGTGTGTTCCGCTTGGACCCTCTCGATACCTAAATGAAATGGCGGGGTTAGGAATGACATTCCCGCAACGACCATTGCCCGCATCAAAACCGGACCCGAACCTGCCTCAACTTCCTTATCGTTATTACAAGCTGGACAATGACTACGTTCCCATCTACAGTTCTCCAGGGGAAAAGGGCTCAGGCGTAAATCAATTTCCTCCCGGTTTTGTTTACGTTTCCTATACTGATGTTTGGGATCAGGCCGGGTATTATTTCCTTCTGCAAAACGGTGGTTGGATTCCTGGTAAAGGCGCTCGCGTAGGAGAAATTTCGAGTTTTCAAGGGCTAGTATTCCACTCCACGCCACGCAATTCCTTTGGCTGGCCTTTTGAACAAATTCCGGTGAAATCTTCTCCTGGATATAACACTCCCGATGCGGGAATATGGCTAAACCCTTTTAGTACAGTTCAAATCTACGATACCCAAAACGTTGACAATACGGATTGGAATATGATCGGGCCAAATCAATGGGTTGAAGCGCGCAAAGTGGCACAGGTAGTTGTCAACACTATTCCACCCGAAGGGGTGGCTACCAATCGCTGGATTGATGTCAATCTGGCCGAACAGACTCTGGCTGTTTATGAAAATCGTGAATTAATCTTTGCAACCGTTATCGCTAGCGGCTCGGAACCATTCTGGACAAAGCCCGGCCTATTCCAAATATTCCAGAAAAAAGAGACCGAAACCATGCGTAACAATGATCCATCAGATTTTTACTATCTGGACAATGTTCCCTGGACAATGTACTTTGATGGCGCTCGCGCATTACATGGCGCTTACTGGCGAACCAGGTTCGGATACCCGCAATCACATGGATGCGTAAATTTGTCGGTGGGCGATTCTCATTGGCTCTTCAACTGGGCTGTAGAAGGTGATTGGGTTTATATACACGATCCATCTGGCCAAACTCCCACAGATCCAAATCTATATTCTGACTATGCGTATTGACATGCAGGTAGGTGTATGATAAACTACTGCCCGCTCAACAATTGGTCCCGTGGTGTAGTGGTTCAACATGCGGCCCTGTCAAGGCCGAGATCGCGGGTTCAAATCCCGTCGGGGCCGCCAAATTGGAAACGGAAGAACCGAGTAAAAAACTCGGTTCTTCCGTTTTTTTAAAGTGGAAAAGGATGCTTTTATTCCGCTCATTTTTCAAACGGAAGTGAGAACACTAAAGTCAATTCTGCCTTCTTAGACTACTCCATCAGTTGTTGGTAGAAAGACTATCTGAATTCACTATCCTGAACAATTTAAAGCTGGGTCAAGTCACTATGGCTTATTTCTTGGGAGGTCTTTTATACACTCCTAGACCTGGCTTGTAGGTCTTGTCATCAAGGAATTGTTTAAAACCTTCTTCGCGCTCTTCCCCTGCGAGGAACCAAAGCTGCTCCTGCTTGGTTATCAGATATTCCTCCGACAAATCCCAGTCAAGATGTTGTACTCTTTTAAAAGCGTCTTTGGCCGCTTTTAAAACTTCGGGGCTCTTCTCTAGGAGAACATCAGCCAACTCGCGGACACGTTCACGGAGCTTTTCTTTGGGCACCGCTTCGTTGACCAGACCCATCTCGGCAGCCTTGCGTCCATCAAATAACTCACCGGTCATGACGTAATAGAGTCCATCACGAGTCCGCATCGTTTCAGCTACAGCCCGGCTTACATTACCGGCCGGGAGGATGCCCCAATTTACTTCAGACAAGCCAAATTGCGCTTCCTCGGCTGCAATGGCAAGATCACAGGACACCACCGGCAGAAAAGCCCCACCAAAGCACCAACCGTTTACCATAGCAATAGTCGGTTTCATAAAGTATCTCAATCGACGCCACTGCCATTCATAGTTGAGTCGGCGGACTTTTAGGTTCACGCTGCGCGGCTGGTCTTTCATATCCCGGAAATACTCTTTAATATCCATACCCGCAGAGAAAGCTGTCCCTTCCCCTGTAAGAACCATCACGCCACATTGTTCGTTGGCCTCGACCTCGTCAAATATTTCCAACATGCGTAGACTCAACGCCGGGCTGAGTGCATTTCGTTTTTCAGGTCGGTTCAAAATGATCCACGCCACCCCCTTTTCGTATTCAAGCCGAACTAGATTCTTGTCCACTTTCGAAGTGTTGAAAGCCATTATCTCATTCTCCTGTTTATTTTTTGCATTATATGTGGAATCTTATCCGCCAGAGACAGGCGGCAGGATCAGGATTTCATCGCCATCTTTCAAGAGTGTATCCCTACCTTCAAGAAATTCAATGGTTTGACCGTTGACCATAACCCGGACATAAGGAAGAACTTCTACACTATTGGGATGAAAAAGGCTGATGGAAAGCTCATCTCCCCACCTTTCTTTCATGTACGCCAGGAAATCATCTACTGTCGATCCAGAGGGAAGCTCGATCTCCGTCAATCTTTGACCGATTACATCTTTAATTTCCAAAATCGTGTGAAGTGTAACTTTCATCTCGCAGAAGCCTATAACTCCAGCGCGTCTGCAACATATTCCAGTCGCAGATCGGTCAGTTTTTCCCGAGTCAGCATGCCCGTTTTCACATCCCAGCCCCGCAAAGCGTAGTACTCATCAAGCATTGTATCCAGGTCTTCTCTGCTGATCAGCTGTCCCTTGGAAGAACCGGCTTTTAGGGGTTCGGTCATCAGCCTCTCGGGCAAGGTGTCATCGGCGCGAGTGAAACCTTCCCGCACATTGAAGGCTTTGGCTAGATTGTTGACCCGCTCACCCGCTTCCAGGACCTCTTCAGGGGTGAAGCTTAAGCCAGTCACCGCCTCCATCAGGCTTGCCGTGTGCTGACAGGCAGTAGCAGGGACAGCCATATCGAGGAGAAAGGCACACATCGGAGCACAATCCAGGGTGGCTGTCCGAACATCTTGGTTCCATATGGTGAGCTTTCCTTTGCCTTCAATGGCGAAACGGTCTACTTCCCAGGGAACAGGGACGCCGAAGACCTCCTGGAAGGCATAGCCCCTGCAGTGATCTGCGCCCGTATACGAGGTGGCAAATCCGAGGCCGTGGCCTTTCAAGGCCCGCACATCGTAGCCGGGAAGCTCGAGCCCCTTGACTTGCATAGCGTACTTCTCCGCTCTTTTCCCTATCTTCTTTGCCGCGGCAAGGCTGCCATCGGCGAGCAGTTCCCCTAAGCCTTCACGATAAGCGATCTTGCGCAGAACCTTTATCATGGCCTCATCGTTGCCAAAACGCAGGTCGATGCCATCCGTCTCCTCGAGCGTAAGAATACCTTTTTCGAAGAGTTCCATTGCGAAAGAAATGGTGACACCTGCTGAGATGGTGTCAAGGCCCAGTTCGTCGGCAAGCCGGTCGGCAGCAATGATAGGATCGACCTCGTCTATCCCGACGCCACTCCCAAAGGAGTAAACCGTTTCGAAGTCGGGCCCCTCGCTGAGGATGCCGGCATACTCAGCTTCCTTGGCGACCTTCAATTGGCTGCAACCAACGGGACAGTCATGACAGTGTTCTCTGCCAATCTTCCGACTGGCCTGTGCATCCCGGCCGATCCCTTCGACAGGAACGAATTCGCCGGTTGCAGACCAGTTCTTTGCTGGAAGGACGCCCATGGCGCCGGTTAGATCAGTGACCATAGGTGTGCCATGATGAGAGAACTCCGAATAGAGAATAGGGCTTTCCTTGAAAGCCTTGAGAAGTTCAGAACGGGCTTTCTTGTATTTCTCCTTTGAAGCAATAGCCACAGAATCGGTTCCGCGGATCGCAATAGCCTTCAAGTTCTTCGATCCCATGACAGCCCCGAGACCTTTGCGGCCGACAGCCCTGCGCTCATTGATGAGACTAGAAATTCTGCTCAGGTGCTCGCCTGCTGGACCGATGCAGCAGACCCGTACGTTCTGGTCGCCTAAATCTTTTTTGATAATCTGCTGGCAATCGGAGGTGAGGGTTCCCCAACAATGACTTGCATCGTGGAAGCGTACATCCTTTCCCTTGATAGCGACATACATTGGTTTTTCAGCTTTGCCCTCTATGATGATTGCATCCCACCCAGCGAACTTCATCTCAGCAGGAAATTCCCCTCCTGACAGAGCCATGCCCACAGCGCCGGTGAGAGGCGACCTTCCGGTCACGGACATCCTGCTGGCGGAAGGGACACCAGCTCCCGTAAAAGGTCCCGGAGCGAAAATGAGTTTGTTGGCGGGTCCAAGGGGATCTGTGCCCGGTTTCACCTCATCGAAGAGGTACTTTATGCCAAAACCTGCTCCACCGATAAAATCTCGTGCCATTTCCTCCGACAAAGGTTCTTCAACGGTTGTCTTGTTGGTGAGATTGATACGGAGTATCTTGCCAGTATAGCCTCCAGAATACATCTTCGGTCTCCTTTCGGGTGATTCTCTAAATTAACGGATCGGTGCTAGGTCAACTTATGGGTGTTTCTGTCATCTTGTGTTTACTTCTTCCAGTATTTCGATCTGATCTCCTTTTTTAGAATTTTTCCCTGAGGGTTTTTGGGTAAATCCACAACGAACTCAACCGATTTGGGTGCCTTGTAATGTGCAATGTTGTTCTTACAGAACGTGATGATATCTTCTGCCGTTGCCTGAACGTTCTCTTTTAGGACAACCAAAGCGTGAACTCGCTCAACCCAATGAGGATCCGGGATACCGATGACTGCAACTTCTTTGATATCAGGATATCGATAAAGGACATTCTCCACTTCAATCGGAAAGACATTTTCTCCACCCGTGATAATCATATCCTTCTTCCTATCCGAGATGTAAATGTACCCATTCTCGTCATAGTAACCCAGATCCCCCGTAAAAAGCCATCCATCCTGTATTGTTTCCTTTGTCTCTTCAGGTTTACGCCAGAACTCAGTCATGATTCGTTTGCTCTGAACAATAATCTCCCCAATCTCCCCCGCTTCGACGTCACAACCAGCATCATCGACGATTCGAATATGAACATCGATACAAGGCTGGCCGCATGATGCTACCACACTCTCTGCCTCGTTGGATTCCAGTGAATAGCGTAGGTTCGCTTTGCTAAGGACCGTTATCTCGGGACCAGATTCGGTTTGTCCAAAACTATGGAAAAATATTGGGCCAAAGATCGAAAGACCTTTTTTTAAGACTTCCGTTGGCATGGGAGAGGCTGCATACCATATTCTCTTGAGGTTGCGAATATCATATTGGTTGATATTTGGGAGATTCAGCAGGGATATAAGTTGGGTCGGGACAATATGAAAGTCCGTTATCTGCTCATCTGCAATCATATGTAGCGCTACCACCGGGTCAAAGGCAGGCCCAGGCATGATGACACTGCACCCACCCATCAGGAAAAAAGGCCAAGTGTGGCTGTCTCCGCCGATATGGAACATTGGCAAAACATGGAGGTGGCGATCGCCAAATTCCACCCCGATAAATAGGGCCTTCTTATAGGTATTTTCTAATTTTCGTTTATGATCGTAAATTGCACCACGCGGCATACCAGTCGTCCCGCTGGTGTAAAAGATGGTCAGGGGATCCCCTGCCGTTACCCTAGATTCGGGTTCTGTCTTGGCTTGACCCTCTACCATCTCTCTATACGCCTTGAAATATCCTTCCGCATCACCAAATATTAGAAATATCTCTGTCTTGGGGAGCCGTTTGCGGATCGTATCGATGGTGTCGACAAATTCCGGCCCGATGAAAAGAACCCTTGGTTCCGAATCGTTAATCAGGTGAACTAGCTCTTCAGCTTTTTGGCGGGGATTGTAATGAGCGAGTACAAATCCCCCCTTCATTGCTGCTCCAAAAACCTCGGGGTATTCCAGTCGGTTCCACGAAAGGATTCCTATGATGTTCCCCTTTTGAATCCCTAAGGCATGAAGAGCATGGATGAGACCATTTACCCTCTCATTAAATTGCTTGAAACTTATCCTCTCAGATCCGCACACGAAGGCTTCACGATCCGGATAGAGAATCGCATTTCGATAAACAATGTTGGCAAAGGTCCCTAATGAGTAACGACACAATTCCTGTAGTAAATATTTTTTCGCCATAGCTTCAAACCAAAATCCAGAACCTCATACGGCACATCTTGATGAACATGATATCTTCTACGATAACTAATAGCTTTACACTTTGATAGTTGAAACAAGGATCTCCATATACTCGTGCATCTTGGCTTCCAGATCATAATTCCCGTCATACAGGCTCCAATCAAAGACAACACCACGAGCCATACTAAGCAAGTACCTTACCAATTCCTTTGCATCTGTATCCCCGCGGATTTCATTTTTCTCCTGGCCTTTCCGGATTAAATCCTCCAAAATTTCCAGCATCGGCCGCCCTTTCTCGATGAAAAATTTGATCTTTGGATTGAAGATCTGCTGTGTTGTATCCACCCCGCAGTCAGCGTTGAATTTGGCATAATGGTCAAAAAATTCGATAATCTGCTCAGGGATGTTACTCTTCTTATGTGAGTTAACTACATGGGTGGAAAAGAAATCGTCTGCTCGGTAGAAAATCTCAGCAAGAATATCGTTTTTTGAATCGAAGTAATGATAAAAAGCCCCTACAGAGACCCCAGCCTTTTTGCTAATGTCTTCAATAGTGAAATTCCCAAAACCATTTTCCTCCATAAGCTTGATTGCGGAGGTGTAAATACGGTTCCTGGTCTCCTCGGCCTGTTCTTTCCGCGTTATATTTGTTCGATTTTCCATAATTGATTTATCTAACATATTATTGGCCTGCTTTCACTTGAGATGGGCTATAGGAAACTCTTATCTTTCTTCATGCTATCGATAATAATCTCCGCAGCAATTCTAGCCCCAGTGCCCGGGAATATACCGCATTTTTCAAACCCTTTTTCCTGGGCGAAAGCTTCCATATTCTCTGGGCTGGCTGCGGGATCCATATAGCGTCCAAATACTACATCTTCATGGAGCTTGGGGCAGGTA
>WOR8_10004356_pt1 | contig 13785 bp, 11 predicted proteins | sample DeeMarSeWOR38_10_FD_19890 | JGI IMG/M metagenome (IMG submission 19890) | reverse complement strand
TACCGCCCACAGAGGCAATGCCTAGTCCATTATCGGTCACAGCTGCGGCGTCTCCGGCGCAGTGAGTACCGTGTCCACCGAAGTCCATCGGGTCATTGTCTGCCAGGGAATCATCTTCTCCCGGATATCCCTGTCCGGGCAAATGAACAAAATCCCATCCAATCACATCGTCAATAAAGCCATTGCCATCAGCATCGGTACTGTCGTTGTCTGCCGGAGACAGAAACCCGTCGCCGTCCACGTCCTCGGCATGATTCACCCAAATATTGGAATGCAAATCTTCATGCAGGTAATTAACACCGCCGTCTATAATTGCGATTGCCACACTGCTGTCGCCGGTATGGATGCTTCTTGCTGAATCCACCTGCAAAAGTTGAAGATGATACTGGGAAAACCACAGCGGATCGTTTGGCACTTCAAACATTCGCCGTAACGGCACGCGCTCGGCATAGACTACTTCGTAGCTTTTTGCCAGACGCTGAATGGTTTGTTCAAGATAATCAGGATTTCGGACTTTGATGCGGTAGATCCGCTCCATGCCGGGCAAACGGCTATCCGGATTTGGCTTGGGGAAGGCGGCGCGTATCTCAATAATGGGTGTTGCTGAAAACAAGGATGCAATGTGCGGTTCTATCTTAACGTCGCCCTTTGTATCCACATCCAGTTCCTCCATAAACTGGACGTAGATTTCATCGGGCAGGTAATTATATTCTTTTGCAAATCCAGATATAGCAAAAATGATCAGGACACAAATTATAATTCTAAACATCAGGATCTTCCGAATCAAAAATTATGACATCTTTATTATTTAACCAGCAGCATTTTGTTTGTCGCCTGAAAACTTCCGGCGCGGATGCGGTAATAATAGACACCCGCCGGCGCTTCCTGTCCTAAGTCATCGCGGCCATCCCACTGGACCTGGTGAGGACCGGCAGCTAGTTGATTGTCCACCAGGCTTCTGATTTTTTGGCCCAGGTTATTGTAAATGTCCAGCCGTACGAATTCCCGATCCGCCAAATCAAAGCTGATGGTGGTATTCGGGTTAAATGGATTGGGAAAGTTTTGATACAAATCATAACCGAAAAAAATGCCGTTGCGGGGATCCGGTATACCAGTGGTTGTACTAATCACATAAATATCATCGATAAAAAGATAAGCAGGGGATACAGCGAAGTCCCATACGTAGGCACCTATCCAACCGTTGCTATACGTGTTGTCAGTGTATGGACCGCCGGGAAGTTCGTTCCCGTCATAAAAGAATCTGAATTGATTTCCTATCGCCTCCACAGCCAGGTGATGCCATCCGTCCGTGGTTGGAATGCCCCCGGGTATATCCGCGGCAAGCCACTGTTTGATAGTTGTTGGAGAGGCTCCTACGCGTGCACGAAAACGCAATCCTTGGTCGGAAAGACCTTGCTTAAACCTGGTTAAAAATTGATAGCCACTTCCGTTGCCCACAGAATCCATTCTAAACTCAATCCCATAATAAGTAGCGGCAGTCGATGGGTCAACAGAAACATAAACCTGCGCCTCAAGCCGAAAATCTGTCCATGTGGGATCGCCGGAAAAAGTCGAACCGACACCTCCCCCGGAGAGATCATTGCCAAGCTTGCCTACCCACGAATCTCCACTGGGGTTACCGGACATAAATTCCACTTCCATATTATTGCCGTTCCATTCCGGATACCAGGTATTCTGCAAAGACCCGTTTGCAACGGTTTCAGAATATAGCGTATCCTGCGCTGCAGCATTCATTGAAAAGGCGAAAACAACCAAAACAATCATTATTAAATTATTCATATAGGCCTCCTTAATAATTACTTAGACGATCTTTATAATCGCTCTTTTGATAGGGTCATAGCAAGACCCTCGGTCACAAAGGATATTACGCTTATACTAAATAATTTAGGTGCAGATTCCAAAATTAAAAAAAAATTAATTGTAATTACGAAAATGATTTTCGAATAAACCGATTTTCACCGGAGGCAGATAAAGAGAGTGGCGAATTTTCGCACAAGTCTATCTTGAAGATTTTGTCAGCATCGCAATAAAGAACAGCAGGGATTGAATCAGAATGATTGTTGCCCCGCTTGGTATATTAATATAATAGGAAACGACAAGTCCAATCAGCGCGCTTGAGACTCCGATGGTAACTGAAACAACCGTCATCATTCGAAAACTCCGCGAAAGAACTCTGGCAGTTGCAGCTGGAATAACCAAAAAAGCCGCAATGAGCACGATGCCCACAACTTTAATAGCAACAACGATCGTCACCGCGACAAGCACCGACAAAAAATAGTCGTCCCTGATAACCGGTAATCGGTCTGTCTGGGCTAATTCTCTGTCGAATGAAGTATACGCCCAGCGACTCCATAACGGCCAGGTGGCGAACACAATGATGACCATTCCGAGGGTGATCCAGATATCGGTTTCAGTAACGGCCAGAATGGAACCAAAGAGATAAGTAAACGCATCTGCAGTATATTCTCTTCTGAGGAAAAGAAACACAATGCCCAGAGCCATTGATACCGAGAAAAAAATACCTACGGCGGTATCGCTGCTGAGTTCAGTCCGGTATTTCACCCAGGCAATTCCGATAGCCACGATAACAGTAAACGGTAACGCCACCCAAAGCGGTTCGGTTTGGAGCAATAACCCAAGCGCAATGCCTCCGAATGCAGCATGCGCCAAGCCGCTTCCCAAAAAGCTTAACCCCCTCTGCACGATAAACACGCCGTAGTAGCTGGCTAAAAAACCAACCAGCGCGCCGCCGATTAGCGCTCTTTGCATAAAGGGAAGTGAGAGTATTTCACCCATTGGTCTGCGACCTCGTAGAGGAGTTTACCAGAAATTTTAGCGCGTGTTTATGACCGATATGTCCAAATGCCAGACGCAGGTTATCTTCGGTGAGCGCCTTGCCCGGCGGCCCAAAACTAATTTGCTTATTATTCAGCAGGAGCACTTTGTCGGCGTGATGGGTGGCGGCGTGCCAATCGTGGGTTACCATTATTATGGTGGCGCCGAAATCTTTTTGGTAAGCTTCGAGCAATCGGTACAAATCAGCTTCACCTACCACATCAATCCCGGTTGCAGGTTCGTCCAGCATCACCAGCTTCGGTTCGCGCACGATACTGCGAGCCAAATATACCCGCTGCAGTTCTCCGCCGGAGAGCTTTGATAGCGGTCTTTGGGCAAGATGATCGGCGCCAACTCTTTCCATGGCGCCAAATGCTTTTTGATATTCGTTTTTCGGAAATCGCCATGGCCAACGCCCGCGGATGCCCGTCAGTACCAGCTCGATTGAAAGCGCGGGAAAACTGCGGTCCATCGTTTTCACCTGGGGAACATAGCCGATCGATTTTGGAGGCACTTTGGGAGGCGGCGAGCCAAAAATTCGCACTCGCCCCTTTGCAGGATGAATTAATCCCAACAGTGTTTTGAGAAAAGTGGATTTGCCTGCACCGTTCGGACCGACTATCGCGACGAACTCGTTGCGGGCTATAGTCAAGTTCAAATCATCCAGCGGATGATGGTCGTCAAAAGTGACGGTTAAGCTTTCGACCTGTACGGCATAGTTGCTCATTGAAGTGCCTGCAAAAGAATTTTCGTATTATATAAGAGTAATTCGTCATAAGTTTCCCTTCCGGCGACTCCTCCAATTGGGTCTAATTCTACAATTTTTGCGCCGGTTGCCTCGGCAATCAACTGCGCCGGACGATCCGAAATTTGGGCGTGGGTTAATATCACCTTTAAATGATGTTGTTTTGCCCGGTCAATAATCTCTTTTAATTCTCGCGGCGTTGCTTCCGACCCGGGAATGGTTTCAATGGTGCCGATCAATTTGAAGCCAAACCGGTTCAAATAATACTGGAAAAAGGGATGGGCAAGCAGTACTTCCTTGTTTGGAATCTCAGAAAATGATTTCTGAATTAACTGCGTTAAATCGTCGAGTTGAGTAGAAAATTGGAGCGAATTCTTCCGGTAAAGGTCGCAGTGGTCTGGACTTAATTTGCAGAGCGTGTCAAGCAGCGCCGGTAACACCTCTTTGACGGTTTGGGGGTCTGTCCAGAAATGCGGGTCCGTTCCGATCATTTTCTTCTTTCTGGCGAAAATTTGAATTGCCAGTTTATTCTGCTCCGGCAACATTTTCAGGAGTTCAATTCGGTGAGCAGTTTTTATTTTTGCCGCCCAACCATCCAAATTCTCAGCCCCATAAAAGAATGCGGTCGCTTTTTCAATCTCGTTCAGTTCGCTCGGTCTTAATTCATACGTATGGGGCGAAGCGCCCGGCGGTAAGATTTCGTCGACAACTCCGCTTTCGCCGACAATTTCCTGAATAATAACCTTAAAAGGATGAATGGTCGTCACAAAGCGGGGTTGGGCATACATCGAAACGGTTATTAGCAAAGGAGTAATAATGGCCAGTATTTTCATTTTCGTAAAGCAACAAATGTTAGAACCAACTTGCAAATATAAAGTATAGATATTATGTTTGCAACACTGTTGCAGATTTTAGTGAAATAGTTTTTGAAAGGGAAAATGGACACCCTTGCTATCGACAATAGTCTAAAAGCTCGTGACATCAGACCCACTGAGGTGAGAAGGTTTGTCCTGGATGTCTTTCGCAATCGAGGCTTTGCCCTGTCTCAGGCAGAAATTACCACGGAGCTGACCGGGGCTTTTGATCGGGTGACAATCTATCGCACGCTGAACAAATTCATCAAAAGCGGGTTAATCCATAAGGTAGTCGATGAATCCAATATTACAAAGTATGCTCTATGTGATGACCACTGTGATATTGAAACCCATCGAGATGAACATGTTCATTTTAGATGCAGAATTTGCGGTCACACCTTTTGTCTGAATTCAGTTAAAGTTAGCTTTCCGGCTCTTCCACGTGGGTACCAGATGAATCTCTTAATGATAACGGCAGAAGGAATTTGTAAAGATTGTTCAACAACGGAGCAAATTTGAAGAGAACATTTTTAATATTCTTTGCCTTTTCGGTTTTTTTGTCATGCAATGAAGTATCCGGTACTCCACCTGATACAACTCAAGCCACTCCGATGCACAGTTACAGAATTGTCAACACCTTCCCGCATGACCCATTAGCTTTTACGCAGGGGTTGGTTTTCCATAACGGCTATTTATACGAAAGCACTGGGCAGTACGGACATTCTTCGTTGAGAAAGGTAGAATTGGAAACAGGTGCGGTTCTTGAAATCCATCCACTATCGGCGGACTATTTCGGCGAGGGGATTACAATTTTGGACGACAAAATTTACCAGCTAACCTGGCAATCCTACACCGGTTTTATCTACGATGCGGAAAGTTTTCTTCCCTTGGAGAATTTCTACTACGCGACTGAAGGGTGGGGCATTATTCACGACGGAAGACATTTTGTTGTAAGCGACGGTACCGCCTTTTTAACATTGTTGGATACAGAAACATTTGAGGAAATCGGTCGGATCGAGATAAGAGATAATGGAAAACCCGTCACCAATATCAACGAGCTGGAGTGGGTAGGGGGAGAAATTTTTGCCAATGTTCTCCCCACTGACCGGATTGCCCGAATTGATCCCCAAACCGGAAAGGTGACGGGCTGGATTAACCTTGCCGGGTTATTGGATGCCGAAAGCAAATCTCAGGCAAGCGTGCTAAATGGCATCGCATATGATTCGGAGAAGAAACGCCTGTTTGTCACCGGCAAGCTATGGCCAAAATTGTTTGAGATTGAAATCGTTCCCTGATGTGCGCAAGTGGTAATATCAGATAACATATTGCCGCGTTTCAGAATATTCAATCGTGAGTTGCAGTCTATTTCCAAACTCCTAAAATGGCGCCCATTACCATAAAAGTAACCGCGTGGTATCCGGCATTAATAAAAAATAACTTCAGTGATTTCCTTTCGAAAAGGTAAATGATTCCCAGTGCTGCCGCCACCCAGCCGATCCCCGCTAAGGCACCGGCAGTTATTCCCCAAACTAGATTTGCTTCTGGCCCCAAAAACGCTGCGAGATTAAAGGCAATAATTAGAGCGAGTATGAACGATCCGCCGAATGTCTTTGCCATGTTGGCGTTTTTCATCTCCTCATCGGTGAAGCCATTTTCCTGCATCCAGGCTTTGGCAAATAAAATGGGCGAATACCATGCACCGCCTATAATGAAACTGGACAAAGCTGCAACAAACACCGCCAGATAATTAATATGAGAAAGATCCATAATTCTTTGCCTTTAATTTTGTGGAATTTGTGCAGAACTTAAACAAATTTTGTTAACTTTGCACAGAAATGTGACCGAACCAGGATTTTGCAGGGCTGAAGAGCGTTGTAAATTGATTGCACAGAAAGAAATTGAGATAAATGCTGACAATTTTTTTTCTATTGAATTCCCATTACTAAAACAATAATCTAATTATCATATGTACGAACATTTACTGATTGGCGTCGCGGCAATTATCGCCCTGGGAATATTTTCTTATTGGATCGCCTGGCGAATTCATCTTCCGGCGATTCTGATCCTGCTGATTGTCGGATTTATTGCCGGCCCCCTTACCGGTTTCCTGAATCCCGATGGGATTTTCGGAGATGTCTTGTTTCCGTTAATTTCAATTTCGGTGGCAATCATCTTGTTTGAAGGCGGATTGAGTCTGCAAATCAAAGAGCTCAAGGAAACCAGGGAAGTTGTCCGTAACCTCGTCAGTATTGGGGTTATTGTTACCTGGGTTATCGGGTTCATTGCCGCATATTTCATTTTACAATTAAGTTTTTCCCTATCCATTCTATTGGGTGCCATATTAATTGTCTCCGGTCCAACAGTCATCATCCCCATGTTACAGCATTTGCATTTAATCAGCCGTATTGGCTCCGTGGCAAAATGGGAGGGAATTGTTAATGATCCCATCGGTGCAATTTTAGCGGTATTAATGTTTGAAGTTATTATGTTGAGCGGCACGCAAGCGGCGGCAACTGTCATTATTGTTGGGATTCTAAAAACCATTGTTATTGGTGTCGGACTGGGAGTTGGCGGGGCATTTATTTTAATATTCTTACTAAAGCGCTATTGGATCCCGGATTTTTTGCAAAACCCGGCAACTTTGATGATCGTGGTCGTTATTTTTGCCCTTTCCAATATTCTCCAGGCAGAATCGGGATTGGTAGCGGTTACGGTGATGGGCATTATTCTGGCAAATCAGAAACGAGTGCTTATCAAACATATTATTGAGTTCAAGGAGAATTTGCGTGTTTTGTTAATTTCCAGCTTGTTTATTCTGTTAGCTTCCCGGCTGCAGATTCGCGATTTGCAGTTCGTCAATTTGCAAAGCATCGCCTTTTTGGGAATTTTGATATTTATTGCCCGACCGGCTGCTGTGTTCTTATCTACTATTGGGACAAAAATGAACCTGCGCGAACGGCTTTTCCTTCTTTGGATGGCACCGCGTGGAATTGTAGCTGCTGCTGTATCCTCTATTTTTGCTTTCGAATTAACCAAAGCCGGAATTGAGGAAGCATATATTTTAAAACCTGTTGTCTTCCTTGTGATCATCGGAACAGTTGTTCTCTATGGACTAACTGCTTCGCCGGCCGCAAAATGGCTCAAATTAGCCAGACCAAATCCACAGGGTGTATTAATTGTGGGATCCCATAATTGGGCAAGGGCAATAGCGAAGGTTCTTCAGGATGAAGACTTTCGGATTTGCATGGTGGATACCAATTGGGCGAACATCTCAGCCGCCAGGCTGGACGGAATTTCAACTTACTATGGAAGTGTGGTTTCGGAACAAATATTTGATGAGTTGGATTTGGCCGGTATAGGTAAGATACTCGCTCTAACTCCCAATGATGAAATCAATAATCTTGCTGTGTTGCATTTTACGGGAATTTTTAATAGGGCGGAATCGTACCAGCTATCCCATCGGGATAAAACAGAGCGAGAGAGTGACAAAATATCGCCCCACTTGATAGGAAGGATTTTGTTTGGCAAAGATATTACCTTTGACTATCTAGCCGGAAGATATAACCGAGGGGCAAAGATTAAGCCTATCCCTATAACTGATCGATTTGATTTTGATGCCTTCAAAGAATTTTATGGTGAAACAACCGTTCCCTTATTCCTGGTTACAGAAAACGATGAATTGGAAGTCTTTGCCACGGATAATCCCCCGTCGCCACAATCCGGACAGACTTTAATTTGTTTGGTAGATGAGAAAGAAAGTAAAAAGTAAAAAGGCAAAGGGCAAAAGTACTTTGCCTGAAGGATTATATGCATATACCTCTGCTTCAGGATATTGTCATTATCATCGGCCTGGCAATCCTGGTATCGTTTGTTTTTAATCTGCTTCGAATTCCCTCAATAGTAGGTTTTTTACTCACCGGAATTTTGGCAGGTCCTTACGGTCTCGGTTTGGTAAAAGCGGTTAAAGAAGTAGAAGTGATGGCTGAAATTGGAGTCATCCTTTTGCTATTTACCATTGGCTTAGAGTTTTCCCTTAAAAAACTAATTCGGATAAAAAAAGTTGTCCTAATTGGTGGTACATTTCAAGTACTGATTACCATTGTCATAGTGGCAATAATTGGTTTGGCATATGGGCTCACTCTTCCCCAGTCCTTATTCGTTGGCTTTTTAGTTTCATTAAGCAGCACCGCCATTGTCTTAAAAATGTTGCAGGAACGGTCTGATCTGGACACGCCCCATGGCCGAAATACTTTGGGAATTCTTCTTTTCCAGGATGTGATTGTAGTACCAATGATGATTATTATTCCCATTTTGGGCGGAGCCGCAAAACTTGCCGAACAAAATTTCTGGCTGATAGCTCTTCAAGCTCTATTTCTAGTTGTAATCATATTGGTCAGCGCCAGATGGATTATTCCCATTCTACTTCATCAGGTTGCCCGCTTACGCAACCGGGAAATATTTCTGCTATTAATTGTCTTCATTGCTTTTTCAGTTGCCTGGCTTACTTCGCAATTTGGATTATCCCTGGCTCTCGGCGCCTTTCTGGCGGGATTAATCATATCAGAATCAGAATACAGTCAGGCAGCGATTGCCAATGTTCTTCCTTTCCACGATCTGTTTATGAGCTTTTTCTTCGTTTCAATTGGAATGCTTTTGGATATTGATTTTTTTATTACCAATCCGTTGATCTGCTTATTTTTGGCAGCATGTTTAATTGTAGTTAAGTTTTTCACTGCCGGGATGGCTTCTATCATTCTGCGATATCCCCTGAGAACTGCCATTATCGTAGGATTTGCTTTGGCGCAAATCGGTGAATTTTCTTTTATTTTATCAGCAGTGGGACGCGAACATAATCTCATTACCGGTAGCGCTTTTCAGATATTTCTGGCCGTTGTTGTCCTTTCTATGATTTTAACTCCATTTATTTTCTCATTAAGAAAGTATGCCGAGAAAATTGCGGCTATTTTGCCATTACCAAAAATTCTGAAAACCGGATCAGCAAATCTGCACAAGGATGTAAAGGCAAATGAATATTCCGATCATCTTATCATTGTTGGATTTGGATTGAACGGACGCAAATTAGCCCATGCAGCTAATGTTGCTAATTTGAAACATATCATTGTCGATATGAACCCGGATACGGTCAGGACAGAACAGCAAGCTGGCGAACCTATCTTTTTTGGTGATGCAAGCCAGCGATCCGTTTTGCGAAAAGCAGGTATAGAGCGAGCCAGGATACTGGCTGTGGTTATAAATGATCCTGCTGCTTCCCTCCGCGTTACCCGGCTAGCAAAAGAATTAAATCCGGAGCTTTATATTATTGTTCGCTCGCGTTATCTTCAGGGGAGTGAAGAATTTTATAAACTTGGAGCAAATAAGGTAGTCGTCGAAGAATTTGAATCGGCAATCAGAATCTTTACCTGGGTATTAAACAGCTACAATGTACCCCAAAATCAAATCGATGCACTATGCTCAAAATTGCGAATAGAAGAATCATAGATCAGAAATTCAGGAGCATTTTATGACAACATTATCTTTCTACGGCGCAACCGGTACCGTTACCGGTTCAAGATTTGTGTTGGATGTGGATGGAACAAAAATGTTGGTTGATTGTGGTATGTTCCAGGGCTCCAAAAAGAATCGCTTGAGGAATTGGGACCCTTTTCAGATTTCGCCGGGTGAAATCGACTGTGTTTTACTGACTCATGCCCATATCGATCATACCGGGTATTTGCCCCGGTTTTGTAAAGATGGATTTGCCGGGGAAGTCCTTTGCACTCACCCCACGTATGATTTGTGTGAAATCCTTTTGAAAGACAGCGCTCATATTCAGGAAGAGGACGCCTATTGGGCAAATAAGAAAGGATTTTCCAAACACAAACCTGCATTGCCGCTCTACTCAGTAGAAGATGCTGAAGACGCCCTTACTTTTTTCTCGCCCAAATATTATGGAGAGGATTTTTATGTGAATGACAGCCTGCGAGTCAAATTCAAGGATGCCGGACATATTCTGGGTTCGGCGTTTATTGATATTAAAAGCGAAAATGGAAAGGATTCCCGAAAAATCTTGTTCGGCGGAGATTTGGGACGCCCCGGAAGGCCTATTCTCAGGGACCCGGTGCAGGTGTTTAATGTGGATTACCTTGTCCTTGAATCCACGTATGGAAACCGGCTGCACGAGGATAACTCCCCTAATGAGGAATTGGCGCGGGTAATTAATGAGAGTGTGGAGCGTGGCGGGGTGCTGGTCATTCCCTCGTTTGCAGTGGGACGAACTCAGACGCTGCTATACACCATCAGGGAATTGGAAGAGAAGAAAAAGATTCCGGTACTGCAGGTCTTTGTGGATTCTCCCATGGCAATTGACGCAACCGTGATTTTTCAGAACAGGCTGGCTGATCAAGATTTGGAAGCTCGAATTTCGAGGCTTGAGGGAAAAGATATTTTCCGGCCCAAACGGCTTCAAATATGCAAATCGAGGAACGAATCCAAAGCCATCAACAAACAGAAAAGCCGCGCCATTATTATTTCATCCAGTGGCATGGTTACCGGAGGTCGTATTTTGCATCATTTGGTGGAGCGATTACCACGACCTGAAAATACCATTCTATTTGTAGGTTATCAGGCAGAAGGCACCCGCGGAAGAACGATTATAGAGGGAAAGCCTGAAGTCAAAATACATGGAAGAAATGTTTCGGTTGAGGCAAAGATTAAGAACATCAGCGGTTATTCGGGTCATGCGGACTACAACGAAATTTTGGCCTGGCTGATGGGATTCAACAAACCGCCGGAGAAAACTTTTCTTGTGCATGGCGAGCCGGAGTCGTCGGCCGCATTGAAGGAGAAAATCGAAGCGCAATTTGGGTGGAATGTCGTGATACCGGAGTTTGGACAAAGTTTTGAGTTGGAGTTATAATATCTAACCGTTCCCATCTCATTCTTCGAATAGGATAAAGCGGGCTAAAAACGGGGCGTCATTTCATTTTATCTCCAAATCTTTTATATTAACACGGTTCTAATCTAATCAGGTGATTCGGTGTGAATTCCGATCAATTCGATAAAGAAATCATCGACCGTCTTTCCGAAACCATATTATTCAGTGAGCTCACCGTAAGAGAATTAAGAAAAATTAAGAACGAAATTGAAATTGTGCAATTTCCGGCTGGGGAGACCCTGATCCGTGAAGGTGAGCCTGGTGATTGCTTTTACATTGTCCTCAACGGGCGGCTGAGGGTTTTTGTAACTCTTCCCGATGGAACGAAGCAGGTGGTCGGCGAGGTAGCCCGCAATGAGAGCGTCGGCGAAATGGCGATCTTAACCGACGAACCCCGGTCGGCCACTGTTCAGGCCCTCAGGGATTCGGAGCTAATTAAATTATCCCGGGAAGGTTTTGGCAAACTGGTAAAAAAAAACCCGGATTTGCTGGTAAAGATATCCAATATCGTTATTCAACGGCTTAGAAAGACCATTCATTCCCCATTACAAAAAGAACATTTTGGTGAGAAAATTTCATCAGTAACTGTAATCCCGGTCAGCGAGGGGGTTCCCCTTAGGGAGTTTACCGGGATGTTGAAAATAGCTTTTTCTGGGATCGGTCCTACTCAATTGATAGACCGGAAAACAATTGAGGACATATTTGGAGAAGGTTCAGCCCAAAGCGATTTAAGTGATTCGAAAAATACAAATATTGTTGAGTGGCTAAATAAAAATGAGGCTCAATTTCAGTTTTTAATATATGAAGCGGATTTAGCGCATTCTCAGTGGGTAAGCCGGTGTATTCGATATTCGGACACGATTCTATTTGTGGGCATTGCAAAATCCAATCTCCTTAACAACGAAATTTTAAATAGAATAAGATTGGAGAATGACACTAATGTGCAACAAGGCAAAGAACTGGTTTTGTTATATATGAACCATACTGATGAGCCGGCCTTTACTATGAAATGGCTGAACTCATTGCAGGTGAGCGAACATTATCATGTTCGCTGGGATTCCGTGCAGGATCTTAACCGGCTGGTGCGGCGTTTGACGGGGAGAGGGATCGGCGTGGTTTTGGGCGGCGGCGGAGCACGGGGATTTGCGCATTTCGGAGTTCTTCGGGCATTAAGCGAAGCCGGAATTCCCATCGATATTATTGGAGGCGCCAGCGCAGGTTCGTTCGTGGCGGCATTATATGCCATGGGTTTGGATTACAAGGGGATGTTGGAGATTAACAAAGCCATTTTTCGAAAACCGGGAAAGCTATTCGATCTCACTTTGCCAATTGTATCGTTCATTAGAACGAGAAAGTTTGCAAAGGTTCTTGTGGATGTTTTTGGCTTTACTCAAATTGAAGATTTGTGGATCAAATATTTTTGTGTGTCCAGCAGCCTAACCCGGGCCGATTTACTGGTGCATCAAAAAGGAGCATTGTGGGCAGCTATTAAAGCCAGCGCTTCTCTTCCGGGAATCGCGCCCCCGGTGTTTTCCGATGGGGAAATGCTGGTAGACGGCGGGATTCTGGATAATTTACCTGTAACAGTGATGAAAGATATTTCCAAAGGTGGTCCCATTATTGCCGTGGATGTAAGCGGTACGGATGAACTTAAAGCGGAGTTGGAGCCTCGTCCGAGCTTGTCAGGATGGAGAGTTTTGCGAAATAAGCTAAATCCTTTTTCCAGGAAACTTAAAATACCGAACGTTTTTGTAATATTACTTCGTACCACCATGTTGCGCAGTATCAACAATGCAGGCCTTTCCAGGGCCGTGGCCGATTTTTATATGCATCCTCCCATTGAGCCGTTTTCCCTGCTGGAATTCAAATCCTTTGAAAAGATTATGGACGTGGGATACGAATTTGCTAAAAAGGAAATTGAATTCTGGAAAAAGGATGATTCCAGGTTTAAAAATTTACTGAGCTGATTCGATTTCCAACCTTCTCGGCGGGTTATTCTCCTTATTTTTTATTTTCTTTGAATTTAGTCTGCAGATTAGGTAAATTTTTTTGTGAATTAAATAATAAAGTAACAGGAGGGATCACAGGTATTTAATACCTGATGGCAAAATTATGTTGCTGACTGCTTTTGTGATAGAAATTTCTGATTTGTTGCTATTCATTTTGAATATCAGTAATGCTCTTTTATTCAGGAACGGAAATTTATAAGGACTGCGGCGTCAAAGCTTAAAACCCACCCGGTAAACCACATCCACCATCCATCCTCATAAGGAAATTGAATTATTCTTAGATTCCCTCCATTTCAAGGAAGAGTGAGATGGATGAACAATCTTCAGTGAATGTCAAACATTATCAGGAAGAGTTATTCTTTTCTGATCCTTCCCTTTTTGTTTTCC
>WOR8_10004354_pt1 | contig 13791 bp, 11 predicted proteins | sample DeeMarSeWOR38_10_FD_19890 | JGI IMG/M metagenome (IMG submission 19890) | reverse complement strand
AGAACATTATAAAAATTCTCAACGGTGCGGGCATTGAACCGGTGGTCAGTGACGATGAACACTGCTGCGGTCACGACATGCTATGGAATGGCCAGGTGGAAACCTTTGAAAAACTGGCCTCTCACAATCTTGAGGTCATCCGCGCCTCAGGCGCCAAAAGGGTAGTCTTCAACTGCCCTGAGGGATTCTACACCTTCAAACGACACTACACCGAGTATTTTGGAGATCTCGGTTTTGAAATTGTCCATTTTTACGACCTTGTGGGCCAGATGCTCGAGGAAGGTTCCATCAAGGTGGAAAATAGCGTGGGCCCTATCACCTATCACGACCCGTGCAGACTGGGCCGCATGGCAAAAGTCTACGACGGTCCCCGCGACATTCTAAAAAAACTGGCCGGGGACAACTTCTTCGAAATGGAAAGAAACCGCGAGAACGCGGTCTGTTGCGGCACCAGTGGCTGGGCAAACTGCTCCACCGGCTCCAAGCAGATCCAGGTAGAACGCTTGAAGGAGGCCGAGGCCACTGGAGCTAATACTCTGATCACCGCCTGTCAGAAGTGTCAGATCCACCTAACCTGCGCCCTTGGCAATCTTGACATGGGTCTTGAGCTCAAGGATCTGACCTCATTGCTGGTAGAGTCGATTAAGTAAAGGATTGAGGAATTAAGGAATTAGGATGCGGAGCTTAGCAAAGCATTTAGGAAAGTTTCATTTTTCAATTCCTAAATTCCCAAATTCCTGAATTCCTAAATTTAAACACTTTAGACACTTTAGCTCATTCTGAGAGGTGTATTGTGAACAACGATGTCATGGTACTCGGCGGCGGCATCGCCGGCATTCAGGCCTCCCTGGATTTAGCCGAGATGGGTATCCAGGTTTACCTGGTGGAGACGCTGCCGTGCATTGGCGGCAAGATGGCCCAACTGGATAAGACCTTTCCCACTAACGATTGCGCCATCTGAATTCTCTCGCCAAAGTTGCTGGATGCCGGTCGGCATTCCAAAATCAATCTCCTGGCCTACAGCCAAGTTGAAGAGGTGAGCGGTGAAGTGGGTTCCTTTCAACTCAAGGTGCGCAAGAAAGCCCGCTATGTGAACGAAGATCTCTGTACCGGCTGCGGCACCTGTGCCGAAAAGTGTCCGGTGGCGGTTGAGGATGAATTCAATGTCGGCATTGGCCATCGCCCGGCCATTTACAAATACTTCCCCCAGGGTATCCCTTCAACCCATTGCATTGATGCCGAAAATTGCCGCCAGTTGGGGCAGGGCAAAAAATGTGGCATCTGCGCCAAGGTCTGCCAGGCAGACGCTGTTGATTATGAGCAGGAAGATCAATTTGTGGACCTGGAGGTGGGTGCCATCGTCCTGGCCACTGGATACGACATTTTCGATCCAACGGTGATTCCAGAATATGGCTACGGCCGCATTGACAATGTGGTCACCGCTATGGAGCTTGAACGGCTTTTGAGTGCCAGCGGTCCCACCGCCGGCCATCTGGATCGGCCCTCGGAGTTGGCTCTCAGGGCGGAAATCGCCAGTTTGGAGAAGGATCTTAATAAATTCAACCGCCAGATTGACAAACTGGAAGAAAAGCACGGTAAGGAAACCTCCGAATTCATTGAATTGTTTGAAGCTGGCAAGGCTGGCGACGATGCCGACTTTGAGCGTTGGGCCGACCTGGCCAAAAAGGCAACCGCTGCTGAAGAAAAACTGGCTCCCATGAAAAAGAGGGAGGCAGCCGCCCACACCGCCAAGAAACTGGCATTCATCCAGTGTGTGGGGTCTAGGGATTTTCGTTTCAATCGCTTTTGCTCTTCATACTGCTGCATGCATTCGGTGAAAGAGGCGATGATCGCCCATGAGCACGACAATGAAACCACCTCCTCAATTTTCTGCATGGATCTGCGCGCTGTGGGGCGGGGTTTTGAAGAGTATAAGTTGCGCGGTGGTAAGTCTGCCAACATTAAATACGTCCGGGGCAGGGTTGCTGAGATCACCGTGGATGAGTCCCTCAATCCCATAGTGTGGTACGAGTCCACTACCACCAGGCAGGTGGAACACGAAACTTTCGATCTGGTGGTATTAGCCACCGCTTGTGTGCCTTCTGCCTCCACCCCGAAGCTAGCAGAACTAATGAGTTTGGCGCTGGATGAAAACGGTTTTTTCAAAACAGATCCTCTGGCCCCCCTGGATACCAGCCGAGCCGGAATCTTCGTTTGTGGCTGTGCTCAAGGTCCCATGGACATTCCGGAATCGGTGGCCCAGGCGAGCAGTGCTGCGGCCCGAGCCGCAGAGGTTGTATTCACCGCACCAAAGGCGGCTGCCAGCGGTGGTGAATAGAACTTTCTTGCTCTTAGATGACTTTACAACCCAAACATCACGAGGAAGGAGACAAACATAAAAACTTAATTTCTTTGTGTCCTTCGTGCTCTTCGTGGTGAAAAAACTGAGGTGTGAAATTGGCTGAAGATATTCGTATAGGGGTCTTTGTCTGTGACTGCGGTAGCAACATCGCTGGCTATCTGGACTGCCCTAGCCTGGCTGAGTATTCTGAGACCCTGCCCAATGTCGTATTCGTCAAAGAGAACCTCTACACCTGTTCCGAGACCGGCATCAACGAGATAAAGGATGCCATCGAACAAGAGAAACTAAACCGGGTGGTGGTGGCTTCCTGTAGTCCACGCACTCATGAGCCTCTTTTTCGAGAAAGCTGTGCCGAGGCCGGGCTGAACCCGTATCTTTTCGAGATGGTCAATATCCGTGATCAGTGCTCATGGGTTCACATGCAGGAACGGGAAGAGGGCACCAACAAGGCCAGGGACCTCATTCGCATGGGAGTGGCCAAGGCTGCCCTGCTCCAGCCTCAGGAGCCCATTCAATCAGAGATGGATCCCAAGGCCCTGGTCATAGGTGCCGGCATAAGCGGTATGACCTCGGCCCTGACATTGGCCAACCGTGGCTACCAGGTTTTCCTGGTGGAGAAGTCCTCGGAGATGGGCGGACTGCTGCGAAATCTGTACAAACTGGCACCAGCCAACGTTGATGCACAAGAGTTGCTGGCCAGACAGGTAGAGGCGGTCAGTAACCATGAAAACATCAATCTTTTGACCTCTACCACCATCAATGCGATTCAAGGATACATCGGCCACTACGAAGTGACCGTGTCAACCAATGGTGTTGAACAAGAGTTCGGTGTGGGCGTGATCATAATCGCAACCGGCGCCAAGGTTTTAAGGCCGGAAGGGCTATTTAACTACGACGGTAAGCGGGTGATCACCCAGTTTGACTTGGAAGCATTCTTCAGAAATAAGAAATTCAAAGCTGATAACGTGGTTATGATCCAGTGCGTCGGCGCCCGCAATGAGGAGCGCAAATACTGCTCCCGCATCTGCTGCATGACCGCCATCAAAAACGCGATTGTCATCAAGGAGCATAATCCTGAAGCGAACGTGCACGTCCTCTACCGGGATATTCAGGCCTATGGCACCGAAAATGAGGCTCTGTTTCAGCGTTCCAAACAGCTGGGTGTACGTTACATAAAATACGATCAGGAAAGACCTCCCGAGGTTCAGGACAATGCAGTAAAAGTCTACCATCACCTGCTGGGCCGCGAACTGGAAATTCCGCAGGATCTGGTGGTTCTCTCCACACCGCTCATTGCCGGTGAGGACAATGAAGCCCTGTCCAAGCTCCTGCGCGTTACCCTGGACGAGAACAAGTTTTTCCTGGAAGGTCACGTCAAGCTGAAGCCTTTGGACTTTGCCACTGATGGTGTTTACCTCTGTGGCAATGCCCACTATCCAGCCAACTTGCGCGAGGCCATTTCCCAGGCCCTTGGTGCAGCCTCCCGTGCCTCCATTCCCTTGGCCAAAGGGGTGATGACCGTTGAGCCGATTGTCTCCGTGCTTGCCGATGAGGATGCCTGCCGAGGTTGCGGCTTGTGCGTGGCTCTTTGCCCCTACGGCGCTTTGGAGATTGTTCAAACTGCAAAAGGTCGCAAGGTGCGGGTAATACCTGTGGCTTGCAAGGGGTGCGGCGTATGCGCCTCAACTTGTTACCAGCACGCGCTGGACATAAATGCCTACACTGACAATCAAGTGGAAGAGCAGATCAAGGCCTTCTTGTCTGGCTAAATACTGGAGATTAACTTCTCCACCTCTCCCCTTGAGGGGAGAGGACTGAGGTGAGGGGTGAAAAGATCGATAATGCCCCCCCCCTCACCCTTACCCTCTCCCCCCCGGGGTGGAGAGGGAGATATAGTTTAAAGTTTACTGATGTGAAGTTGTTTCGTGCTTCCAATTTCGAATTTAATTTTTCCTTAAGGAGGTGACTCTCTTGGCAGATTTCACTCCCAAGATCCTGGTTTTCTGCTGTACCTGGTGAGGGTATGCAGCGGCTGACTTCGCTGGAGTTTCCAGGATTCAATATACCACGGATATTCGCATTATCCGGATCATGTGTACGGGCCGGGTGGACCCCACCATGATAGCCGAGTCTTTCATAAATGGAGCGGATGGAGTCATGGTGGTTGGGTGTCATTTCGGCGACTGCCACTACATCACCGGCAATTTCCAGGGAAAGATCAAGGTTGGACTGGCGGAACGGGTTCTCACCTATGTGGGTCTAAGTCCGAAGCGGGTCGCCTTTGATCAGTGCTCCTCGGCTGAAGGTGAACGTTTTGTCAAACTTATCACCGACTTTAACCAGGGTATCCGGGAGCTGGGTCCCCTCGGGACAGGAGATCGTCTGGAATTTCCGGAACTCGAAGAAAAGTTACAGATAGCCAAAATTGCCCTCGGCAAGGAAAAGCTGCGTTGGGTGGCTGGGAAGTTCACCGTGTTCGCCACCGAGGGCAACAAGTACGGTGAGGTCTTCACCGAACACGAGATGTGGCGCACCTTGGACACCATTGTTATGGATGAAGTCGCCACCTTCGAGATTCTGAGGGAACTGGGGCAAAAACCCTCTGCCGTCAAAGACCTAGCCGCCCGATTGAAACTACCACCTCCCCATGTGCTCAGATATGTACTGGCCCTGCAGCGGAGGGGGCTGGTGGACCTGGACGGTGTGGAAGGCAATTCTCCTCGCTATCGGGCAGTCGAGGCCACGGCACAGGTTGCTTAAGCCGATGGTACAGATTATAGAATTTTTTCAATTCTGGAGCTATTTGGCAGAATTTCGAATATCGAATATCGAAATTCGAAACAAATCCGAAATCCGAATGTCAAATGTTCAAAACTTCGTTCATCACATAACGCAGGGCGGGGCACAGCACCCGCCTATAAAGCGTTCGAACTCAAGACTTGGCTCACTTGGCCGGTACGGTGACCGGCCCTACAGTTAAAATAGATATCATGTTTAGATCATTTGGGTTTTGAAAATTTGAAAATTGCCCTTCGACCTGGCTCAGGGTGGTGAGTTCGTCGAACCATTTCGGATTTCGTGCTTCGAAACTGGGGACCCGCCGAAGGCAGGATTCCACAGGGCAAGGATTTCGAATTTAAGACTTTTTAATATCAGTTGATTTCCATTGTTGGAGGGCTGAAAGGTGTCAGAGAAAAGGGTAATTGTTTTTGGGGGCGACCCTGCCGGGGTGGCGGCTGCGCTGCAGCAAGCCGAGGCCGGTATGCAGGTAACCCTGGTGGAACCTTCACCTAGTTTGGGAGGTGAATGTTTGCCGCAGACCAGAATCATTGACGGTGACTCCCCTTTCATAAGGCCAGATCTGGAGGCGCTGAGAAATCACCCAAATATCCAGGTGATTACGAATGCGGAGCTGGTTAAAACTGAATCTGCAGATGGTAAGTACCGTTTTCGGATCAAACGCCACACCCCCAGGGTGGATCCGGAGAAATGCAACGACTGCATGGAATGTATCCGCGTCTGCCCCATTCATATGTACGATGATTTCAATGAGGGGATAGGCTTCCGCACAGCCATAGACTATTTCAATCCTGAGACAGCCAAAACGGGTGATTACAACATATTCAAGGAAGATATGCCCATTTGCCAGGCCACCTGTCCGGCAAATCTGAACATTCGCTCTTATGCGGCTCTTATTGCTGACGGTAAGTATGCCGAGTCTCTAGCGGTGATCCGTGAGCGGTTACCCTTTGCCCTCTCAATCGGCCGGGTTTGTCCTCACCCCTGTGAGACAGCTTGCAACCGTGGCCATGTTGACGAGCCCGTCGCTATCTGTGCTCTCAAGCGTTATGTGGCGGATTTTGAAATGCATAACAACTTTGATCCCCCGGTGGAGGTTCCGGATCATTTCAACCCCGAAAAAGTGGCCATAATCGGGGCTGGGCCGGCAGGGCTCTCCTGCGCTTTTTATTTAGCCAAGGCGGGGTACCATTCTGTGGTTTTTGAAGCCATGCCCGAGCCGGGCGGTATGTTTCGTTACGGGATTCCCGAATACCGTCTGCCCACCAAAACGCTCATGCATGAGATCAACTGGATTCTAGCTCATGGAGTGGAGCTGCGTTGCGACACTCGCATTGGTAAGGATGTCTCGTTTGAGGAGCTGCAAAGGAACTACGGTGCTGTGTTTATTGGGGTGGGCGCCTGGACAGGCATGACCCTGCGTATCCCCGGCGAGGACATGGAGGGAGTCGTAGACGGCGTCCGCTTTCTCCGCGACGTCAACATGGGCAAGAAGATTGACATGCAAGGAAGGGTCATCATCATAGGTGGTGGCAACGTGGCCATGGATGCCGCCAGGGTGAGTTGGCGGGAAGGGTTTGAAGAAGTTCATGTCGTCTACCGACGTACCCGAAAAGAGATGCCGGCGAGTCCATGGGAAATAGACGCCGCCGAAGACGAGGGTGTCCAATTTCAATTCTTGGTGGCTCCGGTTGAAGTCGTTGGGAAAAAAGGCCGGATGACAGGTTTGAAGTGTCTGAAGATGGAGCTGGGCGAACCTGACGCCAGCGGCAGGCGAAGACCTGTGCCCATCGAGGGGTCGGAGTTTGTCATCGAGGCGGAAAATCTGATCGCTGCTATTGGTCAGAGGCCTGATATCAAATTTGTGCCGGATGACAGCGAGCTTGAAATTACTCGCTGGAACACCTTTGCTGTAGAACAAGAAACTTTCCAGACAAATGTCCCTGGCATCTTCTCTGCGGGTGACGTGGAAACAGGCCCTGACATTGCCATTCGCGCCTGCGCCAATGGACGCAAAGCGGCCACAGGTATAGCTCGCTATATTGAGGCCAAAAGGAGAGAAGCAGCATAGTCTGTTAAATCGGAAAGTCTTTAAATATATGTGCTCAATGGTTGCGGCCTCGACTATTAGATTCACCACAGAGGCACAGAGCAAGTTTTCTTTTTGCCCGATCGGGAGACGGCGATCGGGCAAACCGGGAACCCGCCCGAAGGGTGGGACTCCAAGCGAAGCGCGGAGAAAAGTCCGCAGCCCTCCGGACAATCGGGCTTTAGGGTTGGACCTAAGACGGCGATTGGTTCTGAAATAGAAAGCCTTTCGCCGCAGGCGATGGCTTTTTTCCCTGGCCGTAATCTCCCGGCCAGGGAAAACATAATATCCTCCGTGGCTCTGTGTCTCCGTGGTTTGACCTTAGAATCTTTATTGCGAGTCACGCTCTAACGATTTGAGCAAATACGAAGCGAAAGGTTGGAGTAATGTACGAAAAAAAGGGACGCTACGTCGTTGAATTTCAGGATATCCCCTCTGAACGTCAACACCAGATTGAAATTGAGGTTGACGAGCGTCGGGAAAACTACAATGAGGTGGAGTTAGGCTTCGATGAGGAAAGAGCGCTGCAGGAAGCCAAGCGCTGCTTAAGTTGCAGGCGCTGTTTGGGCTGTGCCCTGTGCTGGGCCGAGTGCAAGCCCGAGGCCATTATTTTCGAAATGGAAGACGAGTACCACGATCTTGAAGCCGACGCTGTTATCGTCTCCTCGGGGGTGGAGCGTTCCCATGAGCGCATAGATGCCAACTTTGGACTGGGGCAGCATCTTAACGTCATTACTGACTCGCAACTGGCTAGAATGCTTAGTGAGACCGGTCCCAGCAAGGGGCTGGTTATCCGGCCTTATGATGGGGAGATCCCAGCCAGTATTGCCTTTGTGCAGAGCTACGAATCGGCCTCCCCTCCCATGCACGCGGCAGCTCTGTGCTTGGGGATCAACGAGGCCATCCTGGTGCGGAGTAAAATGGCCGAGGTAGAGATCGAGGTGTTCGCCAGCAACCTAGAGGACTTCCACAAGGAACGCGGTTCTTCCCTCAAGGGACTAAAAGGAATAGAGATAAACGAAGCTACGGTGAGCAATGTCGAAGCAGTAGACGACCAAAGTTTAAAACTGACGGCGGAGAGCAACGGCAGTGAAATGTCGAAAACCTTTGATCTGATTGTCCTGATTACCGAGCCCCAATTGTCCAATGAGGTAAAGAGAATGAGCCGAGATCTGGGTCTAAGCCTGAACTACGCCAGTTTTCTGGCAGAAGGTGAGGGCTCGGTTCTACTCACCACAGACAATGAAACCATTAAGCTCGCCGCCAAGAGTTAGCCCGGGCAATACTAAAAAAAGCTCCTGGTATTACTTACCAGGAGCTTTTTTTCTCCACGCTCAATTGTTGTTAGCAAGCTACGGTGAGGAAATGGATGGCTAGGTCATTATGCTTCGCGCAAGCGCTTCGCTGTCATTAGGGCTGCGCCCGTCATTAGCCCTTACGGTCGTCATTAGATCGTTACAATGAATGACTATACGTGACAGCGCAGCGTAATGACCCAATGACAAGCGACGAATGACTAATGACGAGTATTCATTTCTTCTCAACTGCAACCCTATCTTCCTCGCCGGCCTCCCGCATATACACGTTCACAACTTCGTCCTGGGTAGTGGACACAGAGAGTCCTACATAATTGGCGCATACGGGAAACTCACGATGGCCTCTGTCAACCAGAACAGCTAATTCGATTCTTTTTGGCCTGCCGAAATCAATCAAGGCATCCATCGCAGCACGCACGGTTCGTCCCGTAAAAAACACATCATCCACCAGCACTACAACCCTATCGTCAATGGAAGCAGGAAGCTCTGTGGACCGGACGATGGGATTCGTGCTTAACCTCGTCCAGTCGTCTCTGTAAAGACCGATGTCCAGAATACCAACGGGGATCTCTCGGCCCGTCTTCGCCCTTATTTTTTCGTGGAGGCGGTTGGCTAAATAGACTCCGCCGGTGCGGATACCCACCAAAACCGGATTGTCCTTATCAGGCACCTGCTCGTAGATGGAAGCGGCCATCTGATCGAGGGTTTTATCGATCTCGTCTGCATTGAGTATCTGGCGAGCATTTTTCTCAGCCATAGACTTAACGCCCTTTGTTCTATTAGCAGTTATTCTGTACCCAAAAAGACAAACTGCCAGTCTCCTGGCAGTAATGACATGTGACTAAGTATTTTTTGGACTATAGCGCATGGGTTTCGGCTTGTCAATGCTCGAAGAACGTCAGTTGTCCGTGGTCCGTTGTCCGTTGTTTAGGAGGCGTAAGGCATGGAGCATGAGGACTTTGCGCATACAAAACGCCATGTGCTTTGTGCTCTCGTGCTTGACTTTGCCTCTCGCATTAACCAAAATGGCAGGCGATAGAAATCCTCCCTAAGAGCTTGTCCGACAACCTTATAATTCCCTCCCCCTTGACGGGGGAGGGTTAGGGTGGGGGTGAAAAAATAATTGTATTTTCAGCTATTTCATATCCCCCCTCCCCTTTGTCCTCTCCCGCCAGGGGAGGGGAAGTACAAGTTCTCGGTGAAACAGGATTCACCATAGGTCTTTCCCAGAAATCATAGTTGTCCGACAGCCTCTTGAGGAGAATTTTAGAGTGCGAGTGGAAGGGATTGAGTCTTGTTTGTTGATATAATCAGTTCTCATTGGTTTGTTCGACAGTTAGGATGACAGAATGACACACAACAACAATGATATACTTTTTGATGAGTTGGAAAAACGTATTGGCTACAGTTTTCGCAACCGGCATTTGCTCCTCAACGCTCTCTTGCATCGGTCTTACGTAAACGAAAATCCGCATCTGAATTTGACGGACAATGAGCGGTTAGAATTTCTGGGCGATGCTGCCCTGGACCTAGCTATCAGTCATTTATTGGTAGATCGCTTCCCCCAGTACAATGAAGGCAAGCTTTCCCGGCTCAGGGCCGGTATTGTCAACGAGCAACAGTTGGCTTTGGTTGCGGCAGAACTAAACCTGGGTGTGGCTCTGCACCTGGGTAAGGGTGAAGAACTCAGTGGCGGTCGCGAAAAACCATCCCTTTTAGCTAATACCTACGAGGCCATGCTGGCTGCAGTGTATCTTGACGGAGGTCTTGAACCCCTTATGAATATGGTGGAGGTTCACTTCTCTCTCTTTGTCTCCGAAGAGGAGGATCTACCACAGGCTCTGGATAAGGACTACAAGACACGTCTACAAGAGGTATTACAAAGCCGGGAGAAAACCGTGCCTCACTACCGCTTGGAGGCTGAAGAGGGACCGGATCATAACAAGAGGTTCCGGGTTAGTGTCTGGTTAAAGGATCAACTCCTTGCTTTGGGCGCTGGGCCCACGAAAAAATCTGCCCAGCAGAAGGCCGCAGGCAGGGCCCTACAGTTGCTTGAGGGAGAAGGTGACAAAGCGAAAGATTGAACCGTAGGGCGGGTCACCGCACCCGCCTATGGAGCGTTCGAGCGGAAGATTCGGCATATTTGGCCGGTACGGTGACCGGCCCTACAGAAACTAAGCGATGTGGGATCTGGGATGTGAGATTTTGACAGATTCCTTGTTTTGCCCCACATCTCATATCCCACATCTGCTTAAAAAGAATGAAAACTAGACCCTTAATTATCCCCATCTTTATCCCCCAAGAGGGATGCCAGCATCGGTGTGTCTATTGTGACCAACCGACAATCAGTGGTGTATCCCAAGTTTCGTGGAATCCAGCCTCGATCCGCAGCCATGTGCAGGGCTATCTTGCCAATAATAACCGCCATCCAGTACAAGTGGCGTTCTATGGCGGCTCCTTTACTCTCCTGCCTGAAGCCCGCCAGAGTCTCTTTCTCGAGTCTGTCCAGGATTTCCTGAAACGAGGCCAGGTAAACTCGCTCAGGTTATCTACCCGTCCCGACGGTGTTGGATCTGAAGAATTGCGCTTGCTGCAAACCATGGGGGTGCACACCATCGAGCTTGGCGCCCAGAGTCTGAGTGACAGGGTACTTGCAGCTTCAGCCCGGGGACACTCCGCCGGAGAGATATATGATGCAACCTTGAGGTTGCAAGAGCACGGCTTTGAGGTGGGGCTGCAATTGATGCCTGCTTTACCGAAAGACAATCGGGAAACATTCCTCCATACCGTGGACAAAACCATTGCCTTGAGTCCTAGTTTTGTCCGCCTCTACCCGACTGTAGTACTATCTTCAACTCCCTTGGAGCTACTTTACCGCAGAGGTCTCTACAGACCCTTGTCTTTAAGGGAGGCGGTAGACTGGTGCAAAGAGGCCAAACAGCGTTTTGCCAGCGCCGGAATTCAGGTCATCAGGATGGGCTTGCAGCCAACCGTCTCTTTGGAGCAGCCTGGACGTATTATTGCCGGACCTTATCATCCCGCTTTCGGACAGCTGGTTAATGGAGCCGTTTGGATGGATCTGATTTCCCCGATCCTTCGAAAGGCAAGTTCTCTGGCATCACGGCTAGTCATCCATGCTCCAGCACACCAGCTAAACGACATCCGTGGCCATCGTAATGACAATATCAAGCGATGGCTGAACGAGCTAGACTTGACTTCCTTGGAAACGGTAGCGAGTGATCAAATCGGGGCGGGGGAGTTTAGGGTTATTACCCAGTAAGGTCTCCGTTGTCAGTGGTCCGTCGTCCGTTGTAAAAGAACGAGAGAACAATGAAAGAAGTCGAAGCTAAAAGCCTCTCCCACAAAAAGCTTTAGACCACTTGATTCTGTGGGAGCGGCTTTCCAGCCGCGATAGAGATGTGGAAGCACTTAGAGAGTCAAATATTATGGTGGATACTTCGTTTGTGATCTTTGTGTCCTTTGCGGTTAAAAACTACCTGATTCACACAACTGCTAATGACAGCGGACAATTGACTATTGAGCCTTGGCTTTGAGCTCATCCAGCTTCTGGGCCAAAAGGCGCAGATGGTCTCCCATCTGCTTCGCATTCTGGTAGCGTGATTCGAGACTCTTCTCCAGTGCCCGGTTCAGGATGGCCACAGCTGCCTTGTAGATCTTGGGGTTGTATTTTGTGGGAGGCTCTGGGTCTACTGTGGTAATCTGATACATGATAGCAGCCAGGTTTTCACCACCAAAGGGAAGTTCTCCCGTAAGCAGCTGATAGAAAACGATTCCTAGAGAAAAAATATCTGAGCGGCCGTCCACCTTCATCCCAGAAATCTGCTCGGGTGACATGTAATAGGGTGTCCCCTTGATCACCCCAGTGCGCGTCTTGGAGCTGGCGGTGGCGCGGGCAATGCCAAAATCGGTAACCTTTACCAGTCCATTTTTGAGTATCATAATGTTGGCCGGTTTTATATCCCGATGCACAATGCCGTTCTTGTGGGCATACTCGAGGGCGTCGCACACTTGGCCTGTCACCTCAATGCTTCTCCTAATCGGAAAAAGACTTTCCTTGCGAGTCATTCCTTCCAGGCTTTCCCCCTCCAGATACTCCATGGCTAGATAAGAAAGATCTAAATCTTCCCCCACATCATAAATGGTGACGATATTTGGGTGAGAGAGTTTGGCCACCACTTCGGCCTCACGATAAAACTGTTCCCTTATTTTCGCCGCCTGATCTTCGTCAAAGTCATCAGTGAACCGGATGGTTTTGATGGCCGTCAACCGGTCCAGTTTGGGGTCACGCCCCTTGTAGACAATGCCCATGGCGCCACGACCCAGTTCTTCTAGGATCTCGTAGCGGCCGAGAGTGGGCTTGGACTGGGTTACCGCTTGCACCACCACAGTTTCCTCTGGCCCCATATCCGGCACTACTGGAGCCGGCGCTTCCATAGGCGTGGGCGTGGTACCCACCTCCTCCATGCCTGTCTGTACCACAGCATCAAGCTCGGCCATATCAGCAGTTTCCACAGCACCCATACTGGGCATTGGTGCTGGCTGACCCAACCCGGTTCCAGCTTCTTTTAGCGCGAAGAATCTTAAACCTCCGAAAGCTAGAACGCAGATGGCAATCAGCCTGAATAGGATCTTGACGCTGAATCTGGCTTGGTCGCCGAGCGGCAGCAAGGAGCTGAGAAAATAATCCACATAATCGGAGAGGAAAAGAAAGGCCACAAAGATCATAATTAAGTTGATGGCCGCACCTATCTTGCCACCCACATACTCCTTCTTGGCCCGGTTGTAGATGACCAGGGTAAGAACATAGAGGACCAGGATAAATGCCTGTGCTATCCACGGGCTATTACTGCCAACCATGAGGTCTCCCCTTCATCGCCTTTTCTGGGTTAGTTGAAACCTGGTTACACCTTAAAGCAATTTCGGACACAACCCTTAAATTATAAAGAAGCCTACATCCGGATTGCTATTACAATATTGCTCTCATATTTCTACCCTGGCAGGTCAGCTCGTGATTGATGCTGAGAGTTGTTCCACCAGTGGCTTGAACTGTACATGCTTAGCTGCCACTCTGTCCGCCAAGCGGGAAAGGGTCAACTCAGTGGCTTTGGGGCCTAAAATTCGGCTTTCCTCAGCTAAGAGTCCTCTGAGCACCTGTTGGAAAGCCTGAACCAGGTCATGCCCTTTTATTCTGAGTTCCTTAGTAT
>WOR8_10004352_pt1 | contig 13793 bp, 11 predicted proteins | sample DeeMarSeWOR38_10_FD_19890 | JGI IMG/M metagenome (IMG submission 19890) | reverse complement strand
ATAAATAAAAAAAAGGCGCGAAGCTTTCACCTCGCACCTTCAACAGACAACCTAACCATGAAAATGAATTATTATAATCTTATTAAACCAATTGGGTTACTTTTTATCCAGTATTGGATATAACGGAGAGATTGCCTGAGAAATTAAAAAATTTGGTTGGATTAGGTCTCAACTTATAAATTGAGCCTTTTTATGTGAAGAATACCTCATCTTTGCGTAAAAAGGCTATTCTAATATTTGAATTGATGAGGAAGTAATTATATTTTTAAGTAAAATTAATTCAGGATTTCATCTGTATTACCGATGAAATTCATAATTGGAGATACATTATAAAAACCAACCTATGAAGAAGCAATTTGTAACTATCTTTGCGCTTACTTTATATGCGCATTTATCTTTTGCCCAGGTCAAATCTCTTGATGCTATTCCAAATGACGAATCCTGGAAAAATAAAATAAGTAGGATAGCCCCTCAAACCACAGTTGCCCCGATTTCTAAAGAACATAAGGTGCTGTTATTTTCGCTTTTTACTGGTTACGACCATTGGGTAATTCCTCATGCTGAAACAGTGATCACTATGCTCGCAGAAAAAACTGCTGCCTATAATGTGGTGAAAAGTAACGATATTTCGATGTTTGAAAAGAAAATCTTAAAACAATTTGATGCAATAGTGCTCAACAATAATTGCTCTGTAGGTGATCGGAGGGACCTCTTTTATGATGCTCTGGGTTCAATAGTAAACTTGAAGGAAGATGAACGTGAATATAAAGCCGCAGAGCTGGAAAAGAATCTAATATCTTTTGTGAAAAACGGAGGTGGTTTGTTCGTAATCCACGGTGGGATTGTAATGCAAAATAATTCCGCTGATTTTAGTGAAATGCTTGGTGGAAGTTTTGATTACCATCCTCCTCAACAGGAGATCGAACTGCAAATTGTTGAAGAAGATCATCCTCTAACCAAAGCCTTCGAAGGAAAATCATTCACTCATGTCGACGAGCCTTACTTTTTTAAAAATGCGTATTCCAAAAAGAATTTCCGGCCATTGCTCTTCATGGATATTTCTAGAATCCAACAAATGCGTAATGAAACCGAAGAGAAGGTGAGTTATGTATCATGGATCAAAAAGTATGGTAAGGGAAGAGTATTTTACGTTTCTCCATCCCATAATGCACAAAGTTATGAAGATGCAAGAATGCTTAAATACTACCTCAATGGAATGCAATATATATTGGGAGACCTGGAATGTGATGATTCTCCATTGAAAAACCAGTAGTAGATGCGATTAATTTCCTAAGTCGCTACGCTCTTCTTGATTTTCAATTTTTTTAACTAAATTAAATTTCGAGCAATAATCTCGGTTTTTCACTTATTTTCTTGTGTTCGTTTTTCCCCAGGTTGGCAATCAATCTTAGTTCTTTTCAAAAATCCTTAAATTAATTTTATGTTACCAGGTAAAAAAATATTGCCAGATCATCAAAAGATTCAACATTCCACAACAAATTATTAATTATCGTCTAATCTGGTTGGCAAATATTATAAAATTGTTAACAAAAAGACAAAAATGATAAATCCTCAAAATATATTTTTTGAATTTTCTGCAACATTCTCAAATAAATTGACGTTTCTTTGCCATAACAGTTGATTAAAAACTCAAACAACAACAGATCAACAATGAAACGGTTAACAAAAACAACACTGGTTGTACTTGCAATAGTTGTAGGTACCGCCTCTGGAGCTTTAGCTCAGCAAAAATCAGTTAGATTGGATCCTGTATCCAAAGATCTTTACCAGCTTACTTATATGAACCGGGGTGATTGCCAGGTCATGGTGGAGGTTTTGGATAAAGATGGCAGGAAGCTCTTTTCGGAACAAATCAAACGGAAGAAATCTTTTACAAAACCATATAGCTTTCAAAATTTGAAATTGGGTGATTATTCCTTTAAGGTAACAGATAGCGAAGGAACCTATGTGACCAAGATCAAAAGAACGGATGAGTTAAATGTGGTGGCAAGCATCAAGAAGATTGATGATGAAAAAGCCAAAGTGATTGTAAAAGGTGAATTCATATACCCGATTTCTGTGAACATTTTCGACAGATATGATGCTTTAGTATTTGATGATTATATTGATCACGAATCCAGCTTTTCCAAAGTGTATGATCTTTCGAAAGTTAAAGCAAATGAATTGAGGATTGAGGTAGTTGCGGAAAACAAATTATTGGCAACAGCAGAATTTTAAGGAGAATTGTCTTAGTAGTTTTTTCATAATTTTGGGTGTTTAGGTGAATAAAGGCGAGCTGCCAAAGCTTGCCTTTATTTTTATTCATGTAATTTTCAGCTTCCAATGTCGCTGAATTTCTTTTTTACTGCTCGCTGAAAGATTGGGATCGTTGAGTGCCTTCATGGCCATTTCAGTATTCGCTGTTCTCTTTGAATAAAGCAATTGATAAATTTGCAGAACGGTCAGGGCTTTTTCATTTCTCAAATCCAGCTTGATTTCATCACCAATCTTAACATGGCCAGCTTGGATTACCCGGAAATAGATACCGGGATGCTCAAATTCAATAAATTCGTTAATTATTTTTGTTGCATGAAACCTGGCTGACAATTTATTACAGGGCTGTCGCGGTTGGGAAACCTGCAAAATGACCTCACCTACTTTATAAATATCACCAATTTTTATATTCGCTTCATCTACATTAGAAATTGTCAGGTTTTCACCAAACATCCCATGGGACCATTCAAGATCCGGATATAAACTTTTCCAATAATCGTAATAGTTTTCACCATAACCATAACAGGCTTTATCCAATCCACCATGAACTTTTAGGTTGTTGATGTGATCCCCCCGAACAACACGGTTCTCCAGGAATATTGGCTTGTTCACAGGAAATTTATAAATGCCCGTTGTGATGGTTTTACCGCGCCATTGAATGGTTTTTTTTGATCCTATGTTGGTTGAAATGATTTTCATAGATGATTAATTTCCTGTTAAATAGCTACACTATTTATTATTATTGAAATAGTAGAGGAATATCAGTATCCCGGTAAATGCGGGCTTTTTATTATCCTTTATTTCCAATGACACCTTAAGATGGCATTTTGAAATTCCTCGCAAATAAACCAGCGAATGCAAACTTGCCCTTAAACGAACCTCACTTCCAACCAGAACAGGTTGGTTGAACTTCAAATCTTCTACCCCATAATTAATCATCATATCAATGTTCCGGATATCTGCAATTTGCTCCCATAAATGAGGCGAAATGGCAATATTCAAATATCCGTGAGCAATGGTGCAACCAAAATTGCCCTCCTTTTTTGCGCGTTCCGGATTGGTATGGATCCATTGATGGTCTAAGGTTGCTTCAGCAAACATATCAATCCGCTTTTGTGTAATTTTCAAATAGTCGGAAACACCTAATTCTTTTCCAATGTATTGTTCAAATTCTTCGTGACTGTTTATCACCAATGGACTCATAAGCAGATATTTTAATTGTAAATCCCGAAGATAATGGATGTTATGAAAAATTTACGATTTTCATATTTAGAATGATAATTTTAAGTTATCTATTTTCCAAAATGCACTTCGCTGCAATAAACGAACACTTCACTGCAAAAAATCTGCTTTGCCGAAACCGGATCGTATATTTAGAATAGAAATGATGGTAATTGATCAGTAACTATCCATCCATATCATTGAAAGTCATGATAAAAAATTATATAAAAATTGCCTTTCGGAAAGCCATTAGAGACCGGGCCTACAGCTTTATCAATATTTTTGGCCTGGCCATTGGTTTGGCAGCCTTTCTTTTCATTAGTAAATATGTGGATTTCGAACGAAATGTGGACAAATTCCATGCTAACTTCAATGCGACATACAGGTTGTATACTATCCTTAAATGGAATGAAGTAGATGAACATTTTCCGCAAACAGCTCCAGCTGTAGGTACGGCAATTAAAGACAACTTTGCTGAAGTAGATTTTGTGACACGTATTCGACCATATATGGCTGAGCAACTGGTGAAAGTTGGTGAGCATGTTTTTCGTGAAAGCCAGGTGATGGCTGTGGATAGCAATTTTCTGAACGTCTTTTCTTTTAATCTATTAGAAGGCAATCCTGACAAGTTATTTTGCGAACCTAATCAGGTAGTACTTTCAGAGAAATATGCACTAAAATATTTTGGAGATGAAAAGACATTAAATCAATTGATTGATATCAATGGCATTACGTATCATATTGTCGGAATTATCGAAAATGCTCCAGTTGATTCTCATATCCAGTATAGCGTTTTAGTGAGTAATTTATCCGATGAACAAATAAGATATTTCGAGTGGAGTTGGGTATGGTGCAACTTAGTCACCTATGTCAAACTGAATACTCGGATAGCTCCAGAATCACTTGAAGAAAAATTCCCCGAACTGGTAAAGAAAAACGCCGGATATGCTATACAACGTATCACAGGAAACCCTTTGGATACTTTTTTCGAAAAAGGGAATTATTTGGGATATTCATTGGAACCGCTTTCTGACGTATATTATAGCGAATACAATCCACTTGGCGCTTCGGGAAGTAAAACATTTATCTATATTTTCAGTATCGTTGCTTTCACGATTTTGCTCTTAGCCTGTATCAATTACACCAACCTGACTACCGCAAGATCTCTGAAACGCGCAAGGGAAATTGGCATACGCAAAGTGGTGGGCTCTAAAAGGTATCAGCTATACCTTCAATTCCTTATCGAATCCATACTTTTCAGCTTTGCCGGCACAATTATCGCTGTATTTATGTATGAGTTGATTAATAATCTGATTGCACACTCCTTTGATATCAGATGGAATTTAAGCCTTTTGAACAATATCCATTACCTGTGGTATATAGCAGGGCTTGCTTTTATTGTTGGCTCGTTTTCAGGTTTATATCCAGCATATTACCTTTCATCATTCAATCCAGCCAAGGCTATAAAGGGTCTCCAACAAAAGGGACAAAACAAAAGTCCTGTGCGGAATATATTGCTGGTTTTCCAGTTTTTAATCTCCTTTTGTATCATCATTTTTACTTTCACGGTAAATAATCAAATTAAGTTTCTAAGGAACCGGGATCTTGGGTTTGACAGGGAAAACCTCCTGGTGATCAGGAACATCAATTATTTGCCAAGCAGAAATGTGTTTAAAAATAAAGTGAATCAGAATACATCCGTGATTTCATCCACCCTGTCAAGCACTGTACCTTCCCTGAATGGACGAGGTGAATTATTCAGGAAATTACAAGGTCAGCAGGAAGATTTTCTGTTCAACCTGATAGATGCGGATCAGGATTTCATTAAAACCTTTGGACTACAACTACACGCAGGACAAAATTTTACAGCCAATGATCTTTCCTCCGGTTCACCAAAAGTTGTCATGAATGAAAAAGCGCTTGCAATCCTGGAATATGAGCAAGGAATAGGAGCAACCATTATGGGGCTTGATGATGGCAGGATACTTGAAATCTCAGGAATTATTAACAATTTTGACTTTTTTCTGTCGCAGACAGATCTACGCCCTATTATTATCCGGCCATATATTGATGATAAGCCAGTGGATGAAATCGGTTATTTGACCGCAAGAATTTCCTCCAAAGATTTGCCTCAAACCATCGACCAACTTGAAAAAATATGGGATGAACAACATTCCGGAATTCCTTTCCAATACCAGTTTTATGACCAGATTTTCAATGATATGTATTTGAATGAGATACGACTTGGGAATTTATTATCACTTTTTAGTGGGTTGGCAATCACTATTGCTATCCTGGGATTGATAGGACTTATTTCATTCCATGTGGAACAAATGACAAAATCCATTGGTATACGGAAAGTATTTGGAGCAACTGTTCTAAATATTCTCAGTCTCATCACCAAAGACTTTACCAAGCTATTTATAATCGCTTTTGTAATTGCTGTTCCGATTGCCAATTATGCTATTGAAGACTGGCTGAAGACATTTGTAAATAAGATGGATATTAAACTTTGGCTGTTTATGATTCCTGGCTTGATTGTGATAGCGATCGCTTTACTAACCATCTGGATCCAATCCTTTAAATCTGCTAGTGCCAATCCTGTCGATGCGATTAGAAATGAGTAAATTATATGAAAAGTATTTTTAATATGCATCCTATAAAATAAGACAATCCGTTTAATAAATTTTAATCAGCTCACTCCTTGTCTGCCGAAAGAAGACTCGAGGTGTCATGTTTAACTTATTAAAAAAAACCATGATCCATAACTTTATAAAAATTGCCATTCGAAATCTCAAAAAACACAGGCAATTCAGCCTGATAAATATTGTTGGATTGAGCATTGCCCTGGCGGTTGTTATCTCCATATTTTTGTTTGTACAGGATGAATTAAGCTATGACCGCAACCATCCTTATGCAAACAGATTGTATCGAATTTCCATGAATACACAGTTTGCAGAAAAGGAGTTTCATTCAGCATGGTCACCCCCATTTCTTGGAGCCCGCCTCCAATCCGAAGTTGCTGAAATTGAAAACTTTGCAACACTGTATAAACACTTTAAAGGGTATTCCATTAAAAAGGACAATGAGGAAATTCCAGTTAGTGATGTATACTATGCTTCACCGTATTTTTTTCATGTTTTTGGATTCAAATTGAAGTCAGGAAATAAATACAATGCATTAAGCGATCTAAACAGTATTGTATTATCTGAGCAACTTGCAGACAGGATTTTTCCCGGGGAATCACTAATAGGTAAAACCATTGAGACCACCGAAGGTTCAAAAACGGTTACTGGAATAATCTCAAATTCCAACGAAAATACTCACTTTCATCCCCAGGTTATTACTCCACTGATTGGCCATTGGGAAATTAATGACCTGGCTACAGCTATAAATCATGATGCTGCATTTTACAATTATATTTTATTGTCAAAAGAAAACTCCTTAAATGAGGCATTTTTAAATCTGATAACTGAAGCGTATTTCAGGGAATGGATCAATGCTGACGAATCACGTAAGCACGATTTCGGTAATCAGAAGATAGAACTACAGCTGCAAAATGTCAGGGATATTCATCTGAATTCCAACCTTCAATTTGAAATGGAACCAAACGGGAATAAAATCACGGTGATCATCATATCTTTTGTTGCCGTGGTTGTGATGATCGTTGCGTGCATTAATTATATGATTCTGGCTTCAGCCCGATACATGGAACGAATAAAGGAGCAGGGAATTCGTAAAGTGTTGGGCTCTGGAAGAAGGCAGTTGGCTTTACAGTATTTTACAGAATCCCTAATGATTACACTGATCTCAACAGTTATCGCGCTGATTATTGTCCAACTATTTATGCCATTTATTAATTCCTTGTCTGGAAAAATCTTGGTGTTTAGCCAATTTATCCAGTTTAAGAACATCGCCATATTATCCTTAATTGTTATGGGATGTGCAATTCTTTCCAGTATTTATCCGGCTGCTTTTATTTCCAATATTAAAACTATAAATATTTTCAAATTAAATAGTCCGGGTATAGGAAAGGGAAGTGGACTCAGAAAAGCATTTTTGGTAACACAAATTGCTGTTTCCGGAATTTTGCTGATGTTCACTTTTGTGGTTTTTCAGCAGTTTAGATATATGCAACACCATGAGTTGGGATTCCAGCAAGACCAGGTAATGGTAATTGAAGTGAAAACTCGCGAAGCAAGAGCTAAAATCCCTGCATTGAAAAATGAGTTTCTGAAACTTTCTTCCATTATATCCATTGGTCTGACAGGACAGGTCCCTGGCGGGGAAAATTTGAAAACAGAACCCATAGGTTTTGAATCAAATGAGGGTGGGTTTGCTGAAATATTGACCAATTACATGTTTACCGGTCCTGATATAATCAGTGCATTGGGACTTCGAATTGTTGAAGGATCTAATTTTAATCCGGAAATAGGTGAAGCTAACAGAGGGCAGGAAGTCCTGGTAAATCAAACTATGGTAAAAGCAATGAACTGGAAAAATCCCATTGGAAAAAAAGTGAAATTACCAATCGGGGAAGCAAAGGTTGTTGGAGTAGTGAATGATTTTCATTTGCGATCGCTTCACTACAACGTACAACCCCTTACTATTATTTACCTGGATAACTGGGCCGAGGCTTTATTGGTAAAAACCTCCACCGAAAATTTAACCAATACAATCAGATCAATGAAACAGATTTATAATCATATAATGGAAGGCTCTGTTTTTGAATATAGTTTTTTAGATGATCACTTTGCCAGGCAATATAAATCGGATCGACAGCTTTCACAGCTATTTATACTTTTTTCCTTTTTGACAATCTTCATAGCACTGATGGGTTTGGTGGGATTGATTGGGTTTTCAATGATCAGACGATCAAAAGAAATTAGTATCCGAAGAATATTTGGTGCCAATTCCGGAAATATTATATTCCTTTTGTCCAGAGAATATGGATTAATCATTCTGATTGGACTACTAATTGCAATACCAGTGGCCAATTATTTGATAAAGGATTGGCTGAGTGACTTTCCATATAAGATCGATCTTTCTTTTATCTATTTTGGAATTCCGTCAGTAGCAATAAGTTTATTTGCTGCATTTATCATGTTGATTAGAATTTCTATTGCCTCGAAAGCAAATCCTGCAGATCTTTTGAGAGATGAGTAGGAATTGAGCCTGATCTTAAGTTATTCCGGATTTTTCTATCGATAATAATAAATCCTCCAAATCCGTCCTTTCACGTCATCACTGATAAATAATGAACCTTCAGGTCCCTGTGCCAGACCTGTAGGTCGATAGGCAGCATCTGTTGGTGCTGTAACTTCATCAACGCCAGCAAATCCAGTGGCAAATTCTTCGATCTCACCTGTAGGTTTACCATTTTTAAAGGGCAGAAAAACAACAGAATAGCCAACTTGCTTGAAAGGTGCCCGATTCCATGAGCCATGAAGAGCCACAAACGCACCGTTTTTATACCTTGATGGAAACAAGTCGCCTGTGTAAAAGATCAAGTCATTTGGAGCAGTATGTGCCGGTAAAGACAACAGCGGCGGTTCGATATCTTCACAGCGATCTGTCATTTTACCATCACCACCAAACTCCGGGCCGGTCACCTGTTTATTCTGAAAATGATCGAAATAACAATAAGGCCATCCGTAATCCTGGTCCTTGTTAATTTTTATAAATTGTTCAGCAGGAAGGTCCGCATTCTGTTCGATGGTATATTTCCTTGGCCAGAATCCACCCAACTGGTCACGACCATGGTTCACTCCATATAGCGCGTTGGTTTCAATATTCCAATCAATAGCCAGTGCATTCCTCACCCCAAAGGCATAGTGGTAGGCATCCTCCTGTTGTTGATTTGGAGTGTTGGCATCAAACTGCCAGATTCCAGCCTGCCTGATGATGTAAGGACTAGGATCAAGACCAGGAGACTCCATGGAAAATGCTGTTTCTTCTCCTGCATTCACAGGTGCACCCACTGTTACGTACATATTGCCCTCATTATCAAAGGTCATAGGCTTTGTAGCATGTGGACCTTGTTTTGGAAAACCTGTGGCAATGAGCTCCATTTTCGATGTAGGCACCAGTTCATCAGGATTGAGTTTATACCTGTAGACATTAGAATCAGACGAACAATACAGATAATCATTATAAATAGCTATTCCAGTTCCTCCATATGGCATGAAGCTTTTTTGCTGATCCATAATCCCGTTGCCATCATTATCCCTCAGAGCAACAATTCCATGACCACTATTATCTATCTGGCGTAATTTTACGTAAAGATCTCCATTACTGTTTACAGCGATATGTCGGGCTTTTCCCAGATTATCAGCTGTAATGATTGCACCAAAATTATTTGGAAGCGTCAGTCCAGCATTGTTCGGATCGGGCTTAGGAAGGTTTTGGTTGGATGATTTATCTCCAGTACAAGCGTTGATTATAAGCGCCATTAACAATATGGCCAAAAAACTGTGTTTGTTTAATTTCATTTCGATTAAGTTTATGCGTTCTCATTTAGTCTCTATATCAGATTGGTGTACAAAAGTCTAAGAAATCTAATTTTTAACCAGTTCCTCAACTTAGGGATCAAAAATAAGATTTTTTATGAATATATAGTTACTGGCCATATTTATCATAAATGCATTAAGAAAATACGGTTGTATTACCTCTTTCGATCTACCAATATATGGCCGCAAAATCCATGTAAGAATTATTGATAATTTCTTTTCACAAACTCTGTAATGCTGAGTTACCTTATATTGCATAAACCAATTAATAATTAAATGAACTTAAAAATAAATCCCGAAATTAAGTACGCGGGAATTTTTTAAGAATTAAATAAGTTCTCAAAGACCTGACTGATTTCCTAAACGAAGTCGTAACCTGCCGCACTTTAATACTACACCACACAGGTAATTATTGGTAAACTTATTTTTTAACCCTTAGCTATATTATGAAACTTTTTAGTTACTTTTTTACAGGCGCACTGATAGCACTGATGCTTAATTCCTGCTCCGAAAATGATGAATTGAAAAATGGTAACCAGGAATTGATCGGCAGCTGGATGGCTACTGAAATAAATTTTGAAGGTAATTCTGCCATTGAAACTACAGGAAATATAGTAAGTACTTCATTTTCCGGTGATGGTTATAATATGGCATTACAAATTCGTTTTGATGAAAACTCAAATGAATTCACTTCATTTGGTGCATACAATATTCACTTGAATACAAATCATCACGGTCACAGTAGTATTACCGAGTGGATGAATCCGGGTTTTATACAATGTGGTAAATGGAATAAAAATGGAAACGACCTTTTAATTACCAATCATAAAGGTGAAACACAATCTGCCACTATTTTATCATTGGACCAACAAAGGTTGGTGCTGTCATATAATTTTACCTACAAAACCAAACAATTTGATTCTTCAGTAACATATGAAGTAGGTGGTATTTTTACCTTCGAAAAGCAGCTCGTGAATCAATAAAAGAAGGTCATAATGCATATAATCAATTTCCTTGAACATATCATAAATTAAGGCAAAATGTCGCCTTCCATCCCAATTTCAAAATCCAGCTACAATACGGTGATTATTTGCCTTATTTCCATGATTCACACTCCTCACCTATCCATTTTTACTTCATAAATCCGTTTATTGTATTTTTCATGAAAATTTTTTTTACACGGAAAAATTAAAATACAAATGCATCTGTTAGCCAAAAAATGAATTTTTATCTTCGTTAAATCCTATTCAGAAATTTATATATATACCTGTAATTTCACTTTGGCAAAGTAATTGTTTTCATGAGGGTAAAACTAAAATTTATTACCATGAAAACGTTTAATTTATTTTTTACTATTCTTATCTCAATGGTTCTTTTGGCACCGTTGAGCAGTTGCGCTGCAGTAAAACCTGATAAACAAGCCAAAAAAGAAATGAAGCGAAAGGCTTATAAGGACGCCCGAAAAGAAGCTAAAAGATTCAAACGCAAAGGGTGGTATGTGGCACCAGGAGCACTTCCAATGGACAAACAACTTGAAAAATCCTGGGAGCTTCAATACAAATTGGATGAAAATGGTTATCCATTATACATTGTTGCCACCGGTAATTCTGTAGCTGAAACTCAATCAGCTGCTAAACTTCAGGCGACTGAACTGGCAAAACTAGAATTGGCCGGATTGGTGCAAACCAATGTTGCAGCATTAATCGAAAACAGCATTGCCAATAACCAGCTCAACAATGAGGAAGCAGCTTCCGTGACAAAGACTGTTGCTGCATCAAAGAACATTATTGCCCAGGAAATTGGACGCGTAATCTTTCTTTTTGAGATTATGAAAAAAATTGATAAAAATATCGAGGTATCTGTGCGCGTAGGTTATAATAATGCCCTGGCACAGGAAGTAGCCAAAAAAGCAATCAGGAAAAAGCTGGAAGAAGAGACAGATATTCTTCACGAGAAGTTGGAAAAACTAATGGACTTTTAACATAAGCACTTCGATGAAACGGTTTGCTTTCCTATATATCATCACTATTCTAAGTCTTAATTGCGCCAATGGCCAGAATATAAGAAATGCTTCTGGTATGGCGCAATTCAGACTGGAAGAGGATATGAGCAAGGATGATTTGAAAGACAAACTACGCCATCAAGCCATCATCAATGCCATCGAAAGAGAATACGGGACCTATGTTACGCAGGAATCTTTTGTCGATATCGATGATGGAAATACGCAATTCAGAATATTCGGAAAAAGCATTATCCGTGGTGAATGGCTAAAAACAACCCATGAAGACTTTAAAGAAGAAATCAGAAAGTCCAGGGATGGAAGAAGAAACCACCATGAGCTGTGGATGTCACTAAAAATTGAAGGAAAGGTGAGAGAATTATCCCAACCAGATATTGAGTTCAATTTTTTCACATCTAATTGCAGAAAAGACATTTGTAATACTAGTGTTTTTGAAAATGGTGAACCTATGTATTTTCATTTCAACACACCCGCTAATGGATATTTATCCATATATGTCATTGAAAATGATGAAGCATATCGACTATTGCCATACCAGAACATGCCCGTCAAATACAAAAATGCAGTACCAGTAGTTGCCGATAAGGATTATGTCTTTTTCTCTCCGTATGGAGAAGATGAATATTTCGATGATTTTTCCAAATATTTAATTGATGAGCTTATTATGCTCACTGACAAGGAAGAAGAGTTTGTGAGTCTATTTCTGGTATTCTCAACGGAAGAGTTTACGAAACCTAGCCTTCTAGATCCAGAACCTGATAAGGATGAAGATTATGAAATGCCAAAAACATTAAAATCTTCCGTGCTTACCAGTTGGTTGGAAAGTAATCGTATAAACAATGTCAATTTCTATTACAAACAAATAAAGCTCAAAATTGTAAGTTGACCACTTCGGTTATGAGCATAAACCGTAAAGCCATGAAAAAGATCATACTTGGCATATTTGCACTTTCAATCCTCATCATAAACAGCAGCTTTTCGCAGGGATCAGAATTTTTAATGCCAGCAAAAAAATATGGTAAGTGGGGATTTATTAATAAACAGGGTGAATGGATCATATCGTCGAAATACGAGGAGGCATACTATTTTTCTGAGGGTTTGGCCGCAGTTAAATATTTTGGGAATTGGGGATACATTGACCGAAAGGGTGAATGGGTCATTCAACCTGAATACCGTGATGCAAAACCGTTCAACGAAGGTCTTGCCTGCGTAATGCAAAACAACAAATGGGGATATATCAATAAAAAAGGCGAATGGCATTTCGAACCTAAACTCAGTGTGGTCAGCTCATTTTCAGACGGTAAAGCGATTATTCGAAACGACGAGGGATATGTATTTATCAACCGGGATGGAGATAGAATACTCAAACACAGCTTTGAAATCGCACTCCCATTTTCAGAAGGACTGGCTTTTGTTATTTACAATGGATATAAGGGATACATTGAGCGAAATGGCAATTGGCTGATTAAGCATGATTATGAAGAAGCCTATTCATTTTCGGAAGGATTGGCCCTGGTGAAAAAGGACAACAAATATGGATTTATCAATCAAAAAGGGGAATTAGTGATCATTACCGAATTTGATGACGCCAATTATTTCCTGGAAGGCCTTGCTGCAGTAGAAAAGGATGATCGCTGGGGATACATTGACCAAACTGGTGAATTTGTCATTGAGACAAGATTTGAAGCTGCGTTTCCTTTTTCTTACAATTTGGCTGTCGTAAAATCAGATGGAAAGTTTGGGCTTATTAATAAAAATGGAGATTGGGT
>WOR8_10004348_pt1 | contig 13796 bp, 11 predicted proteins | sample DeeMarSeWOR38_10_FD_19890 | JGI IMG/M metagenome (IMG submission 19890) | reverse complement strand
AATTCCCTCGAAAAATCATCATAAAGGGACGTCAACAGCCGCTCGTAGCCACCAACGGCGGGCGCGGTTTTGCCGCCCCCGGCGTCACGGATATTGAACCTCATTTTCAAGTCCCTGATTTCAAGGGTATTGCCTTCCAGGGACTGAAGCATGTCAATCGAATCAACCGAGATCCACATCCGGTATTGATGCGCCGACCCGCTGCCGGAAGCACCGCCACTGGCGCCATTCTGGCGGAAATAGGCATACTCTGTCAGATAACCCGGCACCTTGTTCTGCAGCCCGGGCATATTGGTTGTAAACTTGCCCAGATAGTCGGCTTCAAACATCACGCGGGCAAGCTGCGAGTTTTGATCCACACCATAATAGGTGGGCACCACCATGGGGGTCATTCCCAGAGTTGAGCGGACCATCGAGAGCGGCATGACAATCTGGTCCTGCTTTTTCAGGAGCCTCAGCTGAGCTTGCCGTAAAGAGGGCGTTATCTGATGATTGAGGTTCAGATAGGCCCTGTCCCAGGCATCTTCAGGCGAGTAGCCCTGGCCGATGGCGCTGTCATATATCGGGGTGAGTCGCGTCGATTTTAAAATTCTATCCGTTCCCGCCAGCATGCATCGAAATAATTGCTCTTTAAATTGATATCGTGACATCACTCCCCGGCTGACCTGATTCTGCATTTGTCTTACGTTGTTATATTGACCGGCGGAAATTACGACATCCCACAGCACCATTTCCCCTACCGGTGTATCGATGAGGTATTGCAGGCGGTTGTACTCATGCAGCAGCCAGCTGACGCTTCTCATTTCAGCTGCTTTAAAGATCTGAACCAGCATATCGAAGCGACTCAGATCGTTCCATTCATCACCGGAACCGGTTCCCAGTTTTACAGGGACAACTTTTTCGCCGGCACCGGGTCTGGCAATCCTGATTTTCGTGCTGGCACCGGCGCCGGTCCTCCGGACGAAGCGTTCAACCTCAATCGGGTGATAGGGCTTTTGATTTCCGATAAAGAGGATTTCGTCACCGACCATCAGCCCGGCCTTTTGAGCGGGGGAGCCGGGCGCGATCCGGATGATGGGTAATCGGCACCCGTAGCTTTGGGGTTTGATCAACTTAACCTGAACGCCCAAATAACCGGGGCCCTTGCCGTTTTCCGTCGGCTTTACGCCGAAAAGAGGCAGCATGATGCGTCCCTGGGGGGAGACCTTGCCATCGGCCCCGATTAATCCCATCCAGTTTTCCACGACTTTGCGCATCTCCTCGGTGGAGTCCATGCGGCGCAGAAAGGCATCCGTGCGGGCTTCGGAGTCCCGGGTCCACTCAAGGGAAAAACCGGGATTGGTAGACTCAAGCAGCGTTGCCAGATGTTGAAGGTAGGGAATGCGGGGGCCCTCGAAGCTGCTGTCATAATGCCCAATAAGGGTGACCTGGCCGGCTTGATCATCGAACACCACCTTGTCGAGTACATTAAAGGCAATGCGTCGTTCAAGCGCATACAGGCCGCCTCCGGATTCAAGTTTCGTGGCAGTCTGGGGGGCCCCCTCCGGCCCGGTACCCTGCCGAGGCGAACGGCTCAACACAGCCCCTTTGATGGCAACGGGGCCGGATTTTGCTGCGGAATTCACCGGCGTCCGGGAAGCCTGAGCGTCCGACGGGGAGTAGGCGCCGATTGGCCGCCTGGCCAGAAGACTGCTAACGTTTTGGCCCTTAAAATCGCCGATCAGTTGGCTTTTGATTTCGGTCATCATAAGGTTGAGGTTGGCTTTCATCAAGGCAGGGTAACTGAGGTATCCGGTGCCGAGGTCGGCCTGACGCTGGTAGCGTGCCACAATCGCCATGGTTTCCGGGTTCACCACGGACAGGGAAATCGTCATCCTGAAGGGACCCGGTTTGGATTCCTGACTCTCAATTAATACCAGGAAATCATGACGGGCAGTTGAATCCAGGCTGGTATGTGAGAAGAGGCCGGATTGGATGATATCCTCGGTTATTATTTCGCTGACGGCCGTTTTCCAGCTGATCATGTTGGCTTCCGGATTGAGCCAATCCTTCCACAGCTGGACCACTTCAGGGGCGAAAGTGTGCCGGACTTCCAGCAGAGCATTGGCCGGAATTGTGAAAGTTCCCGGAGTCGGTTCATATTTGATGCTGTTTTTATAAAAATTGGTGGAAACCGTCGGAATGGCGCAGCCCAACAACAGGGACAGAAGGATACATAAAACCGCTGTCTTCTTCATTTTGACACTCCCCTAAACGAGCATTGGTTCGAATGATTGGTGAATGAAACCGTTAAATCCGTATATACGCACACCTGGTCCGGTGTAATTGAACGTCTGCAAGAGCGGTGGTTTATCAGAGCAGCATCCTGTTGATCCGGGAGAAAGGCGGATCACCTAATCCTATTGTGTTCAATATCGTCACATTTCCCAAAAACTTAAAATGATTATTGTGAATCTTAGGGACGTCCATAAAATTATAACTTTTTGCTATTTTTATGGGTGGGGATGATTCTTATTGACTTGCAAAAAATATTACCGTACTCTTTTTTTTGCGATTCCTGGGCTCATTCAGTTCATCATCATATCGCATTCATCGCATCAATCCTTTCATGATTTTCAGCACACTGCCGGAGGAACTCCATGAAAAACGATCACGATCATAGCGGGACAAAACCCGGACGCGGTCGCGGGGTGACGCGCCGCCAATTTCTAAAAACGATGGGAAGTGGTGCGGCGATAGCGGCCGCCTCGGATGCGCTGACCGATCTTGGCACCGCCGGGGCCGCGACGATAGAGCCCGCAACCATCGTCAGGGTAAATCTTTTGGTCAACGGGCGCCAGCGCAGCCTGGCCGTGGAGCCACGCTGGTCGCTTCTACACGTTTTACGCGAAAAATTCGGACTGACCGGCACCAAGATCGGCTGTGAGCGAGGGGAGTGCGGCGCCTGCACCGTGCTAATCGACGACGTGCCGCGCTATGCCTGCCTGACCCTGGCGGTTGAGGCGCAGGGAAGCGAGATTGTAACCCTCGAAGGCCTCATGGAAGGCGAAAGGCTCGGTGCGGTTCAGCAGGCTTTTGTCGAGCACGATGCCTTTCAGTGCGGTTATTGCACGCCGGGGCAGATCATGTCGGCCGAGGGATTGTTGCGCAGCCATCCGGCGCCGAAGCCGGACGAAATTCGCCGGGCCATGAGCGGAAATCTCTGCCGCTGCGGAGCCTATGCCCATATTACCAGGGCGGTCGGGCGCGCGGCCGAAATGAGAGGCAAAAAGGGAGGTGCGTCATGACGGATCAGGAAAAGGCACATTACTACGTCGAGGATCTTCCGATCCCGGATACGCCCCGACCGGGTGAAAGCCCTGCCCCATGGAAGGCAACCCGGATTATCGGCAAGGCCGTTCCCCGGGTGGATGCTTACGAGCGGGTGAGCGGTTCGGCTGTCTATCCCTCGGATGTCTCGCTGCCCAACATGCTTTACGGAGCCATCCTGCGCTGTCCGCATCCCCATGCCCGGGTTGAGAACATCGATACCGGAAGGGCCGCAAAGCTGGCGGGAGTGCACGCCGTAATCAGTGCTCAGACCCCTGCCGCGGACCTTGCCTGGACCTATTCCAGCCGGGGAATCCGCCAAAAGTCAAAACTCTTCGAGTCCCACTGCCGCTTCGAGGGAGAGGCCGTTGCCGCCGCGGCCGCGGAAACACCTTATGCGGCCCGGGATGCGCTGGCGGCCATCGAGGTGGCCTATTCGGTCCTGCCGGCCGTATCGGACGAGCGAACGGCCCTGGATCAGGGGGCTCCGGCCATCCACGCGGAGGGCAACCGGGTCGCCCCGCCGAGTTTGTACCAACGGGGAGATGTTACCAGGGGGTTGGCAGAAGCTGATGTGGTGCTCGAAGAAAACTACCGGACCGAATGCGAAATCCACACCCCCATGGAGCTGCACGGATGCGTGGCCAACTGGGACGGTGACCGCCTGACCATCTGGGAGTCCACCCAGGGCGTCTTTCGGGTACAGCAAAACGTCGCCGAAACCCTAAACCTGCCGCTTTCCAAAGTCCGCATCATCGGCCATTACATGGGCGGGGGCTTTGGCAGCAAGCTTCAGGCCGGAAAGTACACCATCATCGCAGCCCTGCTGGCCAGGATCACCGGCCGGCCGGTGAAGATGATCCTCAGCCGGGAGGAAACCTATCTGGCAGTCGGCAATCGCCCCCCCAGCAACATGACGCTCAAGGCGGGCGTCAAAAAAGACGGTACCCTCACGGCACTAGATTTCGCATGCACCGGCACGGGCGGAGCATACCCCGCCGGCGGTACCTCGCTGGTCGACTGGCAGGTTCGGGACCTTTACGCCTGCCCTAACGTGCGTACAACCTGCACGGATGTCTATATCAACGCCGGCCCGTCACGACCCTTTCGCGCGCCCGGCCATCCCCAGGGCTCCTGGGCTTTAGAGCAGATGCTGGATGCACTGGCGGAGGCGATCGGCATGGATCCCGTGGACCTGCGTCTGAAAAACATCGCTCTCTACAGCCAGGCACGCGACGGTCAGCCCGCATACACCAGCAGCGGATTCAAGGACTGTCTCCAGGAAGGCGCCCGGGCCTTTGGCTGGAAACAGGCTCGGCAGCAGATCGCCGCAACCGGCAACCGGGGAATGATCCGCAGGGGTGTCGGCATGGCCGGCGGTCTCTGGGTTGCCGGCGGCGGCCGGCCACCTTCCACCATCATTCTGAAGCTTTTTTCAGACGGCAGCGTTAACCTCAACATGGGCGCCAGCGACCTTGGAACCGGCACCAAGACCGTCATGGCCCTGGTGGTGGCCGAGGAGCTCGGGGTCAAACCGGAGAACATTCAGATCGAACATGCCGATACGGGCTCCACCCAGTTTGCAACTCCCAGCGGGGGGAGCAAAACCGTGCCTACCGAAGCGCCCGCCGTGCGAGCGGCTGCGATCAGTTTAAAACAGCAGCTGCTGGAAATCGCCGCCCAGGATCTCGCCGTCGATCCGGCAAGCCTTTCCTTCAGGGCCGGTCGCATCATTTCGAAAACCGACCCGGCAAAGAAAATTGGCTTCACGGAGCTCTCCGGTCTCAAGAAGCGGGGGGTGGTGGTCGGCATCGGCTACCGGGGACCCAATCCTGAAAACAAGGTAACCAATCCCTTTGCCGCCCAGTTCTGCGAAGTGGAGGTAAACGTCGGTACCGGCGAGGTGCGGATCATTCGTTTCTTGGGTGCCCATGACAGCGGCCGGGTGATGAGCAGACTGACCTACGACAATCAGGTGTTCGGCGGCATCACCATGGGAATCGGCCTGGCCATGACCGAGGCCCGGGTTCTCGATAAAAACCACACCGGCAAGATGGTCAACCGCAACTGGCATGACTACAAGCTTCCCACCGCCCTGGATGTCCCCCCGGAAATGGTCTCCCTGCCCATCGAACCCGAGGATACGGAGGCCAACACCACCGGAGCCAAAGGCCTGGGCGAGCCGGTGACGATACCTACCGCAGCTGCGGTTGCCAATGCAGTTTACCACGCCACGGGCGTGCGAATCACCCAAACACCCATCAATCCGATTCAGCTCTGCCGGCTGCTCGCAGAGCGCAAAAAGGAGGCGTAGGCCATGGTACCCCCCTTTTCCTATCTCCGGGCAAGATCACTCGACGAGGCCCTCCGTTACCTTTCCCAGGAAGGCGCCAGGGCTCATGCCGGCGGAACCGATCTGCTCGGATGCCTTCGCGAACGTATTTTTGAGGTCACCACGGTTGTCAGCATCGCCGGACTCAAGGAACTCAGGGGCATCGCAGCAACACCGTCAGGTGGACTTCGCATCGGCTCCCTGACAACCATTGCGGAGATCGCCCGCCACCCGGTTATCCAATCAAAGTACCGGGCCCTGTCAATGGCTGCCAACGAGGTGGCAAGTCCCCAGCTGCGCAACCAGGGAACCATCGGCGGCAACCTCTGCCAGAAACCGCGCTGCTGGTATTATCGGGGGGAATTTCATTGTCTGCGAAAGGGCGGGGACCAATGCTACGCCGTTGAGGGCGAAAACGCCTACCACTGCATCCTCGGCGGAGAAAACTGCTTCATCGTTCATCCCTCGGATACGGCACCCGCCCTGGTCGCTTTGCAGGCAAGTGTCAGCATTGCCGGTCCCAACGGCCGCCGTACCGTGGCGGTGGAAGATTTCCACATGTCGCCGGCCGACGATTATACGCGTGAGACCGTTCTCGAACCTGCAGAGATCGTAACGGAAATCGTTCTGCCACCACCTGCGTCGGGGCTGCAAAGTTCCTATCGCAAAGTTCGGGCACGCCGCTCATGGGATTTCGCGCTGGCAGGCGTGGCCCTGGCGGTCGTGTTCAACGGGAACCGGGCAGACGATTGCCGGGTGGTGCTCAGTGGCGCAGCGCCTGTGCCCTGGCCTTCTGCCGAGGCGGAAAAAGTCGTCAGGGGAAGACAGCTGAACCGGGATCGCGCCGCACAGGCCGCTGAGGCGGCGTTGGAAAATGCGGACCCCATGGAGCAGAACGCCTACAAAATCCCTCTTTTTCGCAATCTTATCGAACAGCAGCTGATGGCCATTGGCTGACCCGACTCCGGCAAGCAGTCTCCCGAATGTTCGTCGGCAGCGGCGTCCTGCTCGCTGGAAAGGCTATTTTGCCGATCCGCGCCGCCGGCTGCCGGTTGAGCGCAAACAGAATAATATCAATTCCAAAAGCCCTGCTGGGCACGGTGCCGTTGGGTGCGTTTCTGACAACAACAACACACCCGTGGCCACAGGAGATGGTTCTACGATAAATCAATTCAGCCGTTGTTCACCTGATTGCGTTTGTCGGGCTAATTCTTAAATATTAAATGCAGCTCGCAATGAGTTGCCAGATATCCTGCCAGCTTAGATCCCCCTGCTTATTGAGATCACGGAGAAGCTGACATTTTTCGGCTGTCCCCTATTTCAAAAATTTAAGGCACCGGGAATCTTGAATATCAGCCGCTTTTCAGGTATGATGGCGCATCATACAGGGGCATTCCAGGGTGCGTTTAGATAACAGTTGCTGCCAGAATGACTATGCCGAACCCGAACCGGCAGGGGATGGGGTGCAATGCATCTAAACCAATCGGAAGTTTCCACCGGCCCGGGGCACACCTTCCTGAACCACACCATTGTTTACCCTGGAAACCCGACCGGCACAGGGCCGACACCCCTCTTGCCGACCAAAAAAAGAAAGGACTTTCAAAATGCAATCCGACGAAATCGAGGCGGTTCTGGCAGGCTGTGAGTTGTTCAAAGGCCTGGGCCAAAGCGAAATCAGAAACATTGCCAAACTCTGCCAGGAAACCTCATTCGACAAAGGGGAGCTGGTTTACCAGCAGGGTGATTTTGGTGAAAACATCTACATCATCGCCGATGGCCAGGTGGTACTGGAAAGAACCGTAGACATGGGGTCCCGTGAAGGCCGGGTGGTCATCGCCACCCTCGGCCGGGGTCGGGTATTCGGGTGCTGGTCCACCCTTCTGGACGAGCCGCACATCATGATGCTAAGAACCTTTTGCCAGATGCCCACCACCATTTTGGTGCTCAAGGGGGCGCAGTTGCGCAAAGGCATGGTCAGCGATACCCGCTTCGGGTTCAATGTGATGGAAAGACTATGCTTCCTGCTGCGCGAGCGCATTCAGTCCGCCTATGGAGCCATGGAAAAAATGTAGAAGCCATCTCAAAAAAGTCTTTTGGCCCAATATCTTTGTTGGTGCCTCGTTTTAAATCCTCGAAATACTGATGTATTCCTGCGGTTTAAAACTCGGCCCCGCCGCGATACTGACCCAAAATCCTTTTTTTGAGATAGCTTCTAATCTGCAGATGAGGACAACAGGATAAGCAACCACCTGATCATATAAGTTTGGGATATGGATTTGATGCAGACCCGGCAAAGCTTCCGGTCAAGGAGTCGTGAATGGATCTAGAACTCAGCGCGGAGGAAAAATCCCTTTTGGAACGGATCAAATCGGATATGGCCGCAATTGGAAACGATCGCGGCAAACTGATCCCCATCCTTCAACTGGTCCAGCAAAAATTTGCCTACCTTCCCGCCGAAGCCATTCATCTGGTGGCCGACCACCTGGCGATCTCTTCTTCAGAAGTTTACGGAGTGGCCACCTTTTACAACCAGTTCCGCTTCAACCCGCCCGGCAGAAACCCGGTCAAAGTTTGCCTGGGAACCGCCTGCCATGTAAAGGGCGGGGACATCATTCTTGAAAATTTCGAACGCAAATTGGAGATCAAGGAAGGGGGGACCACCCCGGACCGGGAGTTCAGCGTGGATCGGGTGGCCTGCGTCGGGTGCTGCGCCCTGGCGCCGGTGATCTCCGTGGGGGAGACCATCCACGGCCATATGCTGCCCAGCAAAGTGGAAGGGCTCGTGTTGCGAACCCGTCTGGAAAAAGAAATGCAGGAAAGAGAGCAACAAAAAAATGAGCCCACCGAATAACGCACCGGCCCGGCCGGGTTTCGATGAAATCCGGCAGGAGGCCGAAACCCGGCGCAAGGCTTTCGCTGAAGCGGAGGTTCCGAAAATCCATATCGGCATGGCCACCTGCGGCATTGCCTCCGGGGCCCTGGAGACCAAGGAGGCCTTCGAGCAGGCGCTCGCCGAGCGCGGTCTGGAGGCCCGGATCCACACCGTGGGTTGTATCGGTCATTGCTACGCGGAGCCCTACGTCATCATCGATCATCCCCAATCCGGTTTTCCACCTGTATTCTATGCCGACGTCAACCCCGGCAAGGCCCGGATGCTCACCAATCTTTTTCTGGCCGAAGGCGACCCCCGTTTCGAGCATGTGCTGGGTGCCACCGAAGAAAACGACATGATTCCGTGGGTGATGGAATTTTCAAGGTTCAACCAGGAAAAGCGGGTGGTGATGGAAAAATGCGGCCGTATCGACCCGGAGGACATTTACGATTACATCGCCGAAGGCGGCTATGACACCCTGGCCGCCATGCTCGCGCAGCCCCCCGAAGGGGTGATCCGGCAGATCACGGACGCCGGCCTCAGGGGTCGGGGCGGCGCCGGTTTCCCCACGGGCGTCAAGTGGCAGCGGGCCGCCGATGCGCCCCGGGACGCCAAGCTGGTGATCTGCAACGCCGATGAAGGGGATCCCGGGGCCTATATGGATCGCACGATCCTGGAGAGCAATCCCCACCAGGTCATAGAAGGCATCGTTGCCTGTGCGTATGCCGTCGGCGCCCATAAAGCCGTCTTCTACATCCGGGCGGAATATCCCCTGGCCGTCCGCATTGTTACCGAAGCCATCCGCCAGGCCCGGGACCTCGGGCTGGTGGGCACCAGCATCCTGGGCAGCGGCTTTGACCTCGAAATCGAAGTCTTCCAGGGGTCCGGGGCCTTTGTCTGCGGCGAGGAAACCGCCCTGATTTCCTCCATCGAAGGATTGCGCGGCATGCCGGTCCAGCGGCCGCCCTATCCGGTAGAAAGGGGCCTGTGGGGAAACCCCACGGTGATCAACAACGTCAAGACCCTGGCGTCGGTCCCCCCCATTTTGAATAAAGGCGCCGACTGGTACAAACAGATCGGTACCAAGAAAAGCCCCGGGACCGCCATCTTCTCGGTCGTCGGCGATGTCACCCACCCGGGTCTGATCGAAATCCCCATGGGCGTCACCCTGCGCACCCTCATATTCGACATTTGCGGCGGCATCCCGCGGCAGAAAAAATTCAAGGCCGTCCAGATCGGGGGCCCCTCCGGCGGCTGCCTGCCCGAATCGTTTCTGGATACGCCCATCGACTTTGACTCGCTGACCGTCGCCGGCGCCATGATGGGCTCCGGCGGCATGGTGGTCATGAACGAAGATACCTGCACGGTGGACATATCGCGCTATTTTCTGGACTTTACCCAAAAAGAGTCCTGCGGCAAATGCACCTTCTGCCGTGTCGGAACGGTCCATCTGCTCAGGATGCTGGAAAGAATTACCGGGGGCGAAGGACAGGAAGAAGACCTGCAGACCCTGACGCAGCTAAGCGAGGATGTCAAAACCGGTTCCCTGTGCGGATTGGGCCAAACCGCCCCCAACCCGGTTTTAACCACGCTGCGGTATTTTTTAGACGATTACGAAGCCCACGTGAAAGAAAAGCGCTGTCCAGGAAAGGTCTGCCGGCCCCTGATCGCCTTTTACATCGATCTGGAAAAGTGCGCCCGGGGCTGCGATGCCTGCGTGGGATGCTGCCCGGTGGATGCGGTGTTTACCACCAGCACCCGCAAAAAAGGCATCGACCAGGACCTGTGCGTCAAATGCGGTGAATGTGTGGTGGCCTGCCCCCCTGAATATGATGCCGTGCGCAGGGTGTCGCCGCCGGAGCTGGCCCCGATCGTCGAGCGCCCTGCCCGGCCAATAAAAGCGTGACAGGAAAGAGGACACGGTCCATGATCACCCTGCAAATAGATGACCATAAAATCCAGGTTGCCGCAGGCACGAATTTACTCGCGGCCTGCCTGGATAACGGTGTTTACATTCCGAACCTGTGCTATCTGAGCGGCATGCCGCATCCCCCGACCTCCTGCCGGCTGTGTTTTGTTGAAATCGAGGGCAGCGACCATCCCGTTTGCGCCTGTTCGATCAGCGTCGACCGCCAGATGGCCGTCCGCACCGACACCCCCCGGGTTCGGCAGCTGCAGAAAACCGGCCTGCGACTGCTGCTTTCGGTCCATGAGGTGGAATGCAAAAATTGCCCGGCCAACCGCCGATGCCCCCTGCAGGACATGGCCGGATTCCTTCACGTCGCTCTAAAAAATAAAGACTTCGAGCTGCTGCTCAATGATACCCGCGTCGATGCAAGCCACCCCTTCTGGGATCACTATCCAAACCGCTGCGTGCTTTGCGGCAAATGCGTTCACGTCTGCCGCCAGCAACAACACCGGGTCGGGTTGACCTTCGCCGGGCGCGGCATCGGCACGGTTATCGGCTTCTACGACCGCCCGCAAAGCAAATCGCCTCCCTGCGAAAACTGCCAGGCATGCGTTGACGTTTGCCCGGTGGCCGCCCTGGTTCCGAAAGGCTAACCCGCGAGACTATTCCTGCTTAGCTGGATGTTACAGCATTTATGATTTTACAAGGTGGACCTTCTCAGATGGAATCAAATGCAGTGTAACAGCATTATCGCGAATAATAGTCCTTTGTCATTCTGGACTTGATCCGGAGCCAGTATTTATCAACTTCATACACTTCTGGATGCCGGATCAATTCCGGCATGACGCACAGAAACTCACGGATTGCTGACATTCTGACACAGTCGCTCGGGGCGTGACAATCATTTTATAACTTGTTTATAGGACAAGACACTAGCCAATCGGTTCTATGCAGGACGCATCATTATTGCGGGGGGAGTTGACCTGTTGCGATACCGGATAGCTCACAAGTTCGGTGACGATTTCATTTTGCAGTATCCTGTTCAGCTCGGCCGTATCCTGATTTTCAGGATCGAGCCAGGATTCGTAGGCAGGCGGTTTGAGGATGGCCGGCATGCGATGGTGAATGTCGCGCATCGATTCACTGGCCTGGGTGGTTATGATGGTGCAGGATTTGTAGATGGGGTCTTTATCACGCTGATGCCATGTTTCCCAGATCCCTGCGAATGCGAAGGGTTTGCGGTCGGGCAGGGTAATGAACATCGGCTGTTTACGCCCCTTTTCACCTTTCCACTCATAAAATCCATCTGCAAGTATCAAGCATCTTCTTTTTTTAAAGGCGCTGCGAAAACTCGGTTTTTCGGCAACTGTTTCCGACCGGGCGTTTATCATCCGATTGCCGATGGAGGTGTCTTTGGCCCAAAAAGGAACCAGCCCCCAGTGAAACTTAACGAGCCAGTTTTCACCCTCGTATTTGGCGATGGCAAGTATTTCCTGAGAGGGTGCCACATTATAGTTGGATATCGCCTCGCAGGCCGCCTGATCAATGGGGAAAAAGTCTTTCAGCTCATCCAAGCTGCGAAATCCAACAAATCTGCCACACATGACGATCACCTCGCATTGAGCAGCTTCCCAGGAGATGTGTCAATCACGGGGCGACATTCTGATAATTGACTCAGATTGACAATTTGCGCACTGGCAGGGATGCCGCTGGCTGCCCCGCCGCCTCGCGCTGGGAAAGTGGGAATTATGGGAGGGGCAAACCAAAAGTCGTCGCGGGAAGGGTTAGACGCCAGACATTAGTTGGGTGCGGATATCTTCTTGGCCTGTCAGCCCGCATCCTTTTCGGACAGGAATCGATTGACTTTCGTACCGCACTCAGGGCAGGTGCCCTTTGCCATGGGTTTACCTTTAGCCGTCTTTCCGACGGTGCCGTTTTTAATCTGTTGTTTCTTGCGACACTTGACGCAGTAGCCTTCAAAGTCCATTGCAATACCTCCTTAGTTGATATCAAATGTTATCATTGCTTTTTCATTAATGTCAATGAAATCGGGGATTTTTCCATAAATGCGTCACGCTCCGGCGGCAAATGGAAGCGTTTTTCTCAAAGTTAAGCAGCAATTGGTCTTAAACCGCCCATTTTTGTACTCAAAACACCATTTTTAGCCCGAAAACCCCGGCAATTACTTGAATAAAACCGTAATCAGCGGACAAGTATCATGGTCCCAGCCGCAAAAATCCGTCGAAATTGACCCTGCCCGCTTGCGGTTCTCATAGGCTCCAACCTTAAACTGCTTGACGCCAATACGAGCAGTTTGGTACTCATTCAAATCATATAAGCGATATCCCAGCCTGAAACTCAGCCCGAACAGTGATTTTCTGGTCTTCCTCTCTTTTCCGGATTTCATTCCTTGAATTCAACTATTGCGGAATTGTACTACCTTGCAGAAGACGACAGCCTCGAAATGAGATTTAAGATCTGACCATGTTAATTCTCAGCCGAGAAAAGCCATTATTCCTAAACGCTTGTTAAGCCGCTGGAAAGCATGGTGGGAATTTTCACCAACGGGGGTTAAGCCATGAAAGAGGAAAAAGTCGGATACGTTTCCAATTACTTCGGCAAAATATCGGTGGCTGCCATTGAATTAACCGATGGGACTTTGGCAGTGGGAGACTCGATTCTGATTCTGGGGCACACCACCGAGCTCGAGACCACGGTAAGCTCCATGCAGATTGAGCACAAACAGGTATCGGAAGCAAAAAAGGGGGACAGCGTTGGCGTCAAGGTGCCTGAAAAAGCCCGCGAAGGGGATAAGGTCTTTAAAATCGTTGCGGATTGATTAACCGATCGGCTTTTAGTGCAGCATACCGGCAACCATCTTCTTCTTTTCCACCATATCCCTGTCGTAAAGCATTTCGCGAAACAGGATGTAGCGGAGCAGTTCTTCTATGTCAAAAACAACATGGGGCCTGGACCGGTGTCCGATGCCCATGGTGCTAAAGTTAACAAACGTTTCCAGAGAACCGTCGGTGTGATAGCATTCGAAATTTGAAACGTCCTCGAGCCAGTATTCCGGCAGGTACTGGATACAGAATTTGCGGGTCATATCATGATAAAACAATGGCCCGTTCACCACGGCCTCATACGCGCAAAACTCGCAGCTGAAAAAATTGATCTCCGCATCAAACAACTGCTTGCGCAGCGAAGGGTCCAGATCCACATTTATTGATTCCCAGTAATCCACGCGCTGTGTTTCACCGCACTTGGGACATTCGATCTCGATTTGTTTCATTTTAGACATTTGCTTTCTCCTGTAATCCACTGGTATTTTTGGTGTTTCAATGCAGCACGCAGGTTTGGACCTGAAGGCCTTT